>Ga0209383_1000519_pt1 | contig 27392 bp, 38 predicted proteins | sample CoawatmetaG02DNA_FD_187510 | JGI IMG/M metagenome (GOLD analysis project Ga0209383, IMG submission 187510) | Marine microbial communities from the West Antarctic Peninsula - Coastal water metaG029-DNA (SPAdes) (version 2) | ecosystem: Environmental > Aquatic > Marine > Coastal ... | reverse complement strand
AGCCTCAACAGATTGGGCGGCTATGCCTGACAGCCCAACAATGTCCGACGCGATGACAGATTACAGAACTGCACTGCGTGATTACCCTGCAACATACACCGCTGATAATAGTGCGGCCTTTCCCACGTTAGGAGAATAAGATGTCAACTTTGAAGGCTGATTTAGTTACGGCTGTTACTACCAACGGAGCGTTAAAAGTCAAAGGGCTTGGTTCTGGAAAAGTTAAATTGGGCGATGGCGAATTGATTTTTCCTGACGCTGACGGGAGTGCCAACCAATATATAAAAACTGACGGTTCATCTAATTTAGCATTTGCGACGTTACCCGCTGCTGGAGCGTGGTCAGTTTTGAGCAGCGGAACATTCAGCGGGGTGAGTCAATTAATTATTACTAGTCTCTCAAAAACAACCCAAGTCGTTCTGTCAGGTGTTACAGTTGCCACAAACAACGCTGTAATTCGTTTTACGTATAGTAATGACGGAGGTTCCAGTTTTGAAACGTCAGGATATTATCAGGGAATGAGACATCAGAAAAGTGACGGCGGACAAGATGATCTTGTAAATGCAAACGCAGCTTTTCACAGAACGTCAGCCGGAATGGGCAACGCTTCGGGTAGGGTAGCCGCTATTGATGTCACGATTTACAACCCTCAAGATTCTGGCACATACACAGCTTCACGCATCAACACACAGCACGTTGATGATTCAAGCGTAAGTATGCATTATTTTGGAGGTGCAATGTACGCAGTTGCAGAAGCTGTTAATGCCGTGAGATTTTTCCCGACGAGTGGCAATATGACGGGTACATACACTGTTATTCAGCTTAATTAATAAGGAAAAAAATAATGGCTATTAGAACAAAAATGATTGCAAGTCCTAGCGGGTCTGAAGTTGTGAATTTAACAGATGCAGAAAACGCACTCGTTGACGCAGAGGAAAAAGAGTGGGCAGACGGCGAAGCTGCACGAACTATGGCTAATATACGTGAAGAGCGTGACGGTCTTCTGGCCGCAACCGATTGGTGGGGGGCAAGTGATCAAACGATGACTGACGCACAAACGGCTTATCGTTTAGCTCTTCGTAACTATCCAGCTACGTACACTGCGGATACTTCAGCCGCTTGGCCTGAAAAGCCGTAGATTATGGTAGAACCAATCTCAGCAACACTTGCAGCTATTGCATTAGTGAAAGCGGGGCTGGAACACGCCAGTGATTTGAAAGATATTGGTTCTTCCGTTGATAACTTACTGAGCCAAAGAGATAAGAAGAAACCGAAAGAAACTCAACAACAAAAGGTTTTGCGCCAACGCACAGGCGAAGATGGGCAAGATGGCACAAGCATATCAGCCGTCATGGATGAGGTGTTAGCAGAGAAATCACACCAGATTGCCCTAGATAACTTAGCCGCTGAGATAAACAAGAAGTGGCCTACAAAAGATGGAAAGCCTACGACTTGGGACATTATTCTCAAAGCTAGAGAAGATAAAATTGCGTTAGTTAAAAAAAACAGAATTTTAAAGAAACAGAAAGACGATAAGTTTTTTGATACTGTTTTTGTCTGGCTAAAGAACATTACGATTTTAACAGGGTTAGCTATACTCTGCTTGATTTCAGGATATTTAATTTGGATTAATCGGTGTATAGATGAGGTGTGTTAATGGATGGCTCTGTAGACATAAAATTATTACTCAGCCTTGGAGCTATGCTAGTGTCTGTAGTTAGTGCATCCGTAATTGTTAAACAAAAACTAGCAGCGGTTATAGAACGCCTTGATGCACTACAAAAAGACTACGAGTCTCGTTTAAGAAAGCTAGATCAACGCACAGATAAGCAAGAAAATGAAATAGATTTAAACGCACAAAAGACTACAGTGTTGTCATCAATACTCTCTCCTTCTCAACTTGAGAGACAACATCGTGAAATGGAACGAACGATAGTTATGGCTGAGTCTAATCAGAGGCGAATCTTTAAACTTGAAGCGATGCACAATGGTTCTCATCCAAACATTAAATAGAAAGGTTACTATGGATCAATTAAAAAATATAGGGGATATAACTTCTATTACAGTAGTAGCTGGAACACTTATGTCTTTTCTGCCTCCGTTAGCTGCGTTACTGACAGTACTATGGACTTGTATTAGAATATACGAAACAAAAACTATTCAACGTTTTATACGAAAGATAAAGAAGGTAGATTAATATGGCTGAAACAACAACATCTAGACCTCTAACTATAAATGAAGCCAATAAACCTATATTGGATATACAAGGTGAACAGGCTTTGATGGGGGCAGATACTATAAATTCTGAAGGATCGCCCGTTGCAGGTTCATATGATCTTGGTCAAGCTGAGTATACTCCTACTAATCAAGCTGTTCAAACAGGCGAAGATTTAGCTGTAGGTACTAAAGCACTTACTCCTACTAGTGTAGCTGGTACTACTACTACTTCAGATACGCCTGCTGCTGTTGCAACACCTACTACTGCTACTCCTTCTTTAATTGATCTAGATAGTGTAGAAAGAACCTTTAGTAGTCTTCCTACTATTGCTGCACAACAAGGTACTCTTTCAACAGGAGCTATTATTGATCCTAATCAAGTAGTAGATGAACGTACTAAAGCTGAGATGACAGAACGAGGTAGTCTAGCTGAAGCTAAGACACAGACTTTAGCACAAGAAGCTACTACTCAGTATCAAATAGCACAGATGATGACTTCGTTAGATAATGCTGCAGAGCTACCCGCATGGGCGGCTCCTAACGTGCGTAAAGTTAAGACTATAATGAATCAAAGAGGTTTAGGGGCATCCTCTATGGCTTCAGCAGCTATGGTACAAGCACTTATGGAAAGTGCTATACCTATTGCAAATGCAGATGCACAAGCTTATTCTAAAATACAACTACAGAATCTAACCAACGAACAACAAACTGCTCTATCTAATGCTGCTACTATTGCAGCAATGGACAGACAAAATCTAGACAACAGAATGAAAGCAGCACAACAAAATGCTACTACCTTCTTGCAAATGGATATTTCTAACCTAAATAATAGACAAGCTACTGAGACATTAAACTATCAAACTAAAGTACAATCTTTGTTTACTGATCAAGCTGCTGCTAACGCTGCTAAACAGTTTAATGCTACTTCACAGAATCAGATCAATCAGTTTTACGATCAACTTGGTGCTACTGTGTCTACTAATAATGCTAATCGTGAAGCTTCTATGAACACCTTCAATGCTGATCAAAGTAATGCTATGAAGAAGTATAACGCTAAACTAGAAGATACTAGAGAACAGTTTAACTCTAACATGCAGTTAATGATAGATCAATCTAATGTAGTGTGGCGTAGAACACTTAATACAGCTAATACAGCAGAACAAAACAAAGCTAATCAAATAAACGCGCAGACGGTTCTAGGTCTTTCAGTGCAAGCACAAAACAATCTTTGGCAAAAGTATCGTGATGAAGTGTCTATGGCATATAATGCTTCTCAGAATGATATGCAACGAGGTCACGCTATAGCTATTACAGCTATCTCTAATCAGTTTACATCTGATATGTTTGAAGCACAGATTGAGTACGAAGCAGCACAAGCTAGTTCAGAGGCGTTAAGCGGTTTAATTACTAAAGCATTTGATATAGGTAAAGCAGTACTTAGTAGACCTTCTTCCCCTCCCTCTTCATATGCTTATTTTTCACAAGGTAATGAAAATCCCGATTATGATTACTCAAATGCTTTAGATTAATAAATCTATATACAATATAAAATAACAAAGGAATAATACTATGAGTTTTTGGAGTTCAGTAGGAAGTGTGTTTGGTAACTTCATAGCAGATGAAGCTATTGACGCACTTACAGATAGTGACTCTTCTAGCAGTAAAGGAGGCGGTTCTTCTCAACAATCTTCTAACAGAGAGAGTGCTTCTAGTGCAGCGTATCAACAAGCAAGTCTAGCACAGGGTAGAACTGCTGCAGGTATACGTGCAGGAGAAAAACCTAATCCTTTTAGAGCGCAGAATGAAATGGCTAACTTTGTTAAAGGTAATATTAAAGAAGATGATATTAGGAAAAACCTAGTAGCGCAAATGGTACGGCAAGGTGCTGATCCTAGTACTATTAATAATGTACTTAGACAATGGGATTCACAAGACAAAGCTTTAAGCGCACCTCGCGTAGCTGCATCTCAATCAGGCTTTGCACAGAAAACAATAGGAGCTTAGAGATAAGGCATGGCACAGAAAACAGAATTTTTAGACATTGATCTTCTTAATATGAAACCAGTACCGGGAGAAAGTCTAGTAGAAGAACCGGGAAAACGTCCTTATGAGCGTCCTCCACAGATTACAGAGGTAGATGAAGCTCTTCAATATTTATTAAAGTCTACTTTAGATGATGATGAGATACGTGAAGAACTGTTTGATGTGTTAGATATGGGTATGAGCGTAGAGACAGTAGTATCTGCTATGTTACTACAAAACTTCTCTGAAGGTGTATTTAATCCTGATGTAGCTGAACTAGTTAAAACACCTATGATTCAGCTTCTCACACAAGCAGCTTCTGATGCAGGTATAGAAGACCTAAATATTACTAATGAAAATCTTCCTAAGAAACGTTCTACTGAGGATAAAGTAGAGCTTATGCGTACACTTAATCCACAGAAGTTTGATAGATTACGTGAAGAAGGTATGTCAATGAACGAAGAGATGCCAATGGAAGAAGAAGAGCTAGAGATGGAAGCGCCTATGGAACAAGGTTTCATTAATAAAGATCAAGAAAGCATGAGGGAAGTTTAGAATGGCTATAAATCTAGGTAACATTAGAAGCGCAGGATTTCGTAAAGGTCTTGCTACAGGTTTCATTAAAAGTGAGGCTGCAAAAGCTGATGCTGATAGGCGTGAAAAAGAATACCAACAGCTTCTAGCTAGAGAGCAAACTAATAGAGATTTTCAAGCTGAACAGAGTTCTTTAAGTCGTGCGTCTAGTGTAGAAGAATCACGACTTACTAGAGAAGCTCAAACAAAACGTAATACAAGCCTAGATTCTCAATTTACACAAACACTTAATGTGCAAAAAAACGAACTAGCCTTTAAAAAAGAGTTACAAAAAACTGCTAGAGATACTAATTTATTAAGTTTACAATTAAAGGAGTTAACTCTTAAAGGTATACCTATAACTCCAGAGCTAAGAAGCCAGCTTACAGAACAATTTTCAAATGTAGTTAATGCAAGTGTTCTTATGGATTTGCATAATGTAGGTGTAGGTGTTACTAAAGACAAAGATACTCTTAAAGTTGCAACAGCTTTAGTAAAAACTATATTAGATGGAAAAAATACAACAGATACATTTACTCAAGAACAAATAGATAAGTTTAAAGCAGTAGGTAGTCCTTTTTTTACTACTTATGATACAGTAGCTAAAATAAATTCTCAAATTAATTCAGCAAATAATAGAAAAGTATCAGGTAAAATTAACTCTAATTTTAATCCCCGTACTATAGGAGGAGATATATCTTTTAATGTATATACTCCAAGCGCACGTATCTCTGCTATAGGAACAAATACTACTGATCCTACAACAAGATTAGCAAATACTTTTAGTTTACTTAGAGTAGAAGATGCAAATTTATACAAAGCTTTAGATTTAGGAAATAATACAAAAGGACTATCAGAAGAAAACAAAGAAGGTATACATAATTTTTATGTAGAACATTTTAGAAGGTTTGCAAATGGTATACAGGGTAAAGACTCTACTACACAGTATAGGTTAACTAGAGACTATATGGAAAAAGGCGGTAATTTAAAAGGTTTTAAACAGTTAGTAGAAAAAGGTATTATTAAGCCAGATAACATATTTAAAGAATCAGGTATTGATACTGTTGCAGAAACTACAAACAATAAATACATACCTAATATTAATGTAGATAAATTACAGAAGTTACAACAAAGCGAGACTTTAGATTCAGATGTAGAAAATATGCTTATGAAACCTAAAGCAGTTATTAGCGGGAGTAGTAGTGGTACTGATGTGTTACAAGGAGGTCAAGGAGAAGATAACCTTGATAAAGAAAGACGTACACTTTTTCAAAGTTGGAGAGCGCAAGGCTTTAAAATGTCTTCTGGTCCTACTGACGCTTCTTATGAAGGTAAATCATATAAAGTTGCTTTACTAAATACTTTTAGAGACAGTACTGGCAGAATAGACATGACAGCGTACAGAAAACTAATAACTGCTATAGATATATCTGTAAGTGACTTTGAAAGAACATTTTCTCAAGATGGTAGTTCTGTTAAAACAAGTCTGAATAAACAAAGAGTTTTAAGCGCAAAATCAAAAGAAGTGTGGTCACCTTTAGTAAAATCTAGTCGTCTTGCAATTCAAAATGCTGCTGAAGTTACAAATATTGCTGAAAGTATTAGAGATATTAGTTCAGCACTAAGCTCTAGCGGTAATATAGGAGTAGGTACAGCTTCTAATGTAGTAGGTTCGGCTGCTAGACTTGTGCAGATAGTTACAGATTTTAAAACTGTAGGTGTTGGCAATATAAAAGAAATGTTTGATAAATTTAGAGATAAACCTGATGGTCCTAGTGTTTCTCAACTTAAAGAACAAGCATTATCTTCAAATTCTTTAAGAGGTTTAAACGAAGAAGAGATAAAAAGAAGAAAAAGAACACTTGGTAATTTAGACAATAAAGTAACTTCAGAGTTAAAAACCATACGTGCGGATAACTCTATATCACTAGAAGTAAAACAACTTAGAGAGCTTATTGTGTTTAAAAAAATAGCTTTAACTTATCGTATGTCAGGGCTTTTACAAGGAGATGCTTCAGGTAGAAGTATTTCTAATCAAGATTTTGAATATGCTTTAAAAGCAGTATGGGGCGAAAGTTATGCTGTAGAAGTTAAAATGGATGCTATTATAGAATTTTTTGATCAGAAGAAAATGATGGCTCAAACTATTTTAGATTACAGTAATGAGGGTATTGGCGATATAGCTATGAGTTTAACGTCTGATCAAAGTAATGAATCATCTAGAAGACTTTCTGAGAGAATGACAAAGGAAATACAAAATAATCCTTCACTTCAAAAGTATGACGCTGCAAGGCTACCTGCTACTTCTCCAGTAAGAAGAGGTATGGAAGATGTATTAAAACCTAAAAAGAATGTAATGGGGTTACTAACAGGTATGGCATTAGAATCTAAAGATTTTGTAAATGGTGTTAAAAATATGAGTGAGGAATCATCAGATACTCAAAAATTCAGAGAGTTAAATAAGAATAATAGACTTGTAGAATTAGTTAAAGATACAGCAGTAATCGATATTGGATTAGAGAATAACAGACTAAAACTTGGTCTTTCTAAAGATGATAAAGATGAACTTTCAAAAGAACTTACACGTTCTTATATGTTGAGGTTGTGGGAAACATTAAGAACAAATAAAGCTAAAACACGTTTTGAAAGAAAAAATATATTTCACAAAAAACAACAATAAATATTTCTATAAAAGATTATTTAATATAAAGAAAGAAGTATTACATGCAAATTCTACAAAATCAAATGCAAGATTTAAATTTTCAAGAAGAAGAAGATAAAGATAACTTAGAAGAAGAAGTAAGTCTTAGTCCTCTTGAAGATAGTGTTGTTGAAGTACCCACTGTAGCCGAGCCTGTTCAAGTAGAAGAGTTAATGGGTAGTCAAAGTGATGACAAGTTGATTGGCGGTGAAGGTGATGATACTTTATCACCACTTGTAGATGCTACTACACTACCTGAAACACCCTCAACAGATATTTCTAAAAGTTTTGAGCAACGGTTACTAGATTTAAATAGAGAAAAACGAGATGAACTTGCTGAAGAAGAAGATTCTGAAAACACAGTAGGCTTTATAGATAGAACGGTAACAAGTGCTGTTAATATAGGTAAAAATATTGTATATGGAGCAGGACGTAAAGGCATATTAGCTACAGCAGAGCTTGCAGCAGAAGCTCCGCTATTTGCATCAAAAACTGTTCACGGACAAGTGTTAACTCGTAGCATAGAAGAAGCGGCTAAAGCTGCTTTTAAAGGTCTTGCTACGGCTACTGAATATGTTTCTGGAGCTAAAAATGAAGAACATCAAATATTCCTTAGTAATTTGTATGGGTATATAACTTTTGCAGGTGATAGACATGCTCCTGATAAAAATCTACTAGATTATGTAGATATTCTAGATAATTTTACTGAATTAGATTCTTTTTATGATAGAACAATTAAAGGCGGCATAAACTCTGGTGTTGATTTTGTTACTGCAGGAAATGTAACTAATTTAGTTACTACTAAAGATGATAAAGGTAACAAGGTTGAAGGCGATTATTCTAAGTATGTTGATTATCTCTTTAAAGCTTATGAAGTACCCCCTGAAGAACAGAACTTTGTAGGCAGAGTTGTGCAAACAGGTGCAGAGCTTATGGTTCCATTAAGTGCTTATAAACTTGCAGGTAAAGTTTTACGAGAAACAACAGAAGGTCTTATTCAAAAGTACACAACTGCTCAAACAAAAACTGCAGAACAACTAAAAGGGATAGCTGCCAAAAGAACAGGTAAAGGTATTCCTGCTGATGTTAAAAAATCTAGATATGAAAAGAGTTTAGAAGTAAGTTTAGATAATATCGGTAAAAAAATAGATGATCTAGCTTTTCATCAAAGGCACTACAGTACGGGTTTAGTTGCCGCCTCTTTAAATAAACAAACAAACCGTTTAGGTTTATCCTCTGAAGCAGTAGCAGTGTTAAAACAAGAAGGCAATGTAGCTCTCATGGCCTCTACTGCTATGGTAACCACAGAGGTTCTTTTAGAAAAAAGTGGCTTAGAAGAATACAAGCCTTTAGCTATGTTGTCAGGATTAGCTGGAGGAATGTTAGGTGTAAAAGGAGCAGTAAATGGTTTAACTACTGCAAAAGATTGGCTACTGTATGCTATTAAACGTAACAATGTAAATGATGGCGGTGCTAAATACGATCCTATACTACGTATTAGAGGCTATGATCAAGAGTCAATAAATAGAATGGATGAGCGTAGAAAAACAGAAATAGCTACAACAGACCCTAGAACTATGCAAATGGCAAGAAGAGTAGGTGAAATTATTGCTGAAATGCAAACATCTAATCCAGAAATGTATCGTAAAATAGTAACAGGTATAAAGTATTCTAGAGAGTTAACTGAAAAATTTAGCAAAGATTTATTAAAAGATGTAGATGATGGCATTATCAAAAAAGAAGACTTTGGCTATCTTAATGAAAGCCTTCCCTTACTGTTAGATCAAGTAGCTATGTTAACTGGCCTACATAAATTAAAAGATACACTTATATCTAATATTTCTAATTCTGGCTTAACCATGAAAACAGAAAGATTTGTAACTATTTCTGAATTAGATAACTTAACTGATTTTCTACAGAAACAAAGTGAAACAATACGTTTAAATCTTGAAAATGTTGAAAAAAGAATTAAAAAAGAAAGTGGAATAGAAGGTAGTTTTTCTGCTACTTTAATTAAAAACATGACTGAGTTTACAAGAGACTACTCAAGTACAAGTATACTAGCAAAAAAAGAGTTAGATCGTTTAAAACAAATACCAGAAAATGAAATAAATCCTATTCATCAAAAAGACTACCAAACAGATATGGAGAATTTCTTTGGAGAAGACACTTTTAATTTAGAAATTATAAAGAGACAAAATAAAGATACAAATCCAAACATGACGAGTCAACAGGCTTCTTCTATAGCCACAAGAAATAAAGAAGCTTTTGGTGACAGCCAAAAAGATTTAATTGATCAAAGTTATAAAGATATACAAGAACAAGTTAATATTAAATACGATGAAGTAGAAGATTTTAGTGTACCTATAGATGAGCTATTTAGAGATAATCGTTTTATGGACACTTTACTAGAATCTTCTGATGCTCTAGGAGTATACGCAAAAGAACTTCCCGGTGCAGCAAATAGACTTGAAAGTTTAGTACGTGCAGGAAGAACTTTAGGTATAGCGCGTTTACGTACTCAATTTAATATAGATCAACAAGGAGAGTATATTGATACGTTAGCACATCTAGATATTCAACATGATACGGCTATGGGAAGCACAAGAACTACGCAAGAAATGATAGATTATAAACAAGAGTTAAGTGAAGCTATACAGTCAAAAGGATATAAAGAGGTAATTAAAGACTTAGAAAAAGGACTTATAGCTAAAGATGTTACTCAATTTGACGATAAAGGCAACAGTATTTTAATAGGTGACACTTTAATAAATAGTAAAGGAGTAGAATCACAGCAGTCTATTATACCTATGTACATGTCTTTTAAAGACTTAGAGCTAATAAAAAGACGTACAATGGATAATGCTTTTGTAAGAAATCCTAACACTGGCGGTAAAACTAAACAAGGTAACAAACGTGCTGAAGCTAATTTATTTGTACACGTAATAGACAATAGCGTTGATGAGTTTATTGAAAGAAGAGGATTAACTAAATTAGGTTTAACACAAAATAGTAGTGAGAAGTTGAAAGAAGCTAGAGAATTTTACAAAAAGACTTTAGGAGCTACTTTTAAAAGACGTATGGGTATTGAACTTAAAGAACAAGCAGATAACCCTGCAATAGAAACCCGTGATAGTATTCCTAACGATTCTTTATTTGAAGAGTTTTTAACTCAAAAAGATGTAAAACGTTCTGCTGAAGTATTTAAGACTATGTTTTCAGACATAGATGATAAAGGTAATGTTAAACCTAACACACTTAAAAAAGAAGCAAGAGCGTTACTATTACAATCTGCAAGAAGATTAGTACTTGGCGCTGAAGGTAAACAAAGAGGTCTTAAAAGCCTTAATAGAGATATTATAGAATACTTCTTTAATGATGTAAATGGTCCTAACTTATATAAAAACATTGATCAAAAGAACATTGATAAATTTGAGGGGTGGAAAACAGCAGAGAATGACTATATAAATACTTCTGGTTTTAAAAATGTGTTTGAAGCTCAAGGATACGTAACAAAACTACAAAGTGCTATAGACACACTATCTAGTAATCGTCAAGATATATTAAAAAGAAGTTTATTTGGTAATATTCGACCAGAATCAGGTGACTTAGATTTTGATTCAATCTTTAAACAAACAGAACTTTTTCACGCTGCAGATGAACCACTAGAAGCATACTTTAAAAGAGCAAATGATAGAAATGATAGTTATACCTTACAACAGTATAATCAACTAAGGAATAATATTGAAACTGTAGACAGTTTGCAAGCTAAAGAGTTGTTACCAGAAACTTCTGAGATAGGGCTTATTTCAGAGTCTGTTGGACCTGTACGAAGAGAAGGAGCAAACACTCCACAAAACTCTGTGCGTGTTATTATAGATGCTTTTGAAAATCAACCTGAAAAACAAAAAGATGTAATCTATGCTTTAAGAGGATTGTACGTAAAACATATAATGTCTGATGCTTACAAACTTACAGGTGCAAAACAATATCGTCTGAGAAATGTTATAGCTGATGTAGATGATGTAGCTAATGCGTCACCCTTTAAACTTGTTAGAGATGTAGATTTAGCTTCATTTTCTGAAATGCTATATAAAGAGTCTAATTTAAAAATGATGGATGATTTATGGAATAGCGGTGGAGAAGGTGTACGTGATCCTGCTCAAGTAGAAAGATTACGTAGAATATATGAGTTAGAAAAAATAACTAAAGGTGAAATGCCACAACAAGGTACTAATTTTAGTGCTGTAAAACCAATGCAAATAAACTCTTTAATATCTAGAGTATATAGTATATCTAGAGGAGTAGTTAGCCCTAAGTATGTTGCTTCTGAAATATACATTACTCAAGCTCAGATACGTAAAGGAAACTTTATGTTGAAGATGTTAACTGATCCTAATATAACTATTACAATAGAAGAGGCAATGGGTGTAGCTAGTGGTGACATAGCAACTTCTCCCGCATTTTTAAAAAGCTTTGAGAAGATGGCTATAGCTTTATTTGTTACTGAGATGGGAGAAACAAGTGATTCTTCAGGCATAAAGAGTCGTGCTTATCTTAAAGAACAGTTTGAATTTTTAGGGAACTTTATTAAAGAAACATCTATTGAGTTAGAGTTTGGCAGTAGTGAAAAAGATAGTGTATCTACTCCACCTTCAGAAGAAGAACCTTTTATCTTTGGAGAAATGCCCTCTGAAGAAGAAGCTAGTAGGAGACTTACACCATGATACCTTTTATTGGACCATTAATTAGTGCCGTTAGTAGTATAGGCGGCTCTTGGATGGAAAACAAACTTCAAGAAACTAAAGCTAACTCACAAGTAAAAGTAGCTAAAGCCGTAGCTGAAGCCGAGGTACACAAAAAGGTAGCTACTGGTGAGATTGAGTGGGAGAAGACTATGGCTAAAACTAGTGGCGATAGTTGGAAAGACGAGTATCTAGTAGTAGTACTAACTGTGCCAGCTATTTTAGTGTTCGTTCCCGGCATGGAAGACATCATACAGAGAGGTTTCCTAGTACTAGATACTCTACCTGATTGGTATCAGAGTGCGCTTATGATAGCTATTTCTGCGTCTTTCGGTATTAAAGGCTTCTCTAAGTTTCTAGGTAAGTAATTTATTAATACTATCATAGTAGCTCTTAGTTAGAGCATTAGCACGTTGCATGAAAGCACTTATTACGTAAGTGTTTTCATAGCTAGGAACCTTATTATTCATTACTTTTAGAAAGTCCTCTACAGGAACAAAGTTGTGTTCTACTTCTATGTTCCCTTGTGTGTTTAATATTACTGTTACTTCTGACAGTATGGTTTTAGCTTCTCTCATAAGTCCACTATTTCACAGACACCAGCACTACATGCTAACTCTTGAGAAGCTTTAGTATTATCTTCAAACTCAAACTCATTTAGCTTATTCCAATCTATATTTTTAGGTGTGATAGCTTTAAGTTCTTTGTACTCTTCCTCAGTACACTCTTGATAAGGAGCTTGACGATAAGTATGATCAGAATAGGGTAGAAAACTAATACCGCTAAGACGATCAAAGTTCTTATAGCACCATGCTCCTACATCTAGCCACTCATCCTCATGTACACTAACCGTAATAGATGGTTTGTGTTCACACCAGTGTTCGCTGTAAGTCATCCATAACTCTAGATGCTCAATGGCTGTTAAGTCTTTACGAAACACTGCCTTGCTAGAACACTTAATTGGAAAAGAAAATACAGTAATATTAGTAGGTGACATTACATCAGGTTCGTTACTAACTCCTGCTTTCTTTAAAAACTTAGTTAGAGGGTCTTTATTGTCTCCACGTACTGTACGAACATAGTACGGAGAGTGTCTAGGATGAATACCGCTAGCTGAGTCAGTTAACTGGCTTACAGTTCCAGAAGGTTTAACACACGTAATTGCAGCAGAACGTGGTATACCGAGTTTATCAGCCCATTCTTCATTCACCTTTACCGCATGATCTCTTAGTCGTTCTAAGAGGCTCTTTAGCTTGTCTCCGTTCTTATTAAGTAACGGGCAATCCATGATGCCTGTTAGAGATACACCTAGTAGACGCTCTTTCTCTGTTGTGTCTTTCCAACGCTTACGAATGTAATGAAAGTCAGTTAACGTAGATTGAAAAGTACCTAGTATAGTAGCGTACTCTACTTTACGCATTAAGCTTTCTTCTGTGTCATCATAGCGACACACAGCTTCTGTTAGATTACAGAATTGATTAGGTAACAGAATGATCTCACTACACGGATTAGTGCCATAGTCTGCTTCATCAGAACGTCTACCAAAACGACTCGCCTGTCGTTGTGCTGCACTTCTGTTGAACATACCTCGTTCACCTGACTTACTCATGATCAGAGCAGTCCACTCTTGCATAAAGCTTTCTACGCTAGGACGATGAGTATAAGATACAGAGTTATTAGCCAAGGCTCTCTGAGGCTCTGTTAGATACCACTCTCCTGCTTTAGCGTGACGCATACGATCATCGTACAGATCACTCAACGACAACAGAGCAGAGCGTCTTACGCCACCAGAAACTACAACGTCACCTATCTTACAGACGATATCGTGGCATTCAATAGATGAAAGCTTACGACCTTTAGCGTCAATAAATATGTTAATGACAAACTTAAATAAGTCCTCTAGTGGTTCAGGTCCAGAAGCTCGACCACCAAAGATTTTAAGTCTTGCTCCTGCAGGACGTATATTACTGTAGTCTATCTTAGGAATACGATTAGTGTATAGAAGGCTGATAAGATCACGTAGGCTTCTAGCCCAACCTGTCTTACTATCTGCTACAGAGATAACGTCATTAGTGTATTGAAAAGACTCATCAGGAACGTCAGGAAGATTGTTAACAGCGTTACGTTCTACAGAAAAACCTACGCCTGTACCGTTCATTAATATATATAGTATTTCATCAAAGCATCGTGGATTATCTATAGGAAGGTATGAACAGTTATATCCTGCAATGTTCTCTCTAGCTAACGCAGGTCCAGAAGTCATTAATGCTCTCATAGAAGGCATTACTTCTTGTTTCTCTATCATACCCCTTATCTCAGAGAAGGACTCTTCAAAGTTATTCCAAGAACCTTTAGTTTTACTTTCTAAACCATTTACGTGATTAGACATAAAAGTAAGATAACGATCTATTGTTTCAGACCAGTTTTCTCGTCTTTCTTGTGAGTCATCCCAACGTGCGTATCGGCTCTTATAGATAAAGGATTGGTAGCCATCAAAAGGTACACTCATGCTGAACCTACTGTAGTATCAGAGATTACCTTATCTAGTGTAGAGTACATATCCATCTGATTACTGCCTAAAGATTTACTACCTTCTTCTTCTTCCTCTTGAACGTGTATTAACTTAGCTAGATACCATTTAGCTTTGTGTAAGTCTTTTAACTTATTTCCTTTATAGTTACAACGCCACAAGTACTTAAAAATGTTACCTCGTAAGTAATCCTCAAACCCACTAAAAGGCATAGAAGCTTGAATAGCGTCTATACATTCAATACCGTACTCGTTTAACTTATAGTGGGCAGGATGATTAACATCCTTATCAAAATCAGTTTTATTAGTCAAATTATTCTCCTTTATCTTTATCATTATCTTTTATATTGAAATTCATCTTAGAAGTCAAGGGTAAAGTTATTGTGTCTGTGGTTACGCTCTTTTTATAATCAGAAAAAGAAACCACATCACCTTTTTTATTTTTAGTAATCTCTTCTTCAATTTTCTGTGTTAAGAATTTATAACCTTCTTGTAGAACACTCTCTGTGTCTTTCTCTAATAAAGCTAATAGACCGTATGCTACGCAAGTACTTACAGAGGGAGACAATACTCCTCCTGTTGTTAAAGCTTCAGACTCGCGTGTAAAGTCAAAGATAGATACATTAAAATTGCCGTTAGACTCTTCAACATCTTCTATAACTTCTTCTAACATAAGTATTACACTGGGTTTATCTTCTTCTCCTTCATTAGATTCAATAGCTCTATCTAATAAATTCTCTAGAGCCTGTACATTCTCTAACACTTTATTTTCTATGTCGTTATCGTCTTTTTCATCCATTCTGTAGGCATCCTTTTCTCTGCGTACATAAAACCATAGTTGTCGCACCAATCACCATAAGTAGTCTTAGAGTGTTTTCGTAACAAGTTACGTGCATTTTGAAATATAAAACGTATATCAATATCAGGATGCTGACTTTTAATAAGCTTATGTTTAGTTCTATCTAAAGAGGTAAGATATCCTTTAGTTTCTATGTAGAAACCATACTCTGTCAGATAGAAATCAGGAGTGTATTTTCTAGGTTTAGGAACATAAGTTATTTTAGTAGGCTCATATGTAGCCTTAATACCTCTTTCTCTTAAATCTCTAGAGAAATCTGCTTCAAATCTAGACCGATATCTTGCAACCAAACTATAGCTCCTCTACTTTATTGTATAACAACTCAGCTTCTGTAATACGTCCTGTATCATAGTCATAGTATAGTTTAGTGCATTGTCCTGTCAAGCCACTAAATCTATTTTTAATTACTCTGGCATAAGTTGTGTGTCTCTCTATGACGCAATCAGCCTGTCCATTACGCTCTAGAGCTATAACAATATCACTTAACTGTCCAATACTATGCGATCCTCGTATATCGTTTAGACCAACATCAGCAGTATTTGTCTCATGTGAACCACTAGATGGCCTACGTAGATGTGATACCATAAAGAGACAGATACCTAACTCCTGTACAAGTGTACGTAGTTTAGTCACGCAAGAGTCAATGGTCTTTCTCTCATCCATAGAGTTTTCTTGTGAACTTACTAGTATACTAATATGATCTAAAACAATATATCTACATCCTAATGCTCTAACAAGATAGCGTATTCTAGAGATGATGTTCTCTATTGTATTGGAGCCAAAGTGATCAAAGAAGAAAAAGCGATTAGAGCCTAGTACTTCTTTAAAGGCTTTCTCGTACTCTTCATCCTCATAAACCACATCAGGAAGATGCAAAGGCTTATTGAGATGCAGACCCATCAAACTCTCAGCAGTAGTACGTACACTTTCTTCCATGAACATAAGACCTATGTTCTCGTCAGTGTTACCGTAGATGTGATAGATGATCTCACGTAGAAAGCTAGACTTGCCTATGCCTGTACCAGCGCATATAGTCACTAGCTCACCCTTACGAACTCCATAGGTCATGTTATTGAGTCCAGCGAACGGATAATCTACGATAGACTTCTCTGGCCCTTTAAGAAGAGTATCCCAAAGGTCTGTACCAGCTACTATACCATCAGGTGTAAAGCTATCTGCATTCCACCAATCAGAAGAGAACTCAGTCTGCTTAGACTCCATAAGATACTCAGAAGCATCTTTGTAACGCATGTTCATGATCTTAGCTTTAGGCGATAATACTTCAGCTACCTTACGTGCATTCTCTATACCGACTTTATCGTTATCAAAACATATAATAACATTTTCAAAGCTCATAAGATACTCGTAGTTATCTTCAACATCCTTACAAGCTCCAGCCGCACCTGTCTTGATGCTTACGCAGGGCCACTTGCTATCAAACATCTCATGTGCAGATAACGCATCTAGCTCACCCTCACATAACGTTATGTACTTACCACCCTTCTTAAAGAGTTGTTGACCAAATAGCCCTGACTGCCGTATGTCTCCTTCAACAGAGAAAGACTTACTAACTCCTCGTACTTTGTTAGCTACGTGTTCGTTCCAAGAGTTAAAGTACGGATAGTAGTGCTTATCGTTTAAGACTGTAACACCATACTTGTGTGCAGTAGACTTGCTTATTTGCCTACGCTTTAGTTCTTGTGTTTGCCCTACAGTAAGAGTACTGTTTTTAGCTGTTACTTTAATAGCTTCTTCAAGTTCCATGACGTTACCGTCCTTACGTACTTTTCTACAGGAGAAACAGAAAGACCCGTCCTCGTAGATGGTTAGAGCGTCACTACTACCGCAATCAGTGCAAGGAGCGTGTGCTTGTACTATCTTACTCATTTTACATCTTCTTCTATGAGTCTATATTCGTATATTTTATTTTTATTGTACCTTCCGATAACTTTATGACTACCATGTTTCTTTTTACGTAGATTTCTACAGAGTGCTGATATAGACCCTTGTTTGTCATAACCAGTGAGTGTACTTAACTCTTCAACAGTAATCCAATCTCTGTCTCTAAGAATACTAAGTATCTGTCTTGTTCTATTTTTAAGGTGTGGAGTCATAGTAAATTTTGTAACTACGTTATCTTCAATATCTAGTTTAAGCTGTTCCATCTCATCTCTCCATTCATCTCTATAACACTTCTGCTACGTTAGGTTCTTTCATTACTTTAGTAAAGTGTTTCCATCCATTAGAGTATTTAAATGTACGTAAACCTACACCATCGTTAGCATCTGACCAACATCTATACTTGTAATCACAGAAGGAGCAACCTTTATCTATTATTCTGTTACCACTAGCGCCTTCAGGCTTATCATCATAGCACTTATTTGGAATATCCTTAGAAGCTACTATCTTCTTTATGTTACGTACTCTTTCAGAGGCGTTAATAGTCATTAATTCATCTAGTTGTAGTAGACATAAATCACCACTGTTTTTGTTAATAGCGAAGAAAGCTCCTTCTTCTAAGTTCATACCTTCCATGTAAGAACTTATCTGTGCAATGTATCCAAAAGGATCATCGTTTACCAAATTACCATCCTTAAACTTCTTAAAGCCATAGTCAGATGCAGACTTAACGTCTACTAGTACACCGTCAATAACAGCATCTATGTGTCCTTTGATACCTTCTACTACAACTTCAGCTTGTTTATGTTCTACCTTATGTCCTGCCTCTGTAGCAAGATACAAAAGTAGAGCCTCTAATATATGTCCATAGAAGAAGCGCATACGTAGTTGTGGAGTTTCTTTACGTGGTATAGGATCATTGATCTCGTACCATAGTTTACGATCAGTACGGCCTACAGCAGAAAGACGTAGACGCTTACGTTCTCCCTCATAGGGTTGTAGAAAACGTTCTACCTCTTCTTTCATTACGCTTAAAAATTCTTTTAGATTGTCTTGATCTAACTCTTCTTTACCATGCTGTAATAGATGATGTATATCTTCTATCAGAGTATGTACTTTTTTAGGTTTACTTGGAAGTGGCATAGTCTCTCCTTAAAATAAGTGGGGAACTTCTTGTGAAGGCATCCCCTAACCTACTAGCGTCTTAGTTTATACAGGTTACTAGCTTAACCGTGACGTACACTCCTGTTTTAAAGTATGTGAAAGGAAACGGAATTGAACCGTTTGTTAAGTACTGTGACGTACTTTACTAAAAGGTCACACTCTTAGTATTCACCAGCCTTGCCTTTCCTAAAGTTGGGGAGTTAACCATGACCCCCCACGGATGTATTACGGCATCACCCGAAAAGTATCTAATAACCCCGACCCTCGTTACTAGATGTTTCATCTCTTGTTACAAGATGACCCCTACTGTTGTGCTTAGTCTATAAGCTTACAAGTCTTCTTCTGTAGAGTTAACGCCTAAGTCATCTAGAACAAAACCATCTTCTGAGTCAAGATCAACGCTACTCATACCAGAGTCTTTAAAGTCTAATACCATTACAGCATTAAGTGAAACGCTCACACCAGACTTCTTTTGAAAGACCCATTCAAATGGAGTAACAGAACACTTAACAGTACTTCCGTTACCAATCATAATAGTAGAGGGCCAAACATTCTTTTTTGCGTCCATAACTTTAGGTGGACGTACAGTCTTAGCAGTCACGTAGTTACCTTTACCTGCTTTATCACCAGAGCCACTCTTCACTTCCACACCACTTTCTGCTAGTGCTAAAGCATCTTTCTTATCTAGTTGGCAAATATCAATTTGATACTTGTTAGATAGTTGATTAGGAGCATGTACACATGCCCATTCTGCTACGCCTTTAACAATCATATTTGGTTGATTAGCCATATCATTTTGTCCTTGTTTTGTTTTAATGTGTTTCAGCCCAATTAGTGCCAACCTTACTGTCAGCATTCAAGGGTAACCGAACTTTGAGTATACGCCCTGCTTCAAGCATTGTCAAGTCTGATCCTTCAATTATTTTATCAACATCATCTTGATGAACCTCAAACTGCATTTCATCATGAATTGTGTTGACCAAGTAGGCACGTAGCTTCTCTTTATGTATAAAATTCTCCATACAAATAGACCACTGCTTACAAGATATCGCTCCTGCACCCTGTAGAAGAGTGTTTAGTGCCGCATGTTGATGTCTAACATATATTCTCCTTCCATCTAAACCCTGTAACGAACCTTTCTCTGCCATACCTTGTACCTTAGTTATTAAGGCATCAAGTGACGGCATGTTAGCTAAGAAATCTCTCTTTAGTCTAGCACCGTCTTTAGCCGTACCGCCTACAACGCTACCTAGCTTCTCAGCACCAGCGCCATAGAGAAATGCGTATATAAACGTCTTACTTTGAGCGCGAGTACTTAATCCAGCGGCTATTCTATTAGTCTCATGTGGATCACCATTAACCACAATGTCCATATACTCTTGATCACGCATATAGTGTGCTAACATACGTAGCTCTAAACCTTTAGCGTCCATACCAACTATTCTGTGAGATGTGTCAGGTACGGTAAAACAAGCTCTGCACTCTGTACCATATGGTTTATCTACTGAGACAATATTAGCCATGTTAGGATTAGAATGAGTCATACGTCCTGTAACTGCACCCATAGTATGTACTGTACCATGTAATCTATTGTTGTTGTCTAAATTCTCTAACCATGCTTCTACGGTCTTCCAGCGTGTCTCTAACATCTTCCACTCTGCTAGCTTCTTAGCTGCTTCTGGAGCCGTATTCACTACAGTAGCTAAATTCTCTTCGCATACTTTAGGTGATCCTTTAGGTGTAAAGACTTTAGGCTTCCATCCGTACTCATCAAGACGCTCTATAATCTGTTTAGGACTAGCCAGATTAAAATCTCTAAACTCTATAAGAGAGAAAGCACCACCTACATTTTCTACAGAAGATAACCCTATCTTGGCTAATGTTCCATCTTTCTTATATTTTGGTACAACCTCTCTAATTAACTTAGCTCTGGGAAGAAAGTGTTTCTTGATCTCTTTCTCTATTGACATAGCTCTTTGTTTAGTTTCTGCGAAGAGAGCTACAGCTTTACGCTTGTCTACAAAGAAACCGTGTTCTTTCTGTCTATGTATGATGTGTGCTATCTCATGCTCTAGCTCTACACTCTTGTCAGAGAACTGCGTACCTTCTTGTACTAGTCGTTTATATACCTTCTCAGTAAGAAGTACGTCACGTACACAGTACTCTAACATCTCTTGTGAGTACTCTGAAAACTCATGATAGTCTATCTTACCGTATTGTAGCAACTGCCCCCAATTATTAAGAGAGTGACCACCTTGCCTTTCAGGATTGTATAGACGAGACAGAATGAGTGTATCTATTACATTCTTGTAGTCTATCTCAGTACTCCATAGTGAGTTAAGTACTGGTATGTCAAATCCTATACCGTTGTGTGCGATGAACACATCATCAGCTTGTAGATAAGCTAATAATGAAGGTTTATCTAGAAAGTGTAAAGCTTCACCAGTGTTTAGCTCCTTACAGACTACGCACCATATCTTAGTAGATTTTAGTCCATCTGTCTCAATGTCTATTATTATCTTTCTAGTCATCTACAGTTTCCCAACGATAAAATATGTGATCATTTATTTCAACTGTTTTAGTTTTAGTTGAAGCCCAAGACGGTAATACATAATCAGCGTGATAGTGAGTAGCGCCATCTGTTAAGTCTATGTACGCTACCTTTTTAGTAGTTATATTGTTAGCTAGTAATAGAATACTGTTGTAAGCTTTAATATCCGTGGGTATATCACTTTTTCCATCACAATACCAGCTAAACTGACATTTATTTTTAACAGGATGCACAATTCCATTGTTTTTCCAGCTTAATCTAGTCGGCCCTTGCTGTACCACTTCACAGACAGTATTGGGGTATCTTTTATCTTTAACCCTGTTGTACACTACGTTAGTCACGGCTAGTAATCCTGCTATATTTTGGTTACGGGCTTCAAAATACATATTGAGTGCTAAACACTCTGTTTCTGGTGTAACAGCTAAGAGTTTGGCTGTCAATAATAAAGTTTTCATCTAAAAGTCCTTAGTAATGGAAAAGGGGTATAGAGTTATATATACTACTACTACTATTATACTATTACTACTACTATTATTATATTACTACTACTCTATTCATAATCAATATTCTCTTTGTACTTATCGCGTAAGTACTTAGTTTTTAACTTAACTACTCTTTGAGAATACTTAGCACTATGTAAATCTCTTGCAATAGGGTTTCTTATTTTTGTGTGACTTTTAATCAACTGAAGTTTTTCTAAATCTTTTTGTCTTCTTCGGTAACTCATCCCTAACCCTTTGTTTTCATTATGAAAATAATGCTTGACCTGTTTAAAAACTTAATGTAGTATACACCCATAAATAATTTATGCAACCTAATTTTAGGATTACTCATAATGCAAAAAACAAATAGAGAAAAGATAGTTGATCTAGTAGGTAATAGTATATTCCATGTAGCTTTTATTAAGAAGAATGGAGATATTAAAGAAATGACTTGCCGCCTTAACGTAAAAGCACATTGTGGAGATGGAAAACAAACAGCAGATGAAAGTAAGTATCTTGTTGTGTACGACATGTCTACTAAGAAAGTGCAAGTCTCTAAAGAAGATAAGAAACGTTTTTATCGTAACGTTAATATGGACACTATACAGTACATACGTGTCAATGGCTTAACACATACACTATAAGGTGATAATATGCCTGTAATAAAACAACATAAAATACATCAGAACGATATTAACGACAATGAAAGAGTAACATACGTCTACTACGAAAATGAAAAAGAAGTAGGTGGAGACTCTTTAACTAAAATGCTAAGACGTAATAAAGGATTAAATACTCTTCCTTTAATAGTCAAAAAGAGAGCAGGTATGGAAAGCGCATCTTGGATAGCAGATAAAGATTGCGACTATCATATAACATTATTTAATAAGAACTATGACGTTATACATCAACGTCTACTCAATAACTGTTTAGTTGTGTTTCCTACAGAGAACATGATGTCTGAGGAATACTCTGAAGATTACTTTAATAAGTATAGCTTTGAATTTACCCAACATCTTTGGCCTAAGATAAGTTACATTCTTAGAGAGTATCTACCTAAGAAATTTCAATAAATTACAAGGACACTAGAGATGCCACAAGAGCGTAGAATATATGAAACTAAGAAAGACCTTCAGAATGAAAGTGTGTTAGTAGATCACCTATACGATAAACTTAACTACGGCACTATGGTTAAGCTTCCTATGAAGTTTAAGATAGACTATGCAGAGTTAGGACGTATGGCAGATGGTAGTAAATCTATTGTATCCCTCATAGAGTTAAAGAACAGAACCTGTACTAAAGGACAATACTCTAGCTACATGCTTTCTGCTGATAAATTCAAAGAAGGTTTGCAATACACGCAGAACTTTAATGTGTCTTTTAAATTGATAGTTAAGTGGACAGACTCAATAGGCTGTTACACTATGAAGAAGGACGATTACTTCTCGTTAGGTCTTAATGGCAGATACGACAGAGGTGATTGGCAAGACGTTGAGCCTGTAGTTTACATACCCATAAAGGAGTTTAAAGATGTTAGTTAGTAAATGTTTTGTCAGTAGATTAAAAGAACGTATCATTAAATGGTTTAAGTCCTTCAAGAAAAAGGAGCCTAAACATACGCCTAAGATGTTAAAGCCTTTTAAAGCAAAAATGCCCAGAGGAAAGAAAAAGAAAAATGTCTAGACATAAGGTAACACCTATATATACTTATGATTGGTACATTAAATGGTGTGCATCTATTACGCTTATCTTTGGTATGATTACAACTTCGCAGAACTTGTATCCTTATAATCTATTTATCTCTTTAGTAGGTTTGTTAGGCTGGTTGTTTGTAGCAATGGTATGGAACGATAGAGCTTTAATTATAATTAACGCTGTTGGTGTTACTATATACATTAACGGTATCATAGCATGGTTTATATCTAATCGTGTAATATTAAACTAGAAAGGAAAGTATAATGTTAGTAGTAGCATTAATCGTATTAGTTGGTATTTTTACAGTAGATAAGGCACAAGACTATAGTTACGTAGGTTATCATGAGTGTAGTCAAATAGGCTACGTAGAAAGTAAGAACGTCACAGTATATCCTGCCTCTGTGGATATGGGTGATAGAGTTAATAACTACATTCTTTTTAAGAAGGGCTATATACCTTCTAGCGTATGTGCTAAGAAAGAATGGTAAACCATATTAAACTAGGAACATTAACATGACAACTTCTAAACCTACTAGCGCCAATAAATATCGTATTACATATAACGAGTGGGGTACTGCTGAAGAGTTTATTAATAAACTACTAGAATATATAGAAGAACCACTAGAAAGTATGCAACAAATGGATGGAGATATGTATCTTTCTGAGTACCAAAAGCTTATCAAAGCTTCTTGGTTAATTAAAAACAGACAGGATGAGTATTAACACAATGCAATACTCTTTTAAGTTATCTGAAATAGCTCTAAAATCTTGCTCTCTAACTGTTAGACGCAAAGTAAGTAAGTGTGTATGTACTCTTTATGAGATAACTCAAGAGGAGCTAGATCATAACAAGGTAACACATACTGGTTTAATTATTAACACTAAATGCTAAATGAAGGAAGACTTTATGAACAATATTACAGTAGAGATAAAGAAACGTTACGACTCCTGTTACAATGTGTGGCAATGGATTAGTCTAGCTGAACTATTTAAGCCTACTAATTCAACTGATGATACCACTGAAGTACAAGAGAGTATTAAACCTAGCTATGTTTCAGTATTCTCTGATGTTCTATCGTTTAAAGATTTAGCAGATTTAGCTAAAGGAACTACGGGTATTCCTAAGAGTGCAGGTAAGTGGGTTATAGTAAGTGTACTAAAGAACAAGACAGAAGCTACAGAGTACTGTAAAAGTACATGGGGACGTAAGTGCTTTAAAGAAAAAAAGGGCTTGTCCGTAACATACATTTAAACATATTGGAGTAAATACTCATGAGAAGCATAACTACTATGACTACGCACAAGAAACATAACAGTGTAGCTATAGACACAAACAATTTAAGTCTTACTGACGTAGAGATTGCTATGGTACTAGATTTAATATCTTTTAATTTTAAAGAAAGAGATTTTCATAGTGCTAAGTACTCTTACCAAGTTTATAGTGAAGAGAGTATTGCTGTTTTAAACGGTGTTTTTGATAAACTAAACAAAACCCTTAATCATATGGATACTAAGTCTAAGGACGATTAGAAAATGGTACAAAAAACTAAAGTAATGAACCCTACTAACCACGCAGCATACGTTGAACGCAGGAGATTTATAGCAAAAGAGAAACGACGTATACTTAACAATCTAATGGATACAGGGATTGACTATAATACATTATATAGAGCAGCTTTAGCGCATAAGCTAACCCCAGATTTTCTTTGGGAGAAGATACTAAAAGGGCGTAAGTTTACGTCTATGAAAATGAAAGTGCAGAAATAAAATAACCATTAAGGTTGACAACATCTGTTTTTAGGTTTATAAGGAATAACTACTTGTAAACATTCACTTTTTTTAATGGAGATTAATTAGATGACTGAAACTAAAATATGGTTAGAGTTTGAAGACCCTAGATCAGGTTTTTATACAGAACCCTACGAAACTAACGAAAGCCTATATCAAGTTACTGAAAGGCTAACTTCTGACTATAATTCTTTTCTAGGTAGATTAGGTGTAGATCAAAAGGTATGGTGGTACGAACACAAAGGTCATGAGTGTTGGGCTATTGGTAATAACCACGGGTTTACAACTACTGAGCCTAAGTGTGCAGGTAAGTGGTTTAACGTTAACTATCTAGCTTTAGATGCTATAGAGCTAGACGCTATTAAGAAGCGGCTGGCAAAGGAGCATACCTCATGAAAAAACTTATTAAAGATAAGTGGTTAACTGCGTTGCAATCTGGTGATTACACCCACACTAGAGGAGAGTTAGAGGAAATCTCTAAACTTAGTGAGGATCGTACTAATAGATGTTGTGCTTTAGGTGTATTGATGAAAATCAATGGATATGATACTTGGAGCCATGATAATCAGTGGGGCGAAGGCGCTCAAGAGTTACCCTCTGAAGAGATATTAGAAGAGTGCGGCATGGATGAAGAAGATGCTAACTATGTGGCTAGGTGGAATGATTTAAGTAGAGACTATACTAAGGTTATTAGATTTATAAGGGAGAGCTTGTAATGGAACGAGTATTAAAACCTTCCGAAGTAAAAGATAGTAGGCCTCGCGTGTTCATACCTACTAAAAACAACAGCTTTTCTAAGCTCAAACCTGAAAAGTACAATGTAGGTAAGTCTTGGTCTAATACTACACAAGAAGGTACTAGTCGTATGAAACGTCTATTAGCCAACAAGAAGAAAGTAGCATAACATGAACATCTTTTACTTACACGATGATCCTGTTACGTGTGCTAAGATGCACTGTAATAAACATGTAGTTAAGATGATAGTAGAGTATGCTCAACTATTATCAACTGCTCACCACGTTTGTGACGGTGAGCCTACAATACAATGTTATAAAGCTACACATAGAAACCACCCTAGTGCTGTATGGGCTAGGGCTAATAAATATAACTATGACTGGCTACACTCTTTGTTAGTAGCTACAGCAAAAGAGTACACATATCGTTACAAGAAGATACACGCTACTGAGTCAGGGGGTATCATAAATAATCTAAGTAACCTACCTGTAGCTATGTCTCAAGCTACTAGTCTAAATGAGTTCAGAACAGATATTCCTCAATGTATGCCAATAGAGTATAAGAAGAGTGACGCAATATCAGCGTACAGATTATATTACATTAAAGACAAAGAGAGATTTGCTAGATGGAAGGAAAGGAAAGCGCCTTCTTGGTTTACAGAAGGTGTTCATCAAAAGTATTTTGTCAATCCATAAAAATTTTGTCAACCTTTTAAAAAAGATTTTGTCAACCTTTTAAAAAATACTAGGGTTCTGATCTCCCGCCTTGGTCTGTAAATAAGGGGCTGGCAAGAACATCAGCATCGGAAAAGAAATCAAAATCTTTTTCGGTGCTGTTTTGTTTTTGATTATCTGCTAGGCTATAATCGTTTAGTAGATACTCTATAGTCACTTAACAATAATTCATGTTTATGTAAAATATATATTGACAACCATTTATTATATTTAGTAAGCTTATGATCTTAAGTAAAAATGACATTTTATAGGAGATAAATAATGTCACATGAAATCGAGACTATGGCGTTTGCTGGTGCAGTTCCTTGGCATGGTTTAGGAAATCCAGTTAGTAATGAAATGACAACTGATGAAATGATGGTTGCGGCTGGTGTAGATTGGGAAGTGCAAATGACATCTAATCATTATCCACCGGATCATGCACAGCATCCAAGTGAGCCAGTACCAGAAAGCCACTTTATAGAGCGTACCGACGATGGCGCAATATTAGGAAACTATGTTACAGGCGGAGAGAATGGATATAAGGTCTTTCAAAATAAAGAGCTTTTTGATTTCTTTAAGCCCTTCATAGACGATAAGTCTATGTTTCTACACACGGCGGGGTCTTTGTTTGGTGGTCAAAAGGTTTGGTGTATGGCTACCACTAATGAGGGCTTTACACTTGGTAAAGACGATACGATAAACAACAACCTTCTATT
>Ga0209383_1000515_pt1 | contig 27434 bp, 16 predicted proteins | sample CoawatmetaG02DNA_FD_187510 | JGI IMG/M metagenome (GOLD analysis project Ga0209383, IMG submission 187510) | Marine microbial communities from the West Antarctic Peninsula - Coastal water metaG029-DNA (SPAdes) (version 2) | ecosystem: Environmental > Aquatic > Marine > Coastal ... | reverse complement strand
GTAAACCATTTACGATACGAAGAGATACTAAGTATGTCATCATTACACACATCACATTGTGATATGCGTTCGCCTGCCATAAGTTTCTTCCGAATGTCTTTCATATATGGTGAGTTCCAATGTTCTTCTAAACTGACAGGATTGAAATCGTCTGCTAGTGTTTTAGATTCTTTTATCTCGCCATACTTCTCATCGTTAGTCGCATCGATATACTGTTTTTGAAACGAGTGTTCTTCTCTACTCGCACAACACATTCTTCTCTCTGCTTGTGGAGATATGTATGTGTGTGACCACGGAGCCATGCAGAAAGTTTTGTTCTCACTTTCTTCTGTACAACTTCCGTCGCTATTCCAAATTGGTACTATTCTTTGAGTCACTAGTTATTCCTGTGGTAATAATGTTGGATAATCTTTAAACGGAAAAAGAGTGCCCAAGTCACAGTTCCAGGCATGATTTCTATTTCTTAAAATTTTATCTTCAATAGTACTTATCTTCATTTGTAACTCTTCGATCGAGATATCACTTATTCTTTTTAACTCGGCATAGTATGCTGTTTGTCTTTCATGTATATCTATTATTGTATCAAATGAGTAATCAAAAATCTCATCATATAACTCGAATCCGAGATTTTTTAAAATAGAATAATAACTTTGGCAGTTAAGAAATAATGATATCTTTCCATGAAGATAGGGTTTCCATGTTTTTTCGGTAATGAACTGATGTGCATCCGGAACTGTTTCAACTCCAATATCAATTAGACTATCAGTTAGATAATAAAAATCACTCACGGTGTCTTGGTTTGTATGAATTTCTAATTCGTCTAACGATATATCAAGTACTGTTGTTTTTCTAAAATCGAATATTTCTGTGTCACTAAAGCCACACTCTTCAAGATGTTCGTCCCATTCTTTTGTAGTTTTTCGTCTTAGCCAACTCCAATGACATTTGTCAATAATACCAGTTTGATGTAACCACGTTACTAGTTCCGCCCGGTAACGACAAGCGACAGCATTCAAGCATATAAAATGTTTTGTTGGATTACTGTTGTAATCTGCTATTTTATTATTAGCATTTAATTCTGTTAGTCTATTTCTTGTTCTTGACAATAATCCGAGGGGATATCCAATGGTTTTAATATTTCCAATAGACAAATTGTTTACTGATAGGTACTTTGTAACGCTGTCTACAATAGCAAGATCACCATTGATGAATGTGCATTCGATATTTTCATCATAGTATGAAACATTTGAATTCTTTTCAGTGACATAAAATCCTTTTTCTACAATCTGTGAGAACACCTTGTCTCCCATATCTAAAAATGGTTCGGTAGTATATGTGATGTAAATTTTATCTGGTAGTCCATGGTCATTATCAACTCGGTCTTTTATAAAAGCAGCCAATCTTGGTAACCAGTGATTATAAGAGTTTCCATCTAAAGTACATAGTACAATATTCTTGCCTGGTCGCAAGTCTACAACCATATCAGTGTCTTTCTCCTTTGCCAAATAACTGATGTATTCTTCGTCAGTTGTGATTTGCATAATCTCTTCTATCATGATTCTGTTACGCCAGTTCTTCCATAAAACAGAACTAAATGTTTACTCATCAACATTAACTCCACCCAACTCATCAGTGTCGGTGTTCCAGCCAGCAACTAGTTCGTGTGCATCATCACCACCGTCATATGCTTCCATAGTTGCTGGGTCGCCTGCTCTGTCTACTGCCACTAGTTCTATTCTTTTCGACAGTATATCTTTTTCACTAGGAACTTTCGCTTCAAGTGAAGTAAACCAGTCTGCTAATGGTCCAGGAAATGTAGATACGAAATCTTTTCCTCTACGTATATCATACTGAGCAAAGAACGACTTGAAATCATTATACAACTTCGGTGTCTCTGCTGTGTTCTTGTGTGGAGTCTTAATAATATCTAAGTAGTCAACCAGTCTACGAACACTTTCTTTCTCTCCATCACTTAGCATTTCCTGTGGACGCTCACTCTTATACCAGTTATCTAACTTCTCTTTATAGAATGTTTTAATGTCTTCTGGTAGTATTGCCGCACTTTGAAATGATGGGAATCTTAAGATATTCAGTGTCATAGTTGGTGCTTTGTTTCCATACTGTTCACGTAAATCTAACATCTGGTCCATAAATTCTGTAATAGAAACTAAACAAAGAGAGTTGATAGTCATCATCATATGAAGTTTTTTAACGTTACTTTCGTTTAGAACTCTATGTATATTACTCATCCACAGGTCGTAGTCAAGTCCATCACGAATGTACTCGCCTTGTACTCCTGTTGCTTCCATACTCGTGTATACTTCGAGGTGTGGAACATGCCAAGACTCTTTTACAAGTCGGTCTAACACTTTAGGAGTGTCAGGACACATATTAGAGTTGATAGCGAATCTCATATCTTGCCCTCTATCTGGATTGTCTTTGAACCATTGAAACAGTTTCCATGTGCCTTTATGCATAATAGGTTCACCGCCAGTAATACGAATCTCTTCTAAAGAGTCTGCTAAGTCACTTTCCCACCACTTATGAAATGCTTGTATGTATGGGTTGTCTTCTTGCTTCTTAGTTGCAGGTTCGGCATATGGTGCGGTATCTTGGAAATGTCCGCGACCATCAGACTGAATGTTCTGATAGCCACCATAGTCGTTGATGTCTTTAACCCATGCTGTACTAAATGCTGGATTACAATAAGAACATTTAAAGTTACACGCTCGGTCGAATGAAATCTCAAGCGTCTTTAAGTTTACATTTTCTTCCCAAGGCATTGTTGTGGTTTTTTCTATATCTTCATCTGTGAAGATTTCTGTTTTGAATACTCTATCAGATATATGATTTTTGCCCATATCTTCAACTTTCCAACAGTACTCACACTCTGCTGGACGCTCACCCTCTTGCATCATCTTACGCATCTTCTTCTTATGTGGCGTATTATGAATTGCTGATGGATTATCTTCTAGTTCTTCAAGAGGAATCCAATGTCCCGGTGGGTGATGACAACTTGTAGTTTGTCCGTGTCCTAACCAGATAGTTGCATTGTACCACTTAGCGGCACAATACGACTTACTAATTGGATCGATTACTCGTTCCTTGTATAGATGGAGAGTTTCAACTCCAATTCTTCCTCTACCCATATTCTTTCTCCGTTACTAAACTATCATACCAATCTACCATGATAGGGTCAAATGTTGCTCTAAAATCTAAGCCACGTCTTTCATCATATTGTGTGTAGAATGCTTTGAAATCGTGCTGTCTCTTTTTTAATAATTCTTCTGGATGTGGATTGGCTATTGCTTTATCCATGTAATTAATAATACGAGTAACTCTTACTTGTTCTTTATCCCATAAATCTGTTTTTCTTCGTTCATACCATTCCTTTAACTTATTGTTATAGTGTTCTATGACGTGAGTTGGTAACGTGCTAATGTTCTGAAACTCGGGATTATACACTAAGTTTAATGACAAAAATGGCATTTGCCCTCTGTCAAACGATTTACGGAGTCCCAACATATCATCCATTAAATCTGTCAGTGTTCCCAAGCACAACGCATTAATAGTCATCATTACAGAAAATCCCTCTACCTTTGGTTGGGCTAATAATCTCTTAACGTTATTTAACCAAACATCGTAATTCATTCCATGACGAATATACTCTGCTTGTGCTCCTGTTGCCTCGCAACTTGTGAAAATGCTAAAGTTTGGTATATATTGTACAACATCTAATAATTTCTCAAAGGTCTTCTCTTTTTCTGGAACAAGATTTGAGTTAATTCCAACTCGCATATTTCTGCCACGTTCTGGATTATTCTTAAACCAATCAAATAATTTCCACACACTCGTATGCATAATGGGTTCACCACCAGTTATACGTATTTCTTCTAACGTATCTACTAGTCCGCCTTCTTCTTCCCACCATTCCCAAAATGCTTGAATATATGGGTTGTCTTCATCTTTCTTGGCATAACTATCTGCCCATTCAGCAGTACTACTATAATGATTTCTGCTATCTGATGGAAGATTTTTATACGGACCGTTATCTTTAATATCTTTTACCCATGTAGTACTGAATGTAGGTCCACAGTATGAACATGCCATATTACATGCTCTATCAAATGAGATTTCGAGTGTTCGTAAGAACGTGTCATCGTTCCATTTTCTTGTCATTGTGGAATTTAAATCTGTATCGTTGTATTGAATTGTTTTAAATACTCGTTCAGAAATTCTATCTTCGCCCTCGTCTTCTTCATTCCAACACTTATAACATTCTGGTGGTCTGTCACCTTGCATCATCATCTTACGCATCTGTTTCTTATGGGGCGTATTATGAATTGCTGAAGGATTATCTTTCAATTCTTCTAATGGAATGGCATGTGATGCAGGGAGATGGCAACTCGTAGTCTGTCCATGTCCTAGCCAGATAGTTGCGTTATACCATTTTGCACCACAATACGAGGCGCTTTTCGAATCCATAACCCGAGTCTTGTAATCTTTGAATGATTCTTCTGTTTTTTCTTTATCTACCATTGTATTGTTCTTCGTATTCTTCTTTTGCTTCGTTCCAGAAATCTGTCATCTCTGGAAATGTTTCTAAGAAGTTTAAATTTCTGCGTTCATCATATTGGGTGAAGTACTCATAGAACCTTATTAATTTATCACTTAAGTCTTCTGAAGAAAGATTCATGCCCTCTTTAGCCCATGCTAAATCTCGTTCTAGTTTTAGTACTTCATAATTCTTAAAGCCAGTGTACTTGCGACCATATAAATCATCTTCTAATATATGACCTTTCATAAAGTCAATGTTCTCTTGCATGATATCTAACATATCGCCATCTGCTAATTGAATAGTCATCCAATCTGGGTATCTAAGATATGGTAAATCAAACCAAATTCGTTGTCTCTTCTTACGAACAAAAGTTGGATGCTTGAATCCGTTTTTATCTGGTGGTTGAATACTTACATCTTCTTGGTTCTCGTAGCCGAATTCTTCACGCAAGTCTAATATCATTTGTAGAAAGCCACGTAGATTGGGAATACTTAATAAGTTAAATGTGTTGATGAATGAAATCTCAGTGCCAGATGTTTCACTCAATACACGTCTACAGTTTTGATACATCTTATCGAAGTCTAGCCCATCACGCATATATTCTGCTTGTTTGCCTACTCCGTCTATACTAACATATAACGAAAAATGTTTACATGCTGGTGCGACATACCAGTAGTTGCCACTGTCTGGATTAAACTTAGTAGTATCTTCCCACACTCGCACTTCTTCAATTGCTTTCAACTTGTCCATGAACTTATCAAATAACGCATCTTGTGGTGGACACATATTTGATGTTATACTTAAATCTAATGTTGCGTTTGGATTTTCATTAACATAATCCAATACCTTGAACGTATTATTATCCATCAATGGTTCGCCGCCGGTCATACGAAAAACTTTCAAATCTTGATACACATTAGGAAACCATTCCCAGAATGCAGTAATATACGGATTATCTTTCCGTGCAACTTCTAATGGCATCATGCCAGTGCGGCGGAGATAATCTATATCATTGTGACCTGTTTTATTCGAAAATTTAAATGCTCCGTGTTCTTTAATATCATCTTCCCATGCCGTAGATAAATGAGGAGAACAATAAGAACACTTAAAGTTACATGCCTGATTGAAATTGACTTCTACATATCTAGGAGTAATATCATGGTCCCATGGTTGTGTTACAACTTCTTCCCATGCATCTTTGACCCACCACTCACTTGAACGATAGTGTCTATCACTTAACCTGCCACCCTCTGGTGGACTTGGCGCATCTTCAACATTCCAACAGTACTGGCATCCTTCTGGGCGAATACCTTCTTTCATCTGCTTTCGTTCTTCTAGTTTGAACTGTGTGTTATGCAATGCATTTACGTTTGCTTTTAGTTCATGTAATGGAATAGCGTGTGTTGGTGGATGATAACAACTGTGAGTTCGCCCCTGTGGCAAGTGTAGACTTACTTGAAGCCATTTTGCCATACACATAGACGGAGACAATGCATTTAAATTGTCTCTAGTGACAACTGCATCATCGTCATAATTTGACATTATCTATCCCAACCGGTTTGCTTTTCTGTTGCTATTGGATTTTTAGTTCTCGATGGATTATTATAAGTTCTTTTAAAGAATGCCGATACTTCTGGCGCAGGGTCACAAATTTCCATTCCCATCTTATCATTAAGAATATCGCCAATTCGTAAAGCCTCGTCATACAACATATCATAATTCCATTCTGTTCCAGTCCTAGAACATTTTTCATTATCCTTATCACTCTTGCATGTAGGAAGAATTTCTTCTTCGAAATAAGTCTTGAACCAATCAAATGATGAAATGTTTTCTAGTTTGTAGCCATCAACAAAGTTGATATCGTGACATCCTAATCTTGCACCAAAGCAAGCCCAGATACCATTCTCTACATCAGCACCTATATTACACCATGTTAATAATCTTTCATAGTTCTTTGGCCATATTCTTTTTTGAAAGTCTTCAATTGGAACTTGTTTTCCTTCGTCTAGTGACATCTTAACACCTTCACGATATCCTGCACGAAAGGCTTGAAATGGTGAGCCTGCGTTATATACTTCTGAATAGATATTGTTCATCTGAATGTAATTCAAATCCCAACAGAAATCTACTTTCTTTGTTTCGTCAACTGCATTCTCGTGTGTTTCCATTTCTAAAACTAAATCTACTGGCCAACATTTGATTCCACCGTTTCCGTATACTAATCCATTTACCATGTTCTTAGCACTCCAACTAATGACTGAGTGTTCTAAGTCGGTACCTGGTGGGAAAGTAATTTCTAAGTCAAAAAACTTCTCATCAACAATATTGTCGCCATCAATGCTAATAAATCTACTAGTTTCACTTTGTCTTGCACACTCTTTATGTGCGTTATCGAATCCTTTTACTCCATCTACTCTTTTAGCAAATGGGAACTTCATCATTAGATTCGCCCAATGTTCTTCTTTTGCTGGTTCATCGTAACTGATGTAGAATACATCTAAGTCACCAAGAACTAATACTGTTTCTTTCATACTTTATCTCCACGAATATTTGTCAAAATACTTCTGCGTATAAACGCTTATACTGTATTTATTCTCTACGAACTTAACTCGTTTTCCAGTAGACAATAATTCAGAAAATGGAACCTCTATTGTCTTAATTAAAAACTCTGGTCTATCTTTATGAGTAACGAAGAACACGTGGTCAGACTTTCCAGCAACACTTACTAGTTGGTTTGGGTCAATTCCGATACTTTCAGTTAATTTTTCACTCGATTCAAATACCAATTCATCATCTTCCATGTGAATAAAGATATCGGCATCATCTATCGTTAGTATCTTATGTAATTGATTGTCTTTGTTTCTTCGTCTAATATCAACTTTTGTTTTTATAATCTCATATATTAGTGGATTATCTGTTCTGCTTACTATATAATCTGAAAATTTATAACGTCCATCGAGAAATGGTTTAATATCTTCTATCTCAAACCATGCAAACAAATCTTTAGTATCTTGTATTTGATTTGTTATTTGCACGATGTTACTAAAGCCATCAAAATAAACAGCACGACTCGTATTAGTTCTTTCTATAACACTTATCATAGCACTGCATCCTCGAGTTGTTTAATCTTACTGCTGTCCATCCAATTCTTTTCTACATAATGGACAGGTAATGTTTGAGTGAAGTTGCCAATTTTTACTTGTAAATCATCACCCAGTTCACTTGTTATACTCTTAGTCCAGTTACTATCTATTTGATTTTCTGGAATATTCTGGACCATACTTTTCATATGAACGAAAGTAGGAACATCTTTAATATCATAGTCACAAGTTTCTGCTTCGATGTCTAGTAGTTGAATTGCTAGTGCATATGCCACATCAGCACTCATCCAGTTCTGACCAACTCCACTAAGAAACTTATCAAAGTATACATTCCAATGAACCATAATCAACTCAACCATTTTAAAGAATTCGAAAGTTAATTCTGACTTCTTAAAGTAAGTGAAGTTGCTGTATATATTTGGTAGATTTAATTGAGTAAACTTCTTTCTATAATAGTCACTAGTCACATCTTCATTACGAAATGTTTTAACATTAGTGCAACACCAAACATCTTTCTTAGCAAGATAATCCCACCAATGGTCAACACTATCAGTGAATATCATATCACTATCAAGTATAATAGTTTCATCGTATGGAGTCATGTGTGGATATTTCCACTTATTGTTAATCTTCCATTTGTTGCCTTTCGCATCATCGTTCCATGGAATATCAACTATGGCATCAAATGCTTGTATATGTTTGTCTGTAATTAGTTTTCTAGTTTCTTCATCTACGCACACACATAGATTGCTATTCTCTTGTGATGCTTTTAGGCTAAGAGCAAGAGCATAAGACATTTCTAAATAATCAATGTCCTCGCTATTCTGTGCGATAGTTATGTACCCTTTACTCATTTACTTTCTCTCCGTATGATAAAAAGTCATCAATGAATCGTCCTATTGCTTTCTTGTTCATAATATGTAAATCAGTATTTGTGAATCTGGATAGTACGTGGTCGGTTACCCTCTCGGCATCAGCACAATACATAATAATATCATTGCGTGAATTGACTCTAAAGATATCATCAAGGTCAAAACTGTTGTTAAGATAATTTATTGGCAACGACGGAACATCAAACGCAACACTACCATTCAGTATATGTAATGCCATTGAAAATGCAAAATCATTTCTGTATAAATTACCACTACAATTATATAGATAATAATAATACTTAAAATTATATTTTATATGACTAATAATTGTGAATAGATTCTCAGCAAAGTCAGATTTTCTAAAATAAAAAACTGTTGCCCAATACATAGGAATACTAAAGTTATCAAGATATTCTATGTTCTCTTTGTGGCGTTCTGACACATCACGATAGTTACAGTTAATCATAACATCATTAACACTATCCCATACTTGGTCTAGTACATTATTCATAATGAAATAATCACTGTCTATCACCAATGTTTCATCGTATGGTGACAAGTCGTATACATCACTTCTACCCATGTTCTTAAATGATGCGTAGTCGAGTTTATTAGTTGTGTCTTTGAATAGTCTTATATTATCAGGTTGGAATGTGTCACTAATGATTACTCTATCAAAATATTCATTAATTAGTGTTTCATTTGATTCTAATGTTTCTGTGTTAGTTATTAGACAGATTTCATCAAACAATGAAAGATTCTTTCTGGCATATCCAGCACACGCAGATGCCTGTTCAGCGTAGTTGAGATACTCATTATTCTGAGCAAATATTATAATGCCTCGACTCATATTAAATCTCTAGTACTTTTTCTATTTTACGTGAACTTCTTAATTTTTGATATTCGTTGTAATAATCGTTCACAACTTCAAAGTATAGACTTGACACTTCATCAAGAAATTTCTCAGTATTATCGATATGAATTGGTATATTATTTTTATCAAGTAATGATATTTCAGTTTTGCCACTAGACACAACGAAATTCATAAAAGAAATCAGTGATTGGTCAACTGTGAATGAACCACCAGCCGTACTGTAACTTAATAAGTTCTGCGTCTTAACTCTTAGATTATTTTTGTTCAGATTGAACGTCTTCATCGTGTTTGAAAAGTCCAACGCATTCTTTAATCGTTGGGCTGCTTCTTCAGATGATTGTGAGGCTACTTCGTTAGTAGTGTCGACCATAATTTATTCTCCTGTAATAGTATTAATAATACAGTAAAACGCCTTGAAAGTCAAGTCTAAAGAGAAGAAATATGGTAATAAGTTTGTGATTAATATCGCCAACTAACATCTGATGTGCTAGTTGGCGTTAATATTTGTTGAAGTCAGAAAAATCATCTCACAATGATGTTGTTACTGAACTTTATGATGTTACCTTGTAACAACGAGACGACTTATCTGTATCCCGAGTCATTACTTCAATTCTATACTAAAAAATTATAAAGCATCCGTAACAGTACAAGTTGGATTAGTTAAACTAACCGAACTGCCTGCATTTGTAGACTTCAACGAAGCAACTGTTACAGTTGATGTTCCAGGTACAGTATCAGCACCAGTCCAAGACCATGCTCCACCATAACCAGAGCCACTACCTGAACGAGCCACGTGAGCATCGTTTAATATAGTTTTAATGTATATATCGCCACCAGTTACATATGCAGAAACTTGAATATAGTTTGCTGTATAGTCTGAATCATCTGCAATTTCTTTCTTATGTTCAACATAAGAACCAGTTAAGTCACTGTGCTTGTAACGTGTACGTGCATCAACTGAAGTTGAATCTTGTGGTCTTACTGAATAAGTAAAAGTTCCTAGTTCAGAACATAGTTGTTCCCAAGAAGTACCTTGTTGGTTACTTGTTGAATCACTATGTGATGATGTAACTCTAAGTTCACCACCCGCGGCGAACCAAGCGTTTAGATTAGCCTCTGAACCGAATGAAGCACGAACGATTTGTGTTCTTGTACCATTCCAGTTTGATGCTGTTTCTGATGTTTCATTTTGAACACTAGTGTCCCAACCTGAACTATAAGTCCATGGGGCATCGAAACGATTCGTTATGTCTGTTTGGAAAGTAGACGCAACTGAGCCCATTTGAGACCAGTTAACTGTGTTCCCCTCATCTACTGCCGTAAATGGGTTTGATATGTTATAATAATTTGCAAGTTTAGCCGCGGCACTATATAATGAGTCATGATATGCATCATCAATTTGGGCGCCAGCCGCTGGGTTTGCCTGAATTGTATGTGATTGGTTATAACCACCATGCACTCCAGTTCCATTAAGTATGGTATTCATTTGATTTCTCAGACTATTTAAGTCTGAGTTTGTTATTTGTGAGCCTGAAGCCATTGTTATACTCCTCTAAGTTTTAACTAATTTGAATTGTAACTGTATAATCAATTACAATTGTTCTATTTGCCGACAGCAACACGGGATGAAATGTCACATGTGTCAGCATTAATGTTTTTGTTCTATCTAAGGTCGTTGCACCAGAATTGCGTACCCCAGCCAACAATCCAATTTCATCAAAAGTATAGTCTGGTGCTACCACACTATCATTTGCTGGAATCGAACCCCCTACAGCCGTTGCGTAGTCCGCGTGACTTATATTCACACTGAAATTAACTTTTGCTGTATTGTTTGGTACTAGTACCCCACCTATGTCTTGTCCTGGAAAAGACACAGTATTTACTGTTTCTTGTTCGTAGGTTGGTGTATACAACGATGAGTTACTAGCCGTGACTGCTAACTCGTCATATGTAGAATTTACTCTTGGAGACTTATAAGAAAGAGTGGTAGTAGAAACACTTCCACCTTTGCCGAATTGCATCCAATTGATGTGGGGTGCATCACCTGAACTGTTTACACTAGTTGGCTTGCCTGCCATCGCGGAAGCAAGGACATATGCCATGTTTCCTGGATGAATTGCATTTTTCTTTTGTACAAGCACTTCACCACTGTCTTTATCATATATTTTCAGTGTGCCAATTACTTGTGACTGTATTACGTCTTTAAACATGTGTTCGCCTCTTAGAGTGTTTCTTATATTTATCTACTTAATGTATTTATGCGTTTATCCATTTACTTCTATTCTAATAGAATTAATTAGATATTAAAGTATATTATCCAATCCTTCATCGTTATTTCTAACTAATTGCAATGGAGCAAGTACATATACTAGGTCAGCATTCGAGAATGTATATCCTAGACCCGTATACAATGTTCTGTCACTGATTGTCAATGATGTGCCACCAGCCCCGGCTTTTTTATCGTACATCATAAATTCTACGTTAGAAGTGCCTGCTTTCTGTACGGCTATCAATTTTTTATTGGTATCAGACGCACCATCATCAAATAGTGAATGGTCATTTACAACAAGTGTTGTACCATCAAATGATGAAATAGTGCCTGTTGCATCCACATCAATACTATAACCTCTACCATATACATCATACACATAAAATTGTGTTTTGTCAACCGTTTCAGAGTGTGATAACGAAGCACCGTCCGTAACATCTACAATAGCACCTGTGTATGTTTGTAACGTTACTACTGATGATTCTAGTCCGTCAAATCTTACGAATCCAGTATCAAAGCCAGTCGTTCCTGTTGTTGGCGTGAATCTGTTTCTCAGTAATGCGCCTTGTTCATATTCTCCATCGGGAATATCTGTGGTTGCGTTTCCATCGTACAATGGTTCTTCATATCTGCTATGATTTTTGCCAGTTGCAGAATTAGTAGTACCAAAGCCCAAAGTAAGATTCATATTCTCTGCAATCGTAGTAGTGGAATTCATTGATTCTGCTGTTGAATGAATTCGCTTAATTTCTCTTATCTTAGCATGGTATGGTTTAGTCTCTCTAATATATTCTAATACATCTGCTTCACTATCTCTTTGATAGACTGCATGTTGTTTTAAATCTCTATTATATAAATTCAAATCTATATAACTTGTCTTAAACAACCAAGAAGGATATGTTTTCTCTGTATACAAATAATTAATCATAGCGAAGAAGATGTCATTAATAAATGAAACATCAGGATAATCTTCAATCATATTCATTAATTCGTGAATCTGAATTCCTACTGCATTGTTGTAATAAGTGTCATGTCCTGTTTCTGGATACACAAGACTATCTAACGACACATTCAAAACACTATTACTTCTATTAACTAATTTCAATGCACCATTATGTTCGAAGTAATATTCGTTATGTGTTGGTAATTTCACCTTAAATGAGTTCACTCCGTTTGCATACTCGGCAAGCATATCAAAATTAGTCGTAGTCGATAGATACGAGAAAGCATCTATTGTCTTATAATTATCATTTAGATACCAATCACTTAGACTAAAAATAATATCATCAGTGTCTAGGTATTGAGTATAGTTAGAATACAATGCTGATAGCATTTTCTTGCTCATTGTGTTGTTTATAATTGAAGCAAAGTTACTTTTAGCCCTAGTATTGTTTGAGAACCAATTATCTGTTTTACTTTCTACTTTGTAAACTCTTAATATGTCTTCAGCCGCCATTGAATGTGCTGTTCGAGATATCTTCAAGTTAGAATAACTGGCTGTACCATCGCCGGTTCCTACTCCTGTTGCTGTAAATACTGTGTGAAGATCGTTATCATCGGCTCCGATTAATGTGAAGTCTGTTGTTCCTACTGTTTTTATCTGATATTCTTTTCCAATCTCAAATGAGCCTGATGTTGTAGTTCCACTTTCAATTGCCAAATAACTTGCATTTACAGTAATACTACCTTCGCCAGTAATCTTGCTATTGGTCGTAACTACGATAGCATCAGTTGTTAAGTCACCAATCCAGTCAACTCGAATATATGCGTGGTTGACATCAGTCAGTTGTTGTGCTGTAAGTTTTGTCGCATATGTTTTTAATATTTTAACATTAGAAACAGATTCAGTCATATCATTTAAGAATTTCTTAGGAACAACGTAATCTGAAGCCTCTGATAATAATTCCCAATCAGTATTTCCTTTACGAAGTCCAGTTTCTTTTTGGTAATGTAATGTTGTGCTTATAGTTTCGCTATCATATGATGTAGCATTATTACTAATAATCGCACTTGATGTGCCAACTGGTAAGAATTTATTTTTAGGTCCTTCAGAATTAATCAACATCGCAATTTCTTTACAGTCATCGCTATCAGATGCCCAATAGAAATAATCGATAACTTCTTTATCTGCTATCTCATCATAATACTGCTTAGAATTGTATGATGCTATTGATTCTGGTAATATTCTAGATTTTGTCCATTTGTTTACAACTACTTCTGAACTTGCTACTAATCTACCCCAATATTTCTTCACATAGTTGACATTTAAGTTTCCATTAGAATCACCATAATCATTATATCTATAGAATCTTGCTAAGTCTGTGTCCCACCATATCTTGCCTAGTTTTTCATCTAACCAAATATCAGAACTATCAGTTGTGTCGTAACTTGCAGGATCATTCCATGTAACATATTCTAATTTAGAAACAATTGTTCCAGGCATTTTTAAGTTAAGTGGGTCGTATAGTTGGTGATTAATAAAGTTTTCACCATCTTGTACTATTAATCTTTTTGTTAAATCTGTATTGATAGTCTTTGATTGTCTAGCATGTATTGAAAGTAATCCTGAGTCATTTCTGTCAAGAACTGCCCATCCCGAGGCATTCCAATCATCTGCCCATAATTTACTTTTGCTGTTTAGCCCTATCGCATTGTAGAATTCCGTCCAATTTGTACCATTAAACGTAGGAGTAAATCGTACTGATTTCCAAATCATTGCTTTGAAATTAGCACTACTCGTTACGTTTGAATATTCTAATGAAAGTCCTATTTTGGTTAATATTGCACTGCTTGTTCCAACAAATGACATACTTACGTTATCATTAGTGAATATCATTCTACCATCACTTGACACTTTGGCAACTACTGAAGTTGCACCGGTCACTTGAGAGGCGAATGCCAATGCACTAACACTCACAACTGAAGTGTTAGAATATGTGCCAGCAGTTATTCCTATATCCGAAAGAGGATTACCTGAAATGTTACTAGTAACTATACTACTTTCTGAACTTGTTATTAGTACCTGTCTATCTGATTTTGTTGCTGTAGTTGTTGATGTTTGAAACACTTGTGCGTTTAAGTCAGAAACTATTTTATCTGTGGCATCAATTGCAATTGATGTTGTTGAGAATCCTAATCTACTCATGGCACTCGAAGTCACCTCGACTATATCTAGGTTATGATTTGTACTTGTTATTTTAATTGCGCCACTCACAACAGTCGCAGTCACTCCTTGAATATTCATTGCATTTATTTGGGAGACGACACTTGCTGACGTTGGATTATCATTTGCAGTGTATGTGCCTGCTGTTATTCCTAATTCAGTTAATGCTGTTCCAGAAATAATCATTGAAGTTCCAGCACTTGTTATTGTCATACGATTGTCAGCACCAACATTACATGTGATATTAGTTATTGTATTAAGTTCGGTTGCTAAGTTATCTAGTTTATATAAGTTTTTAGAGCCAGTTGTACTCAATCCTAAATCATTTAAGAATGAACCAAGTAGAATTAAAGATGGCTCAGAGGTTGTTAGATTTAATGCACCCGATGAATCTAATGCAGTTACTGGCACTGCTGAAGAGTTGATAATATCAACAATGTTAGTAAGTGTACTACCACTTGCAATCTCTACTTGTGTTCCATTAATATTTAAATATTCGGCTGATGACGTGGTGGCTGTATAAGCAGTACCAGTAGCACTCAAGTTTGCGACTGTCTTTGATACTCCATCAATAACAACAGTATTTCCTGTAGTCGATGGCGAAGTTCTAGTAGCAGTTGAAGTTAGTGATATACTCTGACTTCCAGCATAATCTACCGTTAATGTATTCCCGTCTATTGTTACTTGGTCACCATGGGTCGAACTAAATGACCCCGTTGTTGTTGCAACCGTGCCAGAGAATGTGACTGTAGTATTTGTGCCATTCTCAACTAATCCACTGCTGTTGTAAATAACAAATCTTGCTTGTTCGCCCTCAGATACTGTTGGATTTGCAACTGTGCCTAGTATTGTAATACCAGAAGCAGATGCACTAGCCGGTGTGTAAGAAACACTAGTACCATCAATAATTAATGTATCACCATTAGCAATCGTAGGATTACTCACTGTGGCAATGGCTTCTACGCCCGAATCTGCATTAGTTGGGACAAAGATACTGTTAGTTGTTGCTGAATCTATCTCGACAATTAAAGGTTCGAAGTCTTCTTCAAATACTAGATATTCGTAAATAGTAGCACCATTTACTAATTTTGTGCCGTTCGAAGCCAGTAAGTAATATCCATCTATAGTAGGATCTATATCATCACTGCTTATTTTTATATAAATTGCTTTGTTAACATAAGCAGAGTCTATCGCAGTGAGCATTCCAATATAAAGTTGATTATCAGAAGTTTCGCCAACATAACTTATTTCTGCTACTTCACTCAGTCTAACTACATCCCAATCTCGGTCTGTGTCGAACTGGACCCATGCTGTGTCTCCTTCATAGAGTGTCGCTGTCGTTGATAAATCTGTCAATGAACTATGAGTACTAGCAATGTAATTTACATCTGCCGCATCAACATATCCTGTTGTTCTTATTGCTATTTCATTTTTTGTAGTATTAGTAAGAAGTGGAGTCGTACTAGTATATTCTATCAAGTATGGATTAGTAATCATATCATTGACCACTACGTCTTTAGTCATTGTGAAATTGGATGATACGTGTCCATAATCACTTAGTTTAATTGCCCATATATCAGCGTGTGCTATATTCTTAAAGTTTCCGTTATTGTTAATAATTTTATCAATACTAGAGTCTGTTCCTTTGTGAGATAAGAATCCTTTATAAAATTCTAATTGTGATTCTCTTTCAATTCCGTGATTTGATAGATATGCTCTAGTTGTATATCCGTAATGATTTGATTTCAATTTGTTAATAACTGATAATCCCTGGTCAACAAGAGTGTTTCTATAGTGACGAGTTTCTTCAATCATTGTGTCGAAGTTTGGTATTAATTGGTTGTCATTTACAAGATAACCATCAACGGACATAGTTCCGTCCCAATCGACTGTTCTATTACAATCAATTTGCATTCTAAGATTTCTAGTATGAGTGTGTGGATCATATATAATATCTCCATAACTATCTATTCTGTCAACAACAAACGCATGTTCGATATCTCTTATATCCACCTTTATTCCGTAAACAGGAACAGTGCTTGTGAATGATAATCTCGACCCATCTGTGTGAAAATTTAGTTCAGTATTTGGTATAAGTCTGCCAGAAGCATCTACTACTCGATAGTAGTTCTTAAAGGTTTCACTAGAAACACTTGCAACACCGTAAGTTGCATCGAAACTACCACCAGTCAGCAATGGAGTAAGAGTAATAAAGTCTCCAATATCATGTTGCTCTGATTGCCATTCTAAAAATTTATTTAATAAGTTTTCCCAATTTATAACATCTCCAAATTCATCTGAGTCTGTAAATTCCCATCCTACTAATTGAAGATAATGCTCATATCCCATTAATAAATGAGCAACATCATCTACTGAATTTAGAATATCACCGTAGTTATAATTCTTTACAGTGTCGTCTACTAATTCTTTATAGCCCTTTGCCTGCACTTTGTTTGTTGTTGGCCATTCTGTTACTGGCTTCCAATCTTTGATGTTATCATCGAATGTAACTGATGTGTGATTTGTAAGACAGACATAAGGAGTGCCCTCTCGTAATATATAAGAATCTAATCTGTAATATTCTCCAGCCTGCCATTCTGTTAAAGTAAGTTTGTCACCTGCGGTTGAGAATGTTTTCTCACCACTTGCTTTGTCCCATGCCATTGAGTAGAATGTAGGATTAATCTCATCATATCCGTGTACTCTGAATCCGAACTTGTTAGTTTTTGGTTGTGATATAAGTGTCCAACTTGCATAATCAAAAGTAATTGCGGCGGCTGTTTCTTTTGCTGATACTCCATCTATTTTTCTTTTATAGTACTTATTGTCGCCAGTGTTTAAAACAACAAGTCCTTTGTAATAAGTTGATACATTGCCAAGAGCATATACTGGATGTGCTTTGTCTAGTGATACTTTTTCTATTACAATCGCACTAAAGAATTCACTTCTATTTGGTACTCCTGCATGAACAACTAAGTCATAGTTGTCAGTCGGCAATTCAGTAAATCTACTATTTGATAATGAATTGTTTTCTGATTGTAGTTTGAAATTATTAACAAACCCGCCTAACTTTGAACCCAACTTAAATGAATAGTTAGCCTTATCAGCAACAACTAAACTTGTATCGATACCTTCATTTTTATTAGAATAGGTAATAATATTTCTTATCTGTGTGCTATATTCGTATATAACTTTAAAAGGATTCGACAATAACATCAACATGAATTCAGCAAAAGCAAATTCACTACTTCTTGTCCATGCTAGTTCAACTGGTGAATTATCACCAAATTCCCATGCTTGGTCTGCCAATGCAATATCATCTGGAGTAAATACCCCACCAAAGAACAAATCGGTTGGTGACTTTAAGTTTCCTGCTACATCAACTGGCATCTGACATGTTAAAGAATTTGATCCTATTAATGTATTCCAAAATGATTGTTGTGTGTAATCTGACCCATACGTTGAATCAAAATTTGTTGGTTTCTGTGATAATTTTATTGCTTTCCATGGCTCGGTTAATGGTCTATCTGTTCCATATTCGTGAAATAGTTGTCCTCTCCAATGTCCAGCGAGTGTATCGTTCTTTGCTCTATAGTTCCAAGTTTTGTAATCGGCAGCATCATATGAATCATTATCTAAACTGTCTATCTCATTTCTCATCATCCATTTCTTAAAGAAAGGATACATGGTATATTTCTTTTCACCTGTAGAATAATCAACACCTGCTGTGTCATATAATCCATAATTCATACTATCAATCTTAGCAGTAGTATTATCTGATAAATTATTAAAGATTAAAGTTTCAAATGCAAGAAGTATGGTATCTATTCTTGTCTCATACGAAGGAATCAGTGAACCATCGTGTCCTTGGATAAATGAAACTGAGGGACTATATCCCACATCTGTAATAACTTGCGGAGAATATGCCGGAGCAATTCCTAATGATGTTGCACTTGGTGGGATAAAAGTTTCTTTTATATTAGTATAATTTCTAACAGTCAATATGTCATTTGATGCAAGTGCAGTTGTCAAAGTTATTTCTGTGATACCTGTATTTAATGTGTAATCTATATTTAATCGTTGAATTACACCATTTCTAATAATAACTAAATCTTTTTTGTTATCTATTGTATCATTAAATGTCGGCACAGGTCGAGTCAACGCTCCCGCAACAACAGAAACAGCAAGTTCTTCGTAATGAGAATGATTCTCACCAAAGTTCAACATAGAACTGTCTCTGAAAATACTCACACTTGAATGTTTTCCAAGAGAAATAGTACTAATTGCTTCTTCTAAAATTTGTAAATCAGATTTCGTTGTACTCGCACTTGAGTTTAAAATAGAGATAATCGTAGTTAATAATTTATTTTTATATCCGCTATATGCACCTGATAAAAATTCTGTTGCTTTGATAGGGTCGTAGTCATCTCGTGTTAATGCGAAGTATGCCTCTTTGATATCAATCGTGTTTCGAATAAGTATACTACCTTGGGCGGCGTATCTTAACTTATCTGTGTTTGTGCCAATATCTCTATAATTATTATTAGCAATTGAACTGCCAGTTAAACCTGATACAGTTTCTATGATTCTAATAAAATGTTCAAAAACAAGAGAGTATGACAGTTCGGTGTTAACGTATGATTTATTGTCTACATTATATTCAACTGATGGGTCAATACGTTGAAATACAGTTTGTCCGTCGTATACAACTGGAGTATCAGTACAGTAATCAACATATATGTTGCCACTGATTGTGTCATATGTTGCGGTTCCAGTTCCTGTTCCTACACCAGTTGCTATAAATTTTGTACCAACATTATTATCGGCTGCACCAATTGAAATGAAGTCAGTGTCACCTGGTACTAATATAGTATGTTGTTTGTTGGTAACAATTCCATCTGCGAAAACAGTTGTAGTATTACCAGTGCCATCCATTGTGAGTTTGTCTGTAGTACTACTGTATGTGTAGTTTCCTATTTGTTTTTGGCCATCTACATACAAGTCGATTGTATTAGAATTCTTAGGAGTCTGTAATAATTCAAGTTCTGACATTTTTACAGTGTCGCCCAATTCTTGTCTTAGATTTCTATAATCAAATGTTGACGTGATGTATAACTTTTTATAACTTGCGTTTATTTTATATGCTGAAGTTTCTGGCAAAATTATCTTAAATACATATTCACTTTGATAATCTCCAGCCTTCAATTTAGGCTTGAATCCCAATTCAGTGTCAGTTGTATATCCGCTGCCAGTTACATAATGAAATATTTCTGAATCTCCATCTACAATATAATCGTTATTAGAGTCATATGTTTTGAATTTAGGAAATTCAATCTCAGATGCTGGTGAGGAATCACTCAACTCAAGATACTTATCAAATTCAATAATAGGTCTTAATGCTTGAGATATTAAAGTAAAGTTAGCGTCTGTAATTAGGGATTTAATGTCATCATAATGATACCAAGAGTTATTATCACTCCATACATCTAAATCACCTTTGTCGATCGTGACATAATGTTTTTTCGTTGAGCCCGTGATTGAAGCATCAAATCCAGGAGATACCCAGTAATACATGCCATAATTGACGAACTTGTCTAAGTCTATTGGTAATTGAACTGTTTCTAAAGTACTCTTAAATAATCGTCTATGGTCGTTTGTTAGTGCGCCTTTATTATATAATGCATTCAGTAAGTCATCATAGAATACATTATCCGTTGCGTCTGTATTTGTAAATGTTGGTTCTAATCCGTAATTATCTCTTGCATACGACTGCGATGGGAACGAAAGATATACATCATTGTTGTTATATATTCCCTTTTCTTTTCTACCAACAAACGCCTTGGTCTTCTCCATTTCACCTACAGAAAACACGCGGTCAAGGGTCGTTTCAAAAACTGTTTCTAACTCACTGTTCTTTAGATGTCCTGGTAAAAAGTCATAAATCTTCTTTGCCATGTTATTCGCCTACTAATTCAGATTGTAATAATTGTGTGATTATTTTCACATCACTTGATGTTGTTACTGCCATGAAGATTTCATTCAAGGCACACGAGATGCTTAATAAGTTTGTAAATGTATTCGAGGCATATTTTGGTGTAATAACTACACTTGAAATATAATCGCCAAGTTCTTTATGAAGATATGCCGCTAGTTCTGAGAAATAGAATGTGTCACCAAATTCCCAATTATCAATTACAAAGTATTCGTTTACTTTCGTAGATACTGCGGTCTTAATTTCACTATCAGTGTATCCTGCTCCTACCTTCTTAATAACTTTAAATACTGCTTGATTTTCTGCCTTAGCGTATGAACCAAATAGATATTTAAACTGAACTGGAATATAAGCAAGATGGTCAGCCATGGCTGCCTTTGGTTCTATAGTTTCCATTATTTTCGCCAATTCATAATTGTTAGGTGGGGTTGGAGTAGTTGTTGTGAAATTGTTGGCTTTCCATTTGTTTACATTTCTAACGTAGTCTGCACTTAGGACATACATATCAACGATATTGCTTGTACTCGGATCTATTCTCTTATCTAAGTCAGCATAATGCTCCCATCTAAAACTCGAAAAAGGATCTTCAGTAAACGATATTCCCTCTAGTACTCTATATTGTGTGCCGCGATAATGAATTCTTAATTTATCTCCATCCATATCGTTATAGTCAGCGGTGCCAGCGGCTACTTCTGTCGCGGTTCCAGGTGTTATCTCATTCCAAGTGCCTGCTTCTTTTTTCCACCAGGCTGGTGTTGTTGTATTATAATATAGCGTAGCAGTACTCGGCACATTAACTACTAGAGAGGCTGAAACTGCATAGTTTGAGGCTCTTTCATAATCTACAGAATCAACAGAATATTGTTCCATTACAATGCTATCGTTCGTTGGAATAGTTTCAAGCACAGCAAATGGATTATCATTTGTATCTGAAGTCAGTAGTTTAACTTTTGTATTATCTACATATCCCGCAGGTGTTATGTAGTCATCATAAACATGTGATGCTAATGATTTATATATTATCTCTTGATTCTGACTACTAGTAGAAATACCAAAGGTGGCTTGAACTCTTACTGAGTAAGTTGCCAAGTCTGCAAGTGTTGTGGTTGTACCTATATATACATCAATAAGATCGTTCACTGCAACTGCATGTGTCCAAAAATAAATTGTATAACCATTGACAACACCAGTAGTAGATTCAACAGTCACATGTTTATTGTCAATATAAATTCCATTTGTATCTTGAAGTAATATGTTAGTGGTAGTAAGAGCAGTCGCACTTATTACAGAAACTTCTCCATAAGCATATTGCTTGAAGAAGATGTCATTATCTAGATAATTAATTCCAGCAGAAGTTGGACCTGAGTCCGCCTCTGATAAAGTAAAAGTATAGTTATCTGTGCCTACATCATGTACAGTAACGAGAGTTGTTTTTTCTACATTTTCATCTTCATCTCTCCATTTAAAATTACCAGTACCAGAGGCAGCGGCAAAATAAGTATTTGATGGATCACCTTTAAATCCTAAGGTAGTCAAATCTGAGCCAGATCTTGTTGTGTACGCCTGGGTTGCGGCGTTGGCAGAATCATATCCACCCAAAAACCCAACAGCGCCAGTAGAGACGTTATTTTCTGGTGTACCGAGACTCACAGAAACATCATCCTGCACAGTTGAAGATTTAACTTTGTAATTTGCTAAATCTGTTACTGACATTCCGATAGTCCATTCAGGCGTAACACCTATTTTAGAATCAGCCGCTGGACTTGTAATTGTAAATGTTGAAGGAGAAGCGTTTGCATCTAGATACCATTCGTTGCCGACTGGTGATACTAGATAATGTTTATAAGTTGTTCCAGCAGTTATGACATCTTCAGTTAATGCATAAGTGGCTGGTGCTCCAGTATATTTGTAAATTGCATTAAATGTAGCACCTGTTCCGCCATCAGTTACTACTGTTGATATAGGCGCTTGCCCCACTGTAATAGGATCATTATACGCAGTGCCACTACCAGAAGACGCAGACGTAGATAAGTAATTAAAAAATATTGTGTCTCGTTTAGATAAATTCGTTTCGTTGTCAATTACATTAGTAGTGTTGCCGTAGAAAAACTTGACTTGGTCTCTGCTTTCAAATGCTACTTTTTTACCAGTAAATGTTGCAGTATATTCTGCTTCATTGTCTCTGATTCCAGACTTATAAGTAAACAGAACACTAACGTCGGCAGGCATTGCAGTACCAGTTCCTGTGCCAGTGCCACTATTAGTTGCAGTACCAGTTCCTGTGCCAACTCCTGTTGCTGTGAACTCTTCTCCAATATTGCTAATACTAGCACCAACTAATGTAAAGTCTGTTGTGCCTACTGTTTTTATTGTATATTTCTCCCCTATCTCAAATGCACCTGCAGTTATATCTGTTCGAGTTGCTCTGAATTTTGTACCAACAACACTGTCAGTAGAGCCAATTAATGTAAAGTCTGTTGTGCCAGCAGATACAATAGTATATTCATTGGGCACCAAAAATGCACCACTAACGATTGGCACTTGTGTTAAACTCCAATTCCAAGTTGGCACTACAGCAGGCGAAACGATTGTGTATGTATAGTACAAAGTAAACGATGACGAATCTAAATCGACTTTAGTCTTTATTGCATTTTTCTCAACATCTGTGAATTTAGTTCTAAATCCCCTTACTAACGTTTTTATTGTTCCTACTTCTGAAATAAACTTACTTAATGTATAATCTGTTCCACTTACTGTTTTCACATCTGCCCAAATAGTTGTTCCAGAGGTGGTGAGCAATTCAATAGTATCTCCTATATATACTGTTTTTATCATTGACGTTGATGATATTTTAGTTCCATCTGTTGCACTAATTGTGTACGCCTTGTTAAGTGATGTATGAACTACTTCAGTGGTATTATTTTCGTTCGTATGAAGAAATTTATTTAAAAGACTTGGATGTTTTATTACACTTGATATTTCGTTTCTTACAAAATTATCACTGTTTCCTTTTGCTCTGTTATAACTTAATGAAACTGATATCGGTTCATCTTCAACAAATACACTACCATCAGAACCTGTTATACTCAAGTTAGAGTGGTGTCCTAGAACGTCATCCATCTCATAGAAACGTGAGTTGCCAGCGAAAGAAGTGTTTACTGCTTTAACTTTATTGACAACATTATTTCCAAGAGTGAGAGGATATACATTATAATCTTGTGCATTGACCATTCTGTCTTGTGCGTAATAACTTCTTGGTGCGATTCTACGTACACTCGTGTATGTTTCGCCTGAAAAGTTCTCACTAAAATCTTTTGTACTACTAATTGTCATTGACAATCTATGTGTTCTATCATCGCTACCTATGTATGGAATTGTTATAGTTGTATTAGTAATGTCATTCGCATTTACAGAGAAATTAGCGTTGTCGGCCGTTCTATACCATGCTCTGTAGTTGCCGACTGCCGCATTACCAAATACGCCATCTGGATAATGAAGTTCTATTCCATTGTTGTCTATAGAATTAACACTTACGAGGTCACCAGAACCAGTTCGCAAACTATTATAGATTGCTGTTTCTCTTGTTTCGTTGTCTACTTTTGTTACACTTGATACATAATTTCTATTTGAGTCTATCTTTTGAATCCATACATCAGAATTAGATATATTACTTTCATTTATTGATTCTATTCTGTTTGAAATTTGAGTATTATAAGTGAAGTCTTCAAATCCTAATGAGCCTGCAACTGCGTAAACAAAGAATCCAGTTCTGTCACTTGCAGAACCTAGATTGTCGTTTCGATTAATAATCGTAAAGTTGTTCTCTAGTCTTGGCTCGTCTTCGTATATTCTTGTGCTAACTGTGTCGAATGCTACACGAACTGTTTCGAAACTTCTATTTCCACCATCAATATCACTAGAAAATTTGTAGTTTACACTTTTTGATTCAGAGTCTTCATTAATTTCATACAAAGAGTGACTCACTTCTGCGATTGTCAACTCAGATGTAGGATTCTGAATTTTAGTAGTAGCAGAGAAAGAAGAATTTAAAATACTGATAAAGTTTTCATACCAATCTATGTCGTTACTGTCATTCCAGTTGACAGTTTTGCCAGCGAGAGAGACACCTAGATTGTCATAGACATTTTCGTCAGTTGACACACTAGTAATCTTCATAAAGCCTTTTGCGTTGATTGGTCTAGTTTTGTTGTAACCTAACGTCTTTGCCATTTGTAGAATACTCGCTCTACGTTCAGCAGTATCCATGAAGTTTTCACGGGTGTTCATATCTAATCGATATGATAAACTATGTCCCATATAAGCAACTAAGTCTAAAATTGCAACAAATTCTGAACTTGCGATGAAGTCATTAAATTTATCAGGATAAGTCTGAACCGTGTATGCTAGTAGGGCTTCTCTAATCGTATCGAAGTCGTATGCTTTAAGACTAATGTTGGTGAATGCAGTATATACTGCTGTCCAACTTTCACTTGCAAATAAATTGTCTGTACGTTCTTGGCTCATATTATTCTCTCTATTATTCTCTATCTAAATCGATACTTAATTCTACTGGCTCATTTGATGGCAGTATTTCAAGTTTCACTGTTGCATTTATTGTATGGTCAGAGTCTGTTATATCAATACTAACAAAGTTACATCTCGGGTCATCTTTTATAATATTTGTTAAATCTTCTTCAATCAAATCAGTAGTTTCTTCAGTTAGTGGCTCAAATAACATATCATGTATAATCGACCCATAAGTAGGTAACATTACTCGTTCACCTCTTCGAGTCATGATATGATTCATAAGGTCTTCAATCACCAGTTCTTTATCAAATAACTGATGATTTATTGCATTTCTATTTTTTGTACTAAAACCCGTGAATGTTGGCATAACTTTATTTTCTCTGTAGTTTATATCTAAGAGTATTTATCTTCAGGTAATATTCGTAGTTTTAGATTGACAAATGGACAGAATAATGTTATGATAGTATATAAATAACATTAGTAATCACAACAAGGATAATAATTCATGCCAAATTTAGTACCAATGGTCGTTGACCAATCAGCAAATGGAGAGCGTAGTTACGATATTTTCTCTCGTTTATTAAAAGAAAGAGTAATATTTTTGACTAGTGAGGTAAATGACTATCAGGCAGACTTAATCTGTGCCCAATTATTGTTCTTAGAAGCAGAGAATCCAGAAAAAGATATTCATTTTTATATCAACTCTCCTGGCGGGGCAGTAACATCTGGTATGGCAATATATGATACCATGCAGTTTATTAGTTCGGATGTTGCTACTACAGTAATGGGACAAGCATGTAGCATGGGTTCGTTACTTGCACAAGCAGGTGCTGAAGGTAAGAGGCATGTCCTACCAAATGCTCGTACAATGATACATCAACCTAGTGGTGGTGCAGGAGGCCAGGCAACTGATATGAAGATTCAAGTTGATGAAATTATGAAAATGAAAGAAAGATTAACTCAAATCTATGTGAATCATAATTCTGCTGGTAAGACATTTGATGAATTAACTGAAGCAATGGAGCGAGATAACTTCATGTCAGCAGAAGAAACTGTTGCGTATGGTTTAGCAGATAAAGTTATAAACAGTCGTTAAGAGAAGCCAGGTACGTAACTGAACATCTTGGCAGTTTTGATTTTTTGTTGAGCCAGTTTCTCGTCTACCTTGCCGTTCTTCATTATTGATGATTGAATTTCATCTGTCACTGAATACCAGTCTTTTGCATTTATGAGTTTAACAATTGAACTATTTTCTATCGTGCTAACTCCTTCAATAAAGAAGTGATACAATAATGCATCATAGTGTGGTTGTGATATTTTTACTTTAATGAATCTTTCTAATACGTTGCCAATGTTTCGTAACTGTTTTTCTAAGATAAAATCAGCCATTCCTTTCGTTATCTTTTTTCCTACAATATCTATACGAGTAGATGAAACCGTGATATATCCGTAATTTATCTCAGTATCTGATATCTTATAATTGTACCCAACTAGATTATCTTTAACAGTAAGTGTGGGCGTATTGTCTAATATTATAGCCTGTTTACTCACAGATGAGAACGACAAATCTTTTACATCATTCATATCTACTCTTAGATGAGAAAGTATATATGTTGGTTTATCATTTACGTCATATCCTGTTCCTAGAAATGTACCAGATGAAGTTATGACATGCAATGGCAATTGTATGTAATTTAATAATGAACCTTTTCGTTTGTCGTATATCATTATTTTAATCCTGACTTTGTTAGTCCATCATCACTAGCGGCTGCTATTGCAAACGCACTCGTTGATAGTTTTTTTGCTTGTGGTCTTATAAATGGTTCATGTGTTGGCATAGCAGATACAATCGTATCTTTTAGTTCAGTAGTCTCTAAGTTTTGTACATCTGGCATTGGTGGTCCAACTAAAATAATTTCAGATTCGGGAGCAAGTGGACCATTTAAGTCTAAGATGCCTCCAGTAGTTACTACACAATTAACTCCAACATTAATATTCATTGACGATTCACTTTGTAAAAATTGATTTCCTTTGCTTCGTAGATGTAATTCTTTATCTGTGTTAATTTTAGTAGTGCC
>Ga0209383_1000514_pt1 | contig 27441 bp, 26 predicted proteins | sample CoawatmetaG02DNA_FD_187510 | JGI IMG/M metagenome (GOLD analysis project Ga0209383, IMG submission 187510) | Marine microbial communities from the West Antarctic Peninsula - Coastal water metaG029-DNA (SPAdes) (version 2) | ecosystem: Environmental > Aquatic > Marine > Coastal ... | reverse complement strand
TCGTTCGGTATTGTACCACCGTTATCGGGCTAAATTACAAATGCTAACGATGATTTAGCGCTCGCTGCTTAAGTTTACTTAGGCAAGCGCGGTTTGGGAGACACCGGGCAACAGAAGTCTCCCGCTAAATTTAAATTATGAGTGGACAAAGAAAATTTATTAAAATGTGGTCTCGCGCTGTCGGTATGCCAATTGGAGATACCGATAAAGATAAGCCTGAATTTCAACCAATCTCTCAACTTGATGTAAAAAAAGCTCTTGCCCTAAGAACTTTTTGGATTGTATTGCACGTACTTACTTGTGTAGCAATTATAGCTGGTAACGGAAGAGTGCTAAATTTTTGGTAATTAGCAAAAAGCTTCTGCTTTCTTTTCGTTTATTTGTTCCTATATATAAAATTATTAAAAACCTAAAGGAGTAAGCAATGAAAAATTTAATAATTACATTAACATTAGTTTTATTTTCTACATCAGTTTTTGCCGGTTCATGTCCAATGATGGCAAAGCAAGTAGATGAGAAAATTGAACAAGCTCAACAACTTCGCGATGATGCAATGACTGCACATGAAAATGGTGATCATTCAAAATCTGAAGAATTATTTAATCAAGCTATTGAACTTTTTAAAAGCTAATTAGCATACTTAACATATTAAAATATGCTGTAGTTTGAATGCAGCATATTTTAATTTAGAAAACAACTATTTCAAATAAACCTCTTTACCTAATGTGTCCTTAATAGAGGTATAGGTAATAGTAACCTTGCCCTTTATAGGCTTTTTAATATCTCTTTCTGGCTCAAGATAGTTCTCATCAATAGCTGTCTTTATATTTCTATGAAGTGTGTCTAAATCTTTCGAATCAAATCCAAAATCCACAAATTCATGGTCACCATCCCATGCTACTTTAAAAGTGACATTAAACTTCATGAATTCATTACTATAATATTTGTAATTCACTTTAAAGGCAAAATATGTATAAGTAACTATATGTTCAATGAATCAAAAAAGCACCTCAGTGAAACTGGTGAGAATTATGCTCAACATTTAATATTTGCCTCACGTGTAGCAATAAAAATGTTGGTAGCAAGCGTTCAATGTTTTTTACACGCGTTAATTCCTGGTATTTTTAAGAACAGTGCAAGTAATACCGTTAAAGAGCTTTATATTAAAATTAATAATAGAAAATAAAGGGGGAAATTATGGCAACTTATGAATGTTCAGAATGTGGGATGGGCGTAAATGCGACTTGCGCAAAGTGCGAAGCTCCTCTTGTAGACGATAGCTTAAGACTTGATGATGGTACCGAGGTACAAATATCTAAATGTCCAAATGAACATGGAAAAATAAAATCACCTATGTGTTGTGGTGAAGATATGGCCTGCACCCTTGAATAATACACAATACTAACCATATTATATATTAAGAGAATCTATTAATTTCATATTTATGGTTAAAAAAAGAATTGAAAAAGACACTCTTGGGAGTGTCTCTGTAGAAAATGATAAGTTTTGGGGTGCACAAACTCAACGTTCATTGCAAAACTTTAAAATTGGCAATGATATTATGCCAATTGAAATTATTCATGCTATGGCTGTTATTAAGCTATCTTGTGCTAAAACTAACTTAAAACAAAAAAATATTTCTCCTAAAATAGCAAATGCTGTTGTTCAATCTGCAAATATAATTCTCACAGGAAAATATAATGATCAGTTCCCTCTTTCTGTTTGGCAAACTGGTTCTGGCACACAAACTAATATGAATGTAAATGAAGTGATTGCCAATTTAGCTAATAAGAAATTTGGCAAGCCTTTGGGATCTAACGATCCAGTACATCCAAATGATCATGTTAATATGAGTCAATCAACTAACGACTCTTTTCCTACAGCAATAAATATTGCCTCTGTTATTCAAATTAAAATGAATATGGAGCCTGCATTAAAAAAAATAGAAGCAACTCTTAAGTTGCAAACAAAAAAATGGAGTAAGATTATTAAAATTGGAAGAACACATTTACAAGATGCAACCCCTTTATCTTTAGGACAAGAGTTTTCAGGATATGCTGCGCAGATTACTTCTAATATAAGAAGAATTAATACTGCCACCTCAGGCTTGCTTTCTTTAGCTCAAGGTGGAACTGCTGTCGGTACAGGTTTAAATACTAAAAAGAATTTTGACAAATTAGTGGCTGCTGAAATAAGCAAAGTTACTAAAATAAAATTTAAATCTGCAGACAATAAATTTCAAGCAATTGCAGTACATGACTCTGTGCTTGAGCTTTCTGGCGCTTTAAATGTTTTAGCTACCGATCTATTTAAAATTGCTAATGACATTAGGTTACTTGCATCAGGACCCAGGTCTGGTTTAGGGGAACTTAGCCTTCCAGAAAATGAACCTGGTTCATCAATAATGCCTGGAAAAGTTAATCCTACTCAATGTGAAGCTTTAACTATGGCCTGTTTACAAGTAATGGGGCTTCACAACACATTGTCTATGGCTTGTTCGCAAGGACACTTTGAATTAAATGCTTTTAAACCGTTAATTGCTCTAAATATAATAAAATCAATTCATCTATTATATTCTGGAATAAATAATTTTAATGATAAATGTCTTAAAGGAATTAAACCTAATTTAAAAAATATTAAAATTGGTCTTGAAAATTCACTAATGCTGGTGACTGCATTAACGCCAGTAATTGGTTATAATAAAGCGGCTGAAATGGCCAAGCTAGCACATAAAAAGGGAATCTCTTTAGCTGAAGCTAATACTATTCTAAAATATGTAGATCCCAAAAAAATGAAGTCAGTTTTAGATCCACGTAAAATGATAAGTGCTTCTTAATTTTAATAATCTGTGAACAAACATACTGTAAAAGTTAATGGACATGATACTAGCGTATTTATCGAAGAAGATTTTTGGACAGAATTAAAGCATATAAGTAAATTAAACAAAAAATCGATATCTACAATTATCTCAGATGTTGATAAAAATAAAAAAACACAAAATTTATCTAGTGCAATTAGATTATATATATTGAATCAGTTAAAGAATAAGTAATATGCCTAAAGCACCAGAATATCTATCCTTATTAAACCCTAAACAATTAGAGGCCGTTCAAAGTATTGAAGGTCCGAACCTAGTGCTTGCAGGCGCAGGAACTGGTAAAACGCGCGTTCTCACTACAAGAGTAGCTTATATTCTTGACCAAAATGCTGCTCAGCCATCTCAAATTTTATGTGTTACATTTACAAATAAAGCTGCAAGAGAAATGGCTGAAAGAGTTCAAAGATTAATTCCCAATCGTTTCGATCGAATGCCATGGATGGGAACTTTCCATTCCCTAGGTGCAAAAATTATTCGTAATCATGCCGAGGCTATTGGGTTAAAGAGTACATTTACTATACTAGATAAAGATGATCAAGTTGCACTCATTAAACAAATATTAAAATCTGAAGGTCTAGATCAGTCGGAAATATCTCCAAAGTACGTACAATCAAAAATTGATAATTGGAAAAATAAGGCCCTTAACCCTAACGATATAAATTCTCAGCACTTAGATAGTTTTATTGATGATAAGGTCGCAAATATTTATAAGATTTATCAAAATCGATTATTCAATATTAATTGCTTAGATTTTGGTGATCTTCTTTTACAGTGCATCAATCTATTCAAGATTGATGATATTCTTAAAAGGTATAATAATAATTTTAAATTTATTTTAGTTGATGAGTACCAAGATACTAACAGTGCCCAATATATTTGGTTGAAAATGTTATCAAGCCATCATCATAATATTTGTTGCGTTGGTGATGATGATCAATCTATTTATAGCTGGCGTGGAGCACAAGCGGATAACATGCTTAAATTTGAAAAAGAAAATAAAAATACCAAGACTATTAAGCTAGAACAAAATTATAGATCAACAAATAATATTCTTAAATCCGCATCATCATTAATTAGTTATAATGAGCTACGTTTAGGTAAAGAACTTTACTCTGAACAAGGAGATGGAAGTAAAATTCATGTTCATCTTACCAACTCTAGTGGCGATGAAGCATCTTTGATTGCAAAAGAAATTCTAAAGTATTCTCAATCACAACCCAATTTTGATGAAATGGCGGTTCTAGTTAGAGCAACTTTTCAAACTAGAGAAATTGAGGAATCTCTTATTAAGTATTCAGTACCATATAGAATAGTTGGCGGCATTAGATTCTACGAACGCGCTGAGATAAAAGACTCTATTTCATACCTAAGACTTGTTTACGAGAAACAGGATGATGTCGCCTTTGAAAGAGCATTGATGGTTCCAAAGCGTGGCATAGGCGATAAGTCATTTGGTAAAATTATATCTTTAGCAAAAGATAAAAGCTTATCGTTATATCAAGCTTCTAACTTATTGGCGGAAACTGACGAGCTTCCAAAAAAAGCCTCAACAAGCTTGGGATCTTTTATTGCTCTAATAGATCGTTGCACAGCAATGACATCATCAAAAAAATTTAATGACATACTTAAGATACTATTAGATGAATCTGGCTACATGGAAATGCTTAAAAATGATAAAAATATTAATGCACTAAGTAAAATTGAAAATATTAAAGAATTAATAGTTGCCATGGATGGTTACTCGAGTATTGAGGAATTTTTAGAACATATTGCACTTGTATCTGCAGTTGACGAAACCAAAAATGATAGCAAAGTAAGTCTAATGACTTTACATGCATCAAAAGGTCTCGAATACGAATTTGTTTTCTTGCCTGGCTGGGAAGAGGGATTATTTCCCCATCAAAAGACTATTGATGAATCAGGAAACAAGGGAATTGAAGAAGAACGAAGGCTGGCTTATGTTGGTATTACTAGAGCAAAGAAAAGATTAGATATATCAACTTCACTGACTAGAAGATTTCAAAATAACTGGATGCCGTCACTTCAGTCAAGATTTATTGATGAATTAGATAAAGACTTAATTAAAAATGTTAGCCATATATCTGAACATACCAATCCATTTAATAATAATTTTAATGAGTACAATCAAGACTCTGATTTTCTACCAAAGAAACCAAAATTTATAGGTTCCAATATAAATAAAGAGAGTGGCTTTAAAACTGTTATGGACATTGAAGCTGAAGAAAACATAAGAGATATAAATGATGATATTATGCTAAAGATTGGACAAAAAGTTGAACATGAAAAATTTGGCCTTGGTATAGTAAAGCATGTTGATGGACCCAAAGTTCATGTTGACTTTGACAACCATGGAGTAAAAAAGTTAATCTCAGACTTCCTAAGCCCATGCTGAATAATGAAAATAAATTAAAACAACTTCGCATACAAATGCAGAATCAAAATATTGATGCTTACCTGATAAATCAAACAGATGAATTTCAGAATGAATTTTTACCTCAATATTCTAAAAGATTACAATGGCTAACTAATTTTACTGGATCGGCTGGGGAAGCTCTAATTACTAAAAATAAAGCTTATTTATTTGTTGATGGCAGATATACTCTACAAGCAAGACTTGAGGTAAATCAGAATATTTATAAAATTTATAATTATTCGAAAAGAACTCCAACTGAGATATTAAAATCTCTTAAGCTAAATAAGCTTAATTTTGGAATAGATGGAAATATTATAACTGTAAAAAAACTCAATCTTCTAATATCTAAACTAAAAACAGATGTTACAGTCAAGTTACTTGAAAAAAATTTGATAGATTTAATTTGGCATAGTCGTCCAAAGATACAAAAATCAATTGTATGGCATCATAAACGTAGCTTTCATGGCACCAATGTATCTGATAAAATAATAAGCATTAAAAAAGTAATTAAAAAGTATAAAGCTCAATACTTACTTATAACATCCAATGAATCCATATGTTGGCTCTTAAACCTTCGTAGTAGTGATTTAGCCTACACGCCAATCTTTATGAGTCGTCTTATAATTTCAGATTCAGGGGAATGTTTTTTATTTGCCAATATTAAGGAGAGGCTAAAATTTCCAACGACAGTTAAATTCCACCAAATAGAATTAAACTTATTGTCTAATTTTTTATCAGACACAATTGCAAATAAGAAAATAATTGCTGATCCACGTACACTCCCATCGAATACAAATGAATTTTTGTTAAAGATTAAGGTAGAAATTAGATTAATTAATGACCCAATAGAAGTTTTAAAATCTCAAAAAAATAATTATGAGATTAAAGGTATGCGTGCTGCACATTTACGTGATGGAGTAGCTTTAACTAAAGCTATTTTTTGGATAAAAGAAAAAGTTTTGAAGAAAAATTTAACAGAATTGCAAGCTGTGAAAAAAATTGACAGCAACAGATTTAAAAATAAAAATTTTCATTCGCTAAGCTTCCCTACTATTGCAGGTTCGGGTCCTAATGGAGCCATTGTACATTATCATGCCAATAAAAAATCAAATCGTAAAATAAAAGACACTGATTTATTTCTTATTGATTCAGGCGCTCAGTATCTAGACGGCACTACAGATGTTACAAGGACTATTTCTTTTAGAAAAGTATCTGATGAACAAAAAAAAATGAATACTCTTGTTCTAAAAGGACATATTGCTGTAGCAATAAGTGTATTTCCCAAATCAGAAACTGGAAAATTATTAAATATAAATGCGCGTAAATATTTAAGACAACATAATTGTGATTTTGATCATGGAACCGGTCATGGTGTAGGTTATTTTTTAAATGTACATGAGGGGCCTCAATCAATATCCTCTGTTTCTAAGGTAAAATTTTTACCCGGCATGATTATATCTAATGAACCTGGGTACTATAAGACAAATGAATACGGTATTAGGATTGAAAACCTTGTTACTGTCAAAGTTCATGGAAATAAATATAAATTTGAAACTTTGACACTTGCTCCAATTGACAAACAACTAATAGAGACTAGCTTATTATCAAAAAATGAAATTGGATGGCTAAATACTTACCATGAACATGTTTATATTAAGCTCGGAAAGTATTTAGAGCCCAAAGAAAAAATATGGTTAAAAGCTGAATGTTCAAAATTATAGCTCTTTAGTAAACTCCAGCCAATCTGTCTCAGTAAATACTTGAACACCTAATTCTATAGCTTTATTTAATTTTGAACCTGGTTTATCTCCATAGATTAACATGTCAGTTGATTTAGTAATACTAGAGACTACTTTAGCTCCCATACGCTCAGCAATGGCTTTTGCTTCTGACCTAGACATTGATTGGAGTGAACCAGTAAATAGCAATGACTTATTTGAAATTTTAGTAACCTGTACTTTGATTATTTCTAAACTTACGTCACATATATTAAATAACTCTAAAATTTCATTATAATTTACTTTAATTGAAATATAATTAACAAACGAATTTACGGCTTTAGGTCCAAGCCCATCTATATTATTCAATTTATCGATTAATAAATATTTTTCTGAAACAGCAATTGATTCTATAAAAATTTTTAATGATTTAAAATTTCCAGCAATAAGCTTGGCATTTTTTTCTCCGACATATCTAATGCCCAATGAATATAATAATTTAGATAGAAAGATGCTCTTCTTTGAATTGATTGATTTTACCATATTATTAAATGATAATTCTCCCCAACCTTCTAACTTTACTATCTTATCTTTTTTTTCTTCAATTTTAATAATATCTGAAAAGCTCTTTATTAATCCTGTTTGGTGAAATAATTCAATTTGTTTTTCTCCTAAACCGTCTATATCTAAGCCTGTTCTTGATACAAAATGTTTTAATCTCTCAGATTTTTGAGCGCTACAATCTAGGTCTCCGCTACACCTAAGAACAACTTCACCTTTTTCCCTAATAACATCTGCATTACATACGGGGCAATTAATTGGTACTTTAAAATGAGATTTTCTTTTTTTATCTTTATTAATAATTACTTCAATAATATAGGGAATAACATCTCCAGCACGTTCAATTAAAACTTTGTCGCCCTCTCTAATATCTTTTTTTGCAATCTCATCAAAATTATGAAGTGTTGCATTTGAAACTAGTACACCACCTACATTGATTGTTTTTAATCTTGCTACGGGTGTTAACGCTCCTGTTCTTCCAACCTGGATATCTATTTTTTCAATTTCAGTTACTGCTGTTTCGGCTGCAAATTTATGAGCTATAGCCCAGCGAGGAGACTTTCCAACATAACTCAATCTTTTTTGAAGCTCTAAATCATTTATCTTGTAAACAAGTCCATCAATATCATACGGAATATCATTTCTATTTTTAAATATTTCATCGTGAATTATGAACATTTCTTTAATGGAGCTAGCGATTTGTAACTTTGGACTAATGGGTATACCCCAACTACTAAATTCGAGCATAGTATTATAGTAAGTTTTACTGATGTTCTGATCATAAGAACCAAAACCATGAGCTAAAAATTTTAAAGGTCTTGCTTCTGTCACACTACTGTCTAGCTGTCTAAGGCTACCTGCTGCTGCGTTTCTTGGATTGGCAAACTTAGTATCATTATCTTTATTTAAAATATAAAAATCATCCCGAGTAATAAAAACTTCTCCTCTAATTTCAATTATATCTGGAGGATTTTTTATTTTTAATTTTTTGGGTATTTCTTTAATTGTAGAAATATTTTCCGTTACTACCTCTCCAACTTCACCGTTACCTCTTGTGACACCTTCTTTTAACTCACCTTTTTCATAAATTAGATTTAATGAAAGGCCATCAATTTTGGGTTCTATTGAATACTTTAAATTAGAATATTTATTACCAAGAAAGTTTTTAACTTTTTTTTCAAAATTTTCTAAATCTTCAAAATTCATTGCATTATCTAATGAAAGCATTCTTGAGGGATGGGTAAATTTAGTAAACTGAGCCGAAGCTTCTCCTCCTACCTTGTTTAGTAGATCTATGTTCTTAAGGATAACTGGATTTTCACTTACTAGATTTTTAAGGCTTGATAATAGTTCATCATATTTAGAATCACTAATTTTAGGTGCATCTAGATTATAATATAGATTATTATGATATTTTATTTGCTCAAGAATGCTATCAGCATTCTTTATGATCTTTTTTGTATCCACTTATTTAGTTCGATTTTAATTCTTTATTAATTAATTCGTATGAGGCTTTGTACCAGTCACTGTCTGAATAGTTATACCCAAGTGTTGCTGCATATTTTTCAGCTTGCTGAAAAATTCCAATAGTTAAATATATCTCAACAAGTCTATGCAAAGCTTCTGGTACATATCTAGTTTGTCCAAATTTATTTAAAATATTGTTATATCTATTTATCGCTGCTACCCACTGATGATCATTTTGATATTGCAAAGCTATATTTAACTCTTTACCGGCCAGACGATCGTTAATAACCTTAATTCTTTTTTTAGAATCATTTGCATATACAGAATTAGGGAATCTACTTATAACTTCGTTGAATGATTTAAGGGCAATATAAGTAATAGATTGGTCTCTACTAACATCATTAATTTGTTTAAAAGAATTCATTCCTTTCATGTAATAGGCATAATCTATTTCTTTGCTGCCTGGATTAAGAGCTAAGTATCGATCAATTACATTTAAACTTTCGTCGTGCATTTCTGAGCGCAAATAACAAAAAGCAGCCATTAGTTGCGCTTGGCTTGCCCAAGTTGAATATGGATATTGTCTTTCAATATCCTCAAAAATAAGTGCAGCATCCACATAATCTTTCTTTTTTGATTTCTTTAATGCATCGGCATACAATATTGATAGTTTTTCACCTTCAGTCTCTGGAACAACTAATTTTCCACCATTACAACCAAATAAAAGTAGGCAAGCTGCAAAAGTTATTATTATAAGTTTTTTCATATATTAAGTAAAATTGATACGTTTCTGGAAGCTTATTTTATTGATTATTAACGAAGATAAAAGGCTTATCTTTTTTAGTTATAGATTAACTGTGCTAATAGAAAGCTGGCCTGGAAGAATGTTATAATCAGATTGTTCACTTAAAGTGATTATTTCCCAGTTACTTGAATCTGAAAAAATTTCTTTTACCGCTAAGTGCATAAGACTATGGCCAGCACAGTAAGCATGTATATGGCCCAAGACACAATTTCCAGCTAAAAATAAATCGCCAATAGCATCAAGTGCCTTATGCTTTGCAGGCTCATTAATTGTTCTTAAGCCTTCATGATTAAGCGTTCCATCTTTACCAAATACTACTGCATTATCAAGCGAACCACCTTTAATAATCCCATTTGCTCTAAGTTTTTCTAATTCTGTTTCAAATGTAAAAGTTCTGCATTCAGCTAGATTATTATTAAATGTGTTTTCATTTATTGATTCTATGTAAACATTTTGCATGCCCACAATTGTATCTGGATAATTGATCGTATAATCAACTGATAATTCATCACTTGGTTGTATTCTTACATACGCATCATCTCTTTTAACCTCTATACTTTTCAAAATTTTAAGGTATTTCTTTTTTGATTTAAGTTGCTTTAAGCCAATCTTTGAAAGAGCTTTGGTATATTCAATAGAGCTACCATCTAAAATTGGCATTTCACTTGAATCAATATCAATTAAAAGATTATCTACACCAAAAGCATGGAGTGCTGCCATTAAATGCTCAATAGTACTCACACTTAAGCCATACTCATTTTCAATAGTTGTACACAATTGAGAAGTTTTAACATTTTTAAGGGAAGCTTCTATTATATTTTTATTACTGAGTAGTGCACTATCTACTCTTTTAAATTTAATACCAGTATTTGCAGGGGCCGGATGAAGAATAATTTTCGAATGTTCACCTGAATGAAGGGAATATCCTTCAAATGAATAAGAGTTATTAATAGTATTTTGATATGTGGTTTGCACTATTTATGAATATACATGTCTAAATCCTTACAAAAAACACAATGATTGTTACTTATTATTTCAAACTAAATTGCTTTAAAAAAATTATAAAGCATTGATAAAACTGAATCTTTTTTGTTTGTTTTATCTTTTATATTATACTGAAATTCAGTGCTTAAAGCATAATTTAACATTCCAATGCATGTACTATTATTGGGGTTGTCAATTATTGATTTTAATCCGTGTACCTTTTGGGTTGCTCCAACTCTTATATTTTTAGCTTTAAAAAATTTAGTAGTTAGATCGATAATATCAGAATGTTTAGAACCCTCCCCTGTCAGCACAATGTGACTGCTAGCTAAATCATAATACTTGCTAAGCTTCAATTTATTAAAAGCTAATTCTATAATTTCCTCTATCCGACATAAAATGATATCTTTGATACGAATTTGATTATTATCTAGATTTTTTATACCAGTATCACTTCCCCATTTCAATCTCAACAGATTTGCGTCATCCTCAGAAATATTTAAAATATTTTGCAAGTCACTATTTATGTATTTTAATCCAACATCAGTACTGTCATAAAATACTAATTGATCATCAATAATAATAGTAATTTCAGTTTTATAATAATTTAGATCTAAACATATAACACCAAGACTAGACTCCATATCATTTATTGAAGCTAGGCTGCTAGCATAAGGTGCAAGTACACATTGTTTCATTTGTAAATCACTTGCATCTAGTAACTCGTTAATATCCTTAAGTTGATTTTTATTAATACTTATTACGTACCATTTTATAGTTAGCATCTGAGCTACTATACCAATAGGATCTGATACGATCTTCTTATCATCAACTTTATAGCTAATAGCTAATGTATGAATTGGAATTTCATTGTTTTCATAAAGCTCTATAAAATCTTTAGAGTCATAAAATGACCTTATGTGCTCTTCAGTTATTTCAATATTATTTAAGAATAGTTCATGTGTAATATATTTACTAATTATGTTCTTATTTACACTTACTAAAGTACTAGTAATTTTTTGGCCAGCGAGCCTCTCGTTTTCCAAGTGAGCTGACTTAATGTATGAAGCCAGCAGACTTTTATCTAATACATTTTCTGTATCCCATTTTCCATTTTTTTCAGACATGCCTAAAACTTGAATGATAGAGCCTTGATTCGCAATCTCAATTTCTTGTGCTGTAATGAATTTTACTGAGTTATGATCAATTTGCAGTGCGTTAATAAGATTCTTAACCATTGATACTATACCTCATCTAGGCCAGTCTTTAGTTCTTCACCACCAGGAATTTTAATAGTAGCTCTACCAATTTCTCTAAGGTCTATTTCAATAATATTACTATTAAATAATTTTTGATCTTGTTGAAGTTGTTTAAGCTTTACTAATTGAATAGAACTATCTTTCTCAGGTAACTTTATTTTTATATTTTGCTTAAGAATTAAGTTCCACCTTCTATTTTCAATAAATTCTACTTCAATAATCATATCTAAAATTTTTGGGTAATTAATATTTATCTCACGAATTAAATCAGAAAAATTTAGATTTCCATCCGATCCTGTTACTTTTAATAGTTCTGAATATTTAGAATTATCCGGCTTAAATGAGATTTTTTCTCCATCGTCATCAATTAAATATTTGTTAATTCCATCAATAAAGATTGCATATGGTAAATTTTCAATTATTGAAATTTGAATAACATCTGGAAATTTTCGCTTAATAGAAACCCTTTTTATCCAATCTAGTTTTTCGATCTTTAGATGGTACTCTTCAAGAGGGAAATTAATAAGACTTTTATTTTTGTGCCCTTTTATAATTTCTTCAATTAAAATTGAATCAGAAAAATTACTACCTTGTATTTCTATTTTTTCAATAATTGCAAAATTATTAGCTAGGGAAGGAATTAAATTTAATACTATAGTAACTATAAGAGCTAGTAATAACGAAACAGTTAGTATTGTATTATTTAAATATTTACCGATTAACTGAAGCATCTTTAGCTATCCAATCTATTAAATTATCGAAACCTATACCATGAAATTTTGCAATTTCTGGGACTAAAGATGTTGGTGTCATACCAGGTTGTGTATTAATTTCTAATATAAAGAAAGTATCAGTTTTCTTATCTAAGATGAAATCAGATCGAGATATACCTTTGCAATTTAATATATTGTGGGCTTTAAGTCCTAATTTTTCTACCCCATTAATCTTATCTTTATTCATTCTTGGTGGTACAATATGTTGTGTTGCTCCATTATCAAAGTATTTAGATTCATAATCATAAAACTTATTTTTTGGTACTATTTCAATAGAGCCAACTTGTTTATCTCCAAAAATAGCTACTTGTATTTCAGGTCCCTCAATAAATTCTTGAACTAATACTTTATTTTTTTCATCTGAGCAAACTTGGCCAGCAATAATACTTTTAATATAGTTATTTTTTTCCAGTTCATTAAAAATAATTGCAACACCCACACTAGATCCATTATCATTAGGCTTAATAACATAGGGATATGGCATTGGATCTTTACCAATTAAGTCTTTAAGGTTGCTCATTAGTGATTTTGGATGTGAAAAACCATGCTGAGTAAAGATTCTTCCCGATTCATATTTATCCATAGCTAATTTTGATGCCTTTATTCCTGAATGAGTATATGGCACCTTAGACGCCTCAAGAATTTTTTGAACCTCTCCATCTTCACCCCAAGTACCGTGAAGTGCATTAAATATAATATTTGGTTTATGAATATGTATTTGTTCCATAAGATCAATATTTGCATCGACATCAACTACTTGATAATCAAGTCTTTTTAGTGCACCAATAATCTCCTTAGATGATATAATGCTTATTTCTCTTTCGGCTGAAATACCTCCATAAATAACCATTACCTTATTATCATTCATTTATAGCACTACCTAATTCCCATTATTTTTATTTCTAAATTCAACACTATACCAGTTTTTTCAAAAATATTTTTTTTTACTAATTTACAAAAATCTTCAATGATATTTGCAGATTTATTTTGTTTATTTTCTATAAAATTTGAATGTTTTTTTGAAAATGAAACTCCATCAAAAGATAATTCATGGTTTTTAGTTTCCCTAATCAATTCCCATGCTTTCTTTTTAGAAATAGTCACATCTGGATTTTTAAAAGTACTGCCACCAGTTTTTATTCCTTTCGGTTGAGCCAATGTTCTTTCGGTATTAATTTTATCTATTTTACTACTTATAGATTTTTTATCTTCTTTTTCTGCTGATAAAATTATTTCAGTAAATATAGAATTTAAAGCCAGTGGATTGCATCGATACTCAAAATTGCAATCTTCTTTAACAATCTTTATAACATTGCCAAAATAATCAACTCCTTTTGCTGAAAGAAATATATTACTTATTTCGTTACCAAAACAGCCAGCATTCATTGCTAATGCACCACCAATATTACCAGGTATACCAGATAAAAATTCAAGTCCACCTAGGGATTTTTTTTCACCATATCTTGCAATTACTTTATCTAAAGTTGCGCCACCAACAATAATACTATTTTTTTTATTATCAATATTTTGAAAAGTTTTGCCTAATTTTATTACCAGCCCTTTTATCCCACCATCTCTGATAAGTATATTTGATCCTTGACCAATAATTGATCTATTAAATTTTTGCGGTAAATTACTTAATATTTCAATTAACTGTTTTTTAGAGTCACATAGATAAAATACTTCTGCATTTCCACCCACCCCAAGCCATGAAGATTTTGCTAGACTATGGTCAAATGTCAAACGTCCTTCTATCTTATTGTTTTTTTCGTAATCATTAAAAAAATTAATTAATTCAGACATTTTATTTTTTAATCATTAAATTTATTATAAAATTCTTTAGCTTTATTAGAAATATCACCGGCACCCATAAATATTACTAGGTTTTTCTTATTATTATCAAAATATTTACTTATTAGATCTATAGATTTAATATGTACTGTCTTAACTTTAGAATTTTTAGCTATAAGTCTAATAAAATTTTTCATTTTAAAGGTATTTAAATTCTTTTCACCCGCAGCGTACACATCGGTAATTAAGACAAGATTTGCTTTTTTAAAGCACTTAGAAAATTCAGAGTATAGAGATTGTATTCTTGAATATCTATGCGGCTGGAATATTGCAATGATATTATTAGTTAGTTTTGAATCTTTTGCAGCAGATAAAACATTTTCTATTTCAGTAGGATGATGCGCATAATCATCAATGAATAAATTATTATTAATCTTTCCAATCTTGGTAAATCTTCTTGATACACCGCTAAAATTATTTAGCGCTTTTTTTGTTAAATTTTCGTTTAAATTAAGTTTTATTGAAATTGATATACCGACTAAAGCATTAAGTATGTTGTAATCTCCTAACATTGGTAGTTTATAATTTTTTATTATTTTCTTTTTATTCTTTGATAAATTATTTTCTACATCAAAAGTAACTGAACTATTTCCAATCCTTACGTTTATTGCCCTAATATCTGAATCTTTACTAAAACCATATTTAATTATAGATGTATTCTTAATATCTTTTATAATTTTTTTTATATTTGTGTCATCATTGCAAACAACGGAAAATCCATAAAAGGGAACTTGGTTTATAAATTTTTTAAAACTACTTTTTAGTGTAGTAAAATTTTTATAATAATCTAAATGCTCTTTGTCAATGTTAGTAATAACTGAAATAGTTGCAGGTAATTTTAAAAAAGTCCCGTCTGATTCATCTGCCTCTACCACCATCCATTCACCCGAGCCTAATTTAGTGTTTGTGCCAATTTCATTAATAATTCCACCATTAATAATTGTTGGTTTTAATTTTTGCTGAGTAAATATACTTGAAACTATAGTTGTGGTTGTAGTCTTTCCATGAGATCCTGAAATGGCTATACCTTTTTTTAGTCTCATTAAATGAGACAAAATTTCAAATCTTGGAAGTGTTGGTATACCATTCTTTTCAGCAGTTAAAATTTCAATATTATTTGTCTTTATCGCAGTGGAAAAAAAAACAATATTAACTTGATTAATATTTTCACTTTTATGGCCAATAAAGATTTTAATACCTTTTTTCGTAAGTCTATCGGTGTTATTATTTTTGCCAATATCACTACCTTGAACCTTATAGCCCATATCTGACATAATTTCAGCAATGCCACTCATGCCTATTCCACCGATACCTATAATGTGAATTATATCTTTTTTATTAATTAGCATTGGAATTTTGAATTATCTTTAACATTCTTAACGAGGTGTTCTTATAGGTTAATTTTTGAAGTTTTTGTGAGATATATGCTACCTTATCAGGATCTTTAAATATTATTAATAAGTTTTTTAATAATAAGTTACTAGTCAAATCAGCGTTATTTATTAACCTGGTACATGAAATCTTTTTTAAAATATTTGCATTATGAAACTGATGATCGTCAACAGCAAATGGGAATGGTATTAGAATAGATGGTTTACTAGTATAAATAATTTCATTTAATGTTGATGAGCCAGATCGAGAAATAATTAAATTCGAGTTAGATATTATATTTGGCATATTATAAAAATAATTACTGACCTCACATAAAACACCAAAGGCCCTATATTTTCTTCTTATCTTTATAACATCTTCTTTTCTACATTGATGATAAATAAAAAGCCTATTATTAATTTTTTTAGAAAACTTAATTAAAGCCATAGGAACTTCATTAGATAAACTGTAAGAACCTTGACTACCACCTATTACAGAAACAACATATCTACTTCTATTTTTGATATTTTTTATCTTTGTTAAATTAACAACCTCTTCTCTTAATGGTAAACCAACATTATGAACTTTACTATTAAGACTAACATCTAACATTTTAGTTTTATCAAATGTTAGAAAAATATTAGAGGCATTCTTTGCTAAAATTCGATTTGCTTTTCCAATTATTGCGTTAGCTTCATGTATGGAGGTATTTATTTTGATGTTATTTGCACAAATTAAAACTGGTAGGGTTATAAATCCACCAAATCCTAAAACATGTGAATCTTTGGACCATAAAAAAGTAATTAATACTTGCAGGTATATAATTGGAAAATTTAATAATTGTTGAAACATCGACACAGTATTTGTTAGAGTTTTTAAAACAATTACATCATTTTGATTTAATTCATTGAAAAAAAAAGATCCTCTTTTATCAGTTATAATTAGACATGAAACATTTAGTTTTGAAAATTTTTTATATAAAGAAACCATTGGGATGCAATGGCCACCTGTACCTCCTCCAACTAAAATAATTTTACCCATAATCAAACCTAATATTTAAATGTGTCTTTTTTTTGTGAGTAGTAAAATTAAGCCTAGAGTTAAAGCTATTCCAAGAATAGAAGAGCCGCCATAACTAATAAATGGCAATGTCATACCTGTTGAAGGAATCAGATTTAGATTAACGGCACAATGTACTAATGTTTGAAAAGATAGGTAAACTGTTAATGAAAATAAGCTTAATTGTATGAAATGATCTTTTTCATCATAAGCTCTGTAAAAAGCCCTGTAGGCTATATAAAAAAATAATAATAAAATAATTAAACAACCTAGGGCTCCATATTCTTCACCAATTACTGCAAATATATAATCAGTATGTGATTCTTGTAGGGCATTTTTTAACTGGCCTTCTCCCTGTCCAACTCCAAATAATCCACCCTCTTTAAATGCATCAATTGATCTATTAACTTGAGAAGCATCATACTGTTCTGGTGAGAAAAAAGCATTAACTCGATTTTGAACATTAAAGTTCAAAAAATAAATACCAATAAAACTAATTAATCCAAAGAAAATAATTCCTATTAATGGGAAAAAACTAAAACCGCTTAGAAAAAAACTAGACACAAATATAGATGAAATAATTGTAAGTTGTCCGATATCAGGTTGTATAATTAAAATTAGCGAAATAAAAAAATATAACAAAAAACTATATACATATTTTTTATTAGATTGCTCAATCTTATTCTCAAGTATTAATGCCAACCCTATACAGAATATTGGCTTAACTAGCTCAATAGGCATTAAAGTAATAATTATTAAATCTAACCATCGAGATGAGCCTTTTCTTTCTAGTCCTAAACCAGGGAAAATAGTTATAGCTAGTATTATTAGTGATAAAACAAGTATAAATGGTGCATATTTCTTTAAGGATTTTAATTCAAAAAAAGAAATAATTATAAATATTAATACACCCATTAGTAAATATACAGATTGAATTGTGAATGCATTAAATACACTAACTTGATCTACAGATGATCCACCTGGTTTAATTGTAAAACTCATATTCAAACCAAAAAATGATAACGTTAAGAAACAAATCAATAGATGCTTATCAATATTAAGCCACCAATTTGAAACAATAGTTAATTCGTTTTTATTATTTTCTTGATTCATAGGTCTATATATTTTTTACAGATTTCTTAAATGAATTACCTCTAGTTTCAAAATTCTTATATTGATCAAATGAAGCTGCGGCAGGAGATAATAATATTGTAGAAATTTTTTTATGTTTTTTTGAGCTTAAAAAAGCATCTTTAATAGCTTTATTCATATCTTTAATGTAAATAGTTTCAACGTACTGACTAAAAGATTTAATAAATATATTTTTTTCATATCCAATTATATATATTTTTTTTACATTTTTTAAAAAAGGTAGTGCCAAATTCATATTTTTAGATTTCGTAACTCCGCCACAGATCCAATAAATATTCTTAAAGGTTTCTAAGGCCGGTATACTAGATTCAATATTTGTAGCCTTAGAATCGTTGATAAAAGTAGTTTTTTTTATCTTTCTAACTATTTCTTGTCTATGTGGAAGCCCTTTAAAATTATTAATAGCTCTAATGCTTTTAGGGCTTAAATTCTTTGTAGCATCTAATAGAGCTAGAACTATCGATATATTCTCAAGATTATGACGTCCAATCAAATATGGATTTTGAGATTTATAGATAAAATTAGTATCTTTATAAATTGAATGATTATTGTAATAAAAAGCATTTTTTTTATTTTTTCCGGAAATTTTGATTAAATCAAACTTTTTCTTAGATGAAAATTTATTAATAAAATTTTTTATAATCTTATGATCATAAGTGGTTATTGCTGTATCACCCTTAGTAAGATTTTTAAAAATTTTAAATTTTTGCGTAGCATATTCTTCAAGTGTTTTATGTCTTTTAATGTGATCTCTTGAAATATTGGTTAATAAAGATAAGTTTGGTTTGAATATTGATGTAGTTTCAAGTTGATAAGATGAAGCTTCAATTATATAGAAACCGTTTTTTATCACTTTTGACTGAAAAATAGATTTTCCAATATTGCCAATTAAACTTGCATTATAATTTAGCTTTTTAAAGACATGATCAATGAGTGTCACAACTGTTGATTTGCCATTTGTTCCAGTAACTACAATAATCTTAACGGCACCACTCAAATAATCATTTGAAGAATTGAGATAAAGCTGAAAAAGATCTAATTCACCAATTATTTCAATATTATTTATTTTTACTAAATTTATAATAGGATGAGTATCTTTTCCTTTTGTAGGAATACCTGGACTAGGTACACAGTAATCAAGTTGATTGAATTTAAAATTTTTAGGGACAATGTTTTTACTAATATTTTTTGAAACTAAAAGATTATCGTCCCAAGTATACACTATGGCCTTGCTTTTTATTAACGCTTTGTAGAGATTTAAGCCAGTAACACCTAATCCTAAAATTAAAATTTTCTTATTTCTAAAAAAAGAAGAGGTAATCATCTTTTTATCTTAATTTTAATGTAGCAAGACCAAAAATTGCTAAAATAATTGTTATAATCCAAAAACGTATTACTATTTGTGATTCAGGCCATCCTTTTTTTTCAAAATGATGGTGCAATGGGGCCATTAAAAAAAATCTTTTTCCAGTACTTTTAAAATAACCAACTTGAATAATTACAGAAAGAGCCTCTATAACAAACAAACCACCTACAATTGCTAGAACTATTTCATGCTTAATCATTACTGCTATAGCACCTAAAGTAGCTCCCAATGCTAAGGACCCTGTATCACCCATAAAAACCATGGCAGGTGGTGCATTATACCATAAGAAACCAAGAGCAGAACCAATTAAGGCGCCACATAATATAGTTAACTCACCAGCTCCAGGAACATAATTAATATAAAGATAGTTAGAAAAAATTATATTACCGGCGAGGTAACAGATTAATGCAAAAGTTAAAGCAACAATCATAATTGGCACTATTGCCAATCCATCCAATCCATCAGTTAAATTGACAGCATTTGCAGAGCCGATAATAACAAAAACTATAAATGGTATGGAAAAATAACCTAAGTTTATGTATACATCTTTCAGAAATGGAAGGGACAACAGTTTCTGATTATCTAGATTTAAAGAAGTAGACCAAAATACAAATATAAGAGCAAAAAATATTTCAAATAGAATTTTAGTTTTACCACTCACCCCATCACTAGAGTTATTAGAAATCTTTTTATAGTCATCAAAGAAACCTATGACGCCAAAAGAAATCATGACAAAAACACAAGGCCACAAAATTTGACTTTTAAAACTACTCCACAGTAAAATAGATAATAAAATTGAAAGTAAGATTATAAAGCCACCCATTGTTGGTGTTCCTTTTTTAGCAATCAAATGGCTTTGCGGACCATCAAGTCTTATAGGCTGCCCTTCTAGCTGGAACTTAGATATTAATTTAATTAAATAAGGGCCAAAGAGAAGAATGAAAAATAAAGAAGTCATTAAAGCTAAACCAGACCTAATAGTTATATAATTTAGAACATTAAATACTGAATTAGTAAGATTAAAATATTCAATTGCAAATAGCACCATATTTATTTTGTTGATTTAATATTAAGATAGTTGACTGATTTTTGTAAATTTAGTGAATTGGATCCTTTGATAAAAATTCTATTATTATTTTTTAAATGTTGGATTAATCCTTCGTTTAATTGATTAACGTCTTTATAAAAAGATATTTTTTCCGAAGTAAATTTTTTTTTGTACTTATAAAATATTTTTCCAATCATAAGGTGGCTATCGTCTTTGTTCTTTTTTAAGAAATTTAATACTTTTGCGTGATAATAATCAGATTTCTTACCAAGCTCATTCATATCACCTACTATAATTAGATTCTTTTTTTTACTAAACTTTAAAAAGGCATCGAGACTAGCAAATAATGAAATTGGACTAGAGTTATAAGAATGATTATGTAACTCTATGTTTTTATTTAATATTATTAATTTTATAATATTCCCTCTTCCAGGTGTAAGCTCTAATGTGCGAAGATTTTTTATTAATTTAGAATTGAAGCCCGCAGCCTGAATACAAGCCATGACCGCCAAGGAATTACCAATCAAAAAGTCATTAATTGAATTAATCTTATACTTAATAATTTTTTCTTCATGTGATTTTATCTCAATACTCTGCTTACTATCAGTCAGATTATTATTTTTAAGTGTCAAGCTAGCTTTCATATTTTTAGAATATGTTAAAATATTTTTTATTTTATTTTTTTTCGCTTTATCATTAATAAATTTAAAATAACTACTATCTTTGTTTAAGATTATTGTTTCAATAGGGAATTCATCATTAATTATTTCTGCTTTAGCACTTGCTATATCTTTTAAGCTATCAAAATTACCACCATGAACATAGCTTACATTCAATATTACACCAATATTAGGCTTTAAAATTTTAACTAATTTTGTTAATTCATTTTTATGATTCATACCTAACTCAAAAATACCTAATTTAGTATTTTTTGGCATATTAAGAATTTCTAGCGGGACACCAAATATATTATTAAATGATTTTCGAGCAGAAAATATATTCTTTTCTTTACTGAGAACGTGCGCAAGGGAATCTTTTGTGCTGGTTTTTCCAACACTACCTGTAATAGCAATAATTTTTGCATTTGACTTTAATCTAGAAAATGTAGCAAGTTTGATTAGAGCTGAGTGAGAATTGTTAACTAAAATTTGAGGAATTTTAACTTTTAAATCTTTTTTTTCTACAATTGCTAATATAGCACCTTTTTTTTTTGCATGTGAAATAAAATTATTACCATTGTTATTTTTTCCTTTATAAGCAAAAAATATATTTCCTTTTTTAAGGTCTCTTGAATCTAGACTACATCCAGTAAAAAGTAGCTTTTTAATATTTTTTTTATATATTGCATTAATATCTTCACTATTAATATTTATAATTGTCATTAGCTAAATATACCTTCTACTAATTTTGACATCATCAAAAGGTGTTGATTTATTTTTCATAATTTGAAATTTTTCATGGCCTTTGCCTGCAATTATAAGTATATCATTTTTACCTAAATTTTCCGCCGCATATTTAATAGCTTTTTTTCTATCTGGTATTTCTAGTATTTTTTTAGAATCTCCAATGATTTGCTGCCTAATAAATTGAGGATTTTCATTTCTAGGGTTATCGTCAGTTACAATGATATTATCTGCATATTTCAAAGCAACTTTACCCATTAAGGATCTTTTTTCTTTATCTCTATCTCCACCGCAACCAAATACAAGGTGCAACTTACCTTTATTCATTATCTTAGCTTCTTGTAATACATTGATTAAAGCATCGGGTGTATGAGCAAAATCTATAAATACTTTTGATTTATTTGCCTTTATACCTGCCAATTCCATCCTTCCTGGCACACTTGGTGCTTTTAATGATAAAGCTGAAATTGAGTTAAACTCATAGCCCAATTTAAAAACTATACTTGCAGCTAGTAAAAAATTTTTAATTTGAAATGTTGGCAAATTATTAAATTCAAATATATATTTTTTTAAATCATATTTTAATTCCATTTTAACTTTATCATTTAATCGATATATTTCTTTAATTTGAAAATCAGATTTTTTATATCCAAATGTTTTAAATTTAATTTTTCTTGATTTTAGCTTCCTGCTAATAGAGAGATAATTTTTAGTGTCATTCACAATAATATTAATTCCATTTGATTTTTGATTTTGAGCAAATAGTTTTAATTTTGCATTTATATAATTATTTATATTCTTATGGTAGTCTAAATGATCATGAGAAACATTTGTTAACGCTAAAACATCATAGCTTAATCCATATAATCTATATTGATCTAAGGCATGACTAGAGGCTTCCATGGCGACTGTATCGTAATTATTTTTATAAAATTTGTGTAATAATTGTGAAATATCTATTGGATCTGGTGTTGTAAGATTTGATCTTATATTCTTGAATTTACTACCCAGAGTTCCAATTGTTCCACATTTACTACCTAGTTCTTTTAATATAAATTCAATAAAGAACACTACAGATGTCTTGCCATTGGTTCCAGTGATTGCAATTTTTTTATTAATATTGCTGTAATAAAAACTATATGCTGCAGACGCATATTCTTTTCTTACATTGCTAACCAATATAATTGGTATATTTGTCTTAATTTTATTTTTAGTTGAAGTGATAATTGCTGAGGGTTGTTTTTTTAATACTTCTTTAATATATTGATTACCATCAATATTTGACCCTTTGATTGCAAAAAATAAGAAATTTTTTTTTACTTGCCGACTATCACATGTAATGCCTTCAACAGAAATTTTTTTTGCCTGTATCCTTGATAGAATGTTTAATGTCATTATTGCAATGAAGTATTAATAAGTAAGTTATTATTATTTAAATTATACTTATTATTTATGGCTAAAATAGGACTGACACGATCGATAATTTGCTTAGAAATCTTGGCAGCGTTATATCCTGCATATGTCCAGTAAAAATCCTCTTCAACACCTCTTGGCCTATCAATTACTGTTAATAATATATATTGAGGCTCATGAATAGGGAACGCTGCTATAAATGAAGTTAACTTATGATCTTTATTGTAAATTCCGTTTTTCATAGTTCTGGCAGTTCCTGTTTTACCACCAACTATCAATCTATTCTTACTATCCTTAAAAGCTTCTTTTGCAGATCCTTCTAATACTACCTGTTTAAATAAAAATTTCATTTTATCACTTGTTTCTTTCGAGAAAATTTGGTCTAAATTATTTTTATAATTTTTATTATCTTTTTCAAGAGTGGGTTGAACTAAATATCCACCATTTAAAACTGCGGCCGTTGCAATTGTTAAGTGTAAAGGTGAGATAGATAAGCCATATCCATATGAAATTGAGTCAGTGCTAACAGCTAACCAAGGATCTGGCTGCATAGGTGTGGCTAGCTCTGGTAAATTTAGATTAATCTTACTAAAGAGTCCCAATCTATCTAAATAGATTTGCTGAAGATTTGTACCTATATCTCTTACCATTTGAATTGTTCCCACATTTGAAGAATGAACAAAGATATCTTTTACAGAACATTCTTTTTGGCTACATGGAGCATGAACATCTTCAACTCTATTTTTACCAACCTTTATTCTCTTTGGTACTCCATATTTTGTGCTGAGATTGAATATATTTTCCTCTAATCCAATTGCGGCAGTAAATGTTTTCATTACTGAGCCAAATTCATAGATACCAAGTGTATTTTTATTAAAATATTTTCCTTGGCTTTTTATATCTTCTACAGGTTGGTTGGGGTTAAAGTCAGGTAGTGAAACTATTGAAATAATTTCTCCAGTATTTATATCCATTAAGATTCCAGATGCTCCAAGTGCTTTAAACTTTCTTACACCTTTTAACAATTCATCCCTAACAACATATTGAATTTGAATATCTATTGATGAAATAAATTGTTCATTATTTTTATTTAATCTTTCATTTAAAGATTTTTCAATGCCTGCTATTCCAATATTGTCTATATCAACATCTCCAAGTATGTGACTAACTAACTCATTGTGTGGATATTTTCTCAGATATGATGGCATTATTTCAATTCCTGTATCAACTGTATCATAAACTTTCTGTAAATATTGATTTGAGATATTTCTTTTAATCCAAAAACTTAATTTGTTATTTACTCTTTGAGTTAAAATATCCACATTCAATTCTGGAAAAATATATTTAATTTTTTTAACAAAAACATCTTTATCATCTATTTTGCCTGGTATACCTCTAAGGCTTCCAAGTCTAAGATTTGCAGTTAAAGGAACGTTATTCCTATCTAATATGTTACCCCTCGCTTCAGTATAGCTTCTGTTTATGTCCAGTGTTTCACTTGGATTAAATAAATTTACTTCAACAATTCTAATCGCAACTGCTAGAAATATTGCTGTAAAGAATAATGACGCTAAAATTAATCTATTATTAATTTTAGTTAAAAATATATTTGTTTTACTTAAATTTTTTTCTGAATAGAATTTATCTTCATCGTATCGATGGGTAAATGCAAAACTTTTTTGATTAATATCTATCCTTTTTTTTCCACTATACCGTTTCATTGCTATCTACTTATCGTCCTTCGTTTTTTTGAATTATATTTGTATTTACATTATACATCTCATCTAAATCATTTTTATATTTAGGAGCTAATATATCCTTGTTAATAACAACAAATGTTTGGTTGTAACTTTCTAGAAAATACCCATTAATTTTTGATCCAAGGTTAATGGGAGATATTATATGGTCCCATTCAATCTTATACATATCAAAGGTTTCTTGCTGCTTATGTAGCTCTAATTGTAATTGGGAAATATAATTTCTCTTTTGAACAGAAGTATTTTTTACAATTGAAATTCCAATTACACCTAGAACGAAAAATGTAATTAAAAATACTTTAAATAAATTTTTACTCATTTTAATGAAATTCCTTGAATCCAATATCTTCTAGAGTAAAATTATTTGGTTCTGTTAACGTTTTTTTTGCATATCTTAACTTTGCAGATCTTGCTCTGATATTTAGATTAATTTCATTATCAGAAGGTTTGATAGCTTTCTTATAAGGAATTAACGAAGCTAGGCTTTCATTCTTAATTGTTGGTAAATTTTTATAACTTGAACTGTCTATTCCAGACGATTTATTAAAATAGTTTTTAACAATTTTATCTTCTGTTGAATGAAATGTAACAACACATACCTTCCCATTGACATTTAAAGATTTTTCAGCTCCTGCCAAACCTTCAAATAATTCATTAAACTCATCATTTAAATATATTCTAATCGCTTGAAATGTTTTAGTTGCCGGATGTTTTTTATGATTAAATTTTTTTGGATTTGCTTTTGAAACTATATCAGCTAGCTGAAGAGTAGTTTTGATTGGGCTTAAAGAACGTTGCTCTATTATAAACTTTGCAATTCTTCTTGATTTTCTCTCATCACCATAATTGTAAATTATATCAGCTAATTCCTCTTCCTTTATTGAATTAATAAATTCAGCTGCTGTTACACCATCAGAACTCATCCTCATATCTAATGGTCCTTCTTTATTAAAAGAAAATCCTCTATCTGAACTATCTAATTGCATAGATGAAACACCGATATCAAACATAAAACCATCTACTTTGCTTATGCCCAACTCTCCTAACACTTCTGGAATTTGACTAAACTTACTTTTAATAAAATTGAATCTATCTCCATATTTCATTTTAAATTCATTAGCTTTAATTCCTACACTTGGATCTTGATCTATTGCAATTACATTGCAATCACATGAGTCTAGTAACTTCTTTGTATATCCTCCCCATCCAAAAGTTGCATCAAAATACAATTTTCCAGATTCAGGTTTAATAGCATTAATAACTTCACTTAATAAAACTGGATTATGACTTAAAGATTTCCCATTCATTTACTCTGTCGTCTTAGGAAAGCAGGAATTTCTAAATAATCATCATCAGTTTCTTCAGAATGACTTTCAGTATTTTCAGCTTTTTCTTTATTTAAAGTTTCACTTGTAGTTGAAAATAAGTCAGGAGCATTATCTGAGCTGTTATCATTTTCTATTTCATTAGTGTCTTTGGTATCAGAAATAAGATCTATAATACTTGTATAATCTTTATCCTCATTTTCTTCGTTAGACACTTCTAACTGAGGTGTAATTTCATCAACAAGGCTTTTAGATTCTATTTCTTCAGAAGACTCGGTTATTATCTCATCTTCTTCTGAAACTATTTCTTCTTCATACTCATCTTCAATTACTGATGGCATTTCTATAGCTTCTTCTACTAATCTAGCTTCTTCTGCTTCAACTGCTATACGTGTATCTTCTGCTAATCTAGCTTTTTCTGCTTCAACTGCTATACGTGTATCTTCTGCTAATCTAGCTTCTTCTACTAATCTAGCTTCTTCTGCTTCAACTGCTATACGTGTATCTTCTGCTAATCTAGCTTCTTCTGCTTCAACTGTTATACGTGTATCTTCTGCTAATCTAGCTTCTTCTACTAATCTAGCTTCTTCTACTAATCTAGCTTCTTCTACTAATCTAGCTTCTTCTACTAATCTAGCTTCTTCTGCTAATCTAGCTTCTTCTGCTTCAACTGCTATACGTGTATCTTCTTCAGCTCTCATATTTACGCTCGATATTGATGCTCTATTATTATCAATACCAACAGTGCTATTCATGGTATTCGTAACATTTAAATCAACAATTCTTCTTCCTGGGCTAATTTGTGGTCCTAACCCAG
>Ga0209383_1000499_pt1 | contig 27952 bp, 33 predicted proteins | sample CoawatmetaG02DNA_FD_187510 | JGI IMG/M metagenome (GOLD analysis project Ga0209383, IMG submission 187510) | Marine microbial communities from the West Antarctic Peninsula - Coastal water metaG029-DNA (SPAdes) (version 2) | ecosystem: Environmental > Aquatic > Marine > Coastal ... | reverse complement strand
ATTTAATAAAATTGAAATAGATTACGGTGAATACATACAAGACTATTTCTAACAACATTCTCATCGGACAATGGCGAAACAACCTATCGCAGAGAACCTATTCGTCTTGATGGAGTGGCTTCGCCTGGGAAAATTATTTCACATTCATAAAGAGTTTCTCCTATATTTGGACATTACAGACATTACAAGGCTGTGTTTTACTTCCAAAATCAGTTTTGACAAATATTTTCGGTTTTCGTGTTTACATTATATTGGTGTCAATAATAATTTGCTATCCCAATTGAGAATGGCGACTTTTAGGAAACAGATGACTCGTCTGGAAGTCTTAAAAGAAGGCGAAGCAATGATTCATCTGACCGGGCAAGTTAACGGAGCACGACGAGTAGGTACACTGCGTAAAATGTACGAACATAACAAGAAGTTCAAAAGAACGATTCATTCTGTATTGACCCAAATCTGAATGTATGAATGTATGAATGTATGAATGTATAAATATAACAACATTACAAACACGAATCTACCAAATTATAATAATTTTGTAAAATATGCGAACCCATATCGTCGCCCATTTGAGCCAATTTAATGGAAGCTAAAATAATACTTTTTTTTGCTGCGTGGGACAAGTTTTCATTTTTCAAAATATTGGCTATAAAGTCATGATTTGCGCTCAATATATTGTGACCGACCGAATCGAACTTGGGTAGTGCGGACGAGACTGACAACACAATATTTTTACCCACTTCATCGCTAAGATCATTCGCCCTTTCAGAGAAGTGGTTTAGACTTTCGTGGTAAGAAAGATCGTGAAATGGTATGAAGGGCTTGATGTCAGACGACACCGAAGTGGGTTGAGCTAAAAGATTGAACGCCGAAACGGAAATGGGGGTGGACCCGGCGCTGAGAATGCTAAAGGCGACCGAAAATACAGAAAACGACTTGGACAAAGACAACCACTTCATGTGAGAGGTGTATATAATTGTAAAAGCATTTAAATAATTTATAAAATACATAATATAACTAATTAATGTTCACGATTAAAAGACAAATGAAACTAGGAACAGGACTATTGTTTGGTCTGATAGGTGCGATGATTCAAGGGGCACATTCGCTATCGTCCACCATGATGAAGCCGATGCTGAAGCAACACTTGCTGTTTTTTCCGGCGCGATTTCAGCAGCCGGTGCCACGCGAAATGTACGGAAATTTTATTTCCAAATTAAGTCATAATTACGAGGTTCATATTGCAAGCACCGACTCAAATAAGAATGGCGAACTATTAGATAAACTAGCGCAAAAGACCGACTTTGACACCGTCTGTCTCATTTCTCACTCCAGTGGCGTGGCGGATCTGTGGGACACCTACTCGTCTTTCACGCAAGGTGAAATTGACAAGATCATTTTGATTGAACCACTTGACTTACAAAGTGGGGGCGTAGGTGTTTCGTTGCCTTACAGCAACTTATTTGATAAATTCGATGTGAATTTCGAAGTGGATATGTTACAGATTGACAAAATCAACGACATGATTGAAGGCTTTGTAGAGACCAATTATATGGATCTACTCAAATCCAGTGTTTTTGGTGGATTTAGGCGTCAGAAAGGGACAAATGAGGACGAGGACGAGGATGAGAAGGTGGTGGGTGCGGAGCAAAGCGTTCTTTCGCGCGAGATGGGAAATATGCTCGTGGTCAAGCACAAACAATCCGACAAATGGAGATTTGTTCCCACCATTCCACCACTTTCTATGTTGAACGCGGATTTGATGGATTTTCAAGATTCCATGGAGATTGACGAAGTTTTGATTGATAAGTTCAGCCATTTTGATATTTTGGACCGACCATGGGCGAATCTGATGAACCGCGCATCGTTGCGCAACAACAAAGAGCAACAAGAACTTGACGAATACTTGAATTTACTCGACGATATTGTGTTTAAATTAATGAGTTAATAAGTTAAACCGACTTTGTATTATATATGATTTTTATATAATACAAATATGAAAATGCTACAACTAGCATCACAAAATAAACTTCAACTGGGGCTTTATCGTGGTGTTGGAGGCAGAAGTGGTATGAAGATGTCGTTGGACCCACTGCTGCATACAACCACGCTTCCGTTGAACGGAATTGACATTGGGATGCCGCTCAATATTATTGATAATATATTTACGAATTTACACTATGGTTACGACATTACCACGCTGAAAGTTGTGCTTTTACAATTCTTGATTGGCTACTACACCTACGGAAAAGACAGATACAAAGACGCGGTGGAGTATATTGAACTACGTCAAGAGGGCCAGAAGCATGAAGGTGGCGATAGAATCGTTATTGCCGAAAAGAAGAAAGACTTGTATCAAACATTGTATAACAATTCATCATTCTATAAGAGGTCTTATTGCGCAGCATTTTATTGTATTATGTTTCTATTGTTCTATGACGACTATTGGTACTTGAATATACCGACCGCTGGGTTGTTATACAGCACCGAATATTACAAGCAGTTGAAAGGGCAAATTGTTGGATTCAAACCGGTCTTTGTGGCGAGCATGTGGACATTTTCGGCGGTTTTGTTGCCGTGTATTTTACACGATCACGATTATTCCATTTTGAGTGACGTGGACGATTATCTGCCTTGTTTTTTGGTCTTGTTTGCGTGCACTAATTTGGCGGATATCAAAGACATTGACGAAGATATTGAAAATAGTATAAATACCATACCGGTTGCTTTTGGAAAAGAAAATACACAAATGCTTGTCGTGGTTTGTTTGATGTTCTCGTCCCTTATTTTTGGTCTTCATCCCAATTACATGAATAGACCATTGGTCAATGGCGCTTTTGAATTACAGAACGCGGTTTTGTCTTTTTTGACATTTTTAGTTTGATTTAATTTTAATTTGATTGTATAATATAACTTGGAATATTGATGGCGGCGGCATCGTCTTCTTCCTCATCGGGCAGCGGCGGCGATGAACCAATTTCTTACATTCAACGAAAAACAAAACAAAGGTCGTCGCGTGACGGTTCATGGATTCAAACCCAAGGGATTGAATATGGAACTAATGAACAACTTATTTCAGAATTATTTGACGACGAACACTTTCCACAAAAGATTCGGACGTTTCATGATGAAGAGCCGGTCGATGTGATCCGGTCCTACATTTACATCATATCCAAAGTGGTGGACGGACGAACATTTATCAAAATCGGTATGAGTAACTTTGGAAATACGCGTCAGAAACTCGCCACACGCCTCGAAAGTGCGCAGACGTTTCTCATTCCGGGATTGGAAAACGGTGGCTTCAAACTGCATAATATATTTTTCTATCGCCGAGAAGCGAAACATGTTGCCTCAACTCCCTTTGCGCAGTTGGTGGAACAAGGACTCCACAAAAAAATGAAATACAAGTTTGAACGCGCGGTCATTTACATGCCGACGGGAGCAAAATCAGAATGGTATTTACCTGAAAAAGACAAATATAAAGAGTTTTTCGAAATGGCATTTGTGTACATCAACTCGCAAATACCACAGCCCGAAGAGGCGTATTTGTTTTATATTGACAAGGACAAGGACCAACTCGTTCGTCAACACAAGGACCAGTTTATGCCCAAAATTACACGAGAAGATGTTATTGAACACCGAGCCGAGCAGTTGGAACAAAAGAAACACGAGCGTGCGCGGACAATTTTGTTGGGCAAAGAGAAGGCGCTCAAGCGCGGCAACAAACAATATTTTAAAGACAAACTGATGGTATCTCAAAAGGGGGTTGGAACGTCTGTGCCCCCACCGTTGGGACAAGAACTGAAAATTGTTGACATTTATTACCATAATAAACAATCTACAAGCGTCATGAAGTTTGGCGAATATTATGCACAAGTTGAATCTGTTTCGGGGGAAAAACCTTCAGAATTGTCCTCCGGTAAGGGAATCATTCTCACGTTTAGCACCGAAAATGCTAAAAAGGAAAAGCGCTACTATACACATATACACAACGTACTTGACTATATGAAAAATGTATCCAAAACAATGGAACACGAAACATATAAAATGCTTATACACAACTACAATCACTATTACAATGAGCCAATCAAAAAAGCCAAGGCGCTGCTTGAACGAAATATTGGCGAAAGACGACGCTTCAAGATGAGCAAACAGGAGTGGCTTCTTGGACGGTTGTTGAGGGACAATAAGGATGACCTTTACCGCGTCACCGGTTTGTCTAGAGACCCAAACGATTCTGTTTACGTGAAACACGTCCTGTGCCGCAAAATACAAGGGGGAAGTGCAGATTACGAATACGCGGCTGGATCTAAAGATACCAAAGTGGACCCACATGTGGCAATGCAGCTCGTGGTCGACTATTACGACGATGTCAAGTACGAAACGCTGGACTATGCGATTGATCACGTGGTGCAAGATGATGCCGCTGGGCAACAATCGCGTCAGTCCAATCGGGAACACAATGTGTTGGATTTTGTCTTATTCAATCGCAACTATTTTTCGCGAGGAGGAAAGAAAATACCTGAACAGTTTATTGGGGTGGTTACCCAGAAAAAATGGAACTTTACTGAAAATAAAGACACGGGGAAAAAGGTTTCCGAATATCAATACGACATTCTCTTTGAAAATGGTGAGACTTGGGAATTCGGAATGGAAGAAGTTCATAAAAATTCCAAGTTGTTAAAAGACAAATCTAAAATAAAACACTTTATCAAAGAAACGGAGAAAAACAAAAATGTCCTTCGTCGTTTGTGTGATAAACACAACATTCCGTGTGGCAATACACAAGCGGCGAACGCTATGTTGCCGACTTCGTTGGCTACGGCGCCTCGCCGGTCAAGGCGATTGAATCCGACGCTGAACGCCGTGGAGGTTCGGAACGAGACGTCCAAAAAAGTGGCACTTCCGATGCGAAGCTCCCAGCGACTGAAAAAGGTGAAAAAGTCAACAACTCAGAAAAAGAGGAAATGATAAATTATGTGGATGTAGATGTGGATGTGGATGTGGATGTGGACATGTAATGCTTCAGCATCTTAGTTTGTTCTTCGCTTTCTTTATTTATACTTTCAATCAAACATTGGAAACTTATGCCAATATTTGATTGTTCGTTTTTATCATTTGTCATTTGTCTTTGATATCTTGCTAGGTCTCGCAAACAATTTACAAAATACGAAAGGCGCATAATGTTTCGCAGTGAGTGGCGAATAATTTGGTTTGTAGGGTGCTTGTAACACAATTCTCTTGCCCATATATTTTGTTTTAAATACTCTTCAAAATGTCGATGATTATCCAAGATCAAGAGGTGCTTATGATGTAAAAAGTAATCTAAGAATAGGTAACTGGGAATCAAGGGTAGTGGCGCTGGTGGTGGTGGTGGGCTAAAGTAATATTCACCTAACAAAACAAATATGTTCTGGGTGTTGTAGTTTAGAACTCTTTTACAATTTTCATAAAAGACAAAACTTGGATAAAATGAAAAAATATTTAAAATCATTGACTCTGGTAACTCTGGTAATTTCATTTTTATGATATTAATACATAATCATTTTTGTCTTTTATTCTCATTGGATTGGTTGGATTTATTAAATAATTAGTTGTGTTTTATAGCAATGAATGGTAATGTTTACTTGTTCGTTCATAACCCTTTCCAGTCGGACAATAATTATGAGCCAACCAGAGCGGAACAAATTTGCTTTGGATAACTTGAACCGCCCATATTTCGCGAATAAGGCGGACAATGAACTTCTGGCGAAGTGGACCAGCGACAAACGTACTGAATCCGCGCCAAGAACCGTAAGGCTTGTGCAAAATCACTTCTTCTTTCAATATTTGTTGGATTAGCTCTTTCCATCTTGGGTGTTGGCGCATTGTTTCGTAGCGAACTTGGGTATAGATATGTGCGTTTCTTGCGATGGTTTCGTCCAATGGCTTGAGGTTTTCTCTTTCTTTGTTGAGAGAATTTGAGACAATTTGACACAGGTACTTATTTTCTTGGGCATCATTTGTCTCCTCGTGCAGACAAATGTAAATATGAGAGTTTTGCATGTATCTTTCTACGTCGGAATCGGAAGGGCAAGATGTTTCGTACCAGGGGTCCATGTAGTTGCGGTGTTTGTTCTATGATTGGCGATTAATAATTCAATTTTATTTTTGTCTTTTATTTTTTGTTATGTTTTGTTTTGTCAACTCATTATTAAAATTCTAAATACTATATGTAGGTAATATATATAGGCATTAATATAGATAATATGAACATTTCGTATTTTTTGAATTACTCGTTCCTCTTTTTGTCAGTTACTTTGATTATCTTTTCTTTGTATTTGGTGAAACATCTCGACAGAGATCACGAAATAAGTAGTGGCAGTGGTGGCAGTGCTGGTGGCAGTGCTGGTGGCGGGGGTGGAGGCGGTGGCGATTTTGAAGAAGTTAGTAAACGAAAATTTTCGTTTTTTGCTTTGCCGACGATCATTATTTTCTCCTTTTTCACCGGTTGCTATTTTTCATCCCTCATTGTGGAAAACGAGGTTAACAAGATTGATAAATATTGTGGTATTTTGTATTTACTCTTAGTCGGGTTTATTTTACTTCTTTCTAATTTTTTCATATTTACGAAAGAGAGGTTGCTGAAGCTCGCTGCGGGAACCAAGTTCTCCAAGGTCGGTCTTATTATGGTGATGGGGATCGGCGCAACCATATTTGGATTCATCGACAACTTTGGCATGCGATTGGGGACGGAGGCACTCGACAACCTATTTGTACAGTCGTTTTTGAATCCACTTTCTACTCATTTTGAGTTTGGTAAATACAAGGAAAATATCAAGGAGAATTTTGGCACTATCAATACATGGACCGAGCATGACTGGCGCCAGGTGATGAATCATGTGCTGCGGTTTGAGAAGGAGATCTCCAAAAATAAAAATATGAAGGACCTTTCGGACGCGTTGAAAAAATATCACTGCAAACCACTGAATATTCCAAAGACAATATTGGAAGATAAAGACAAAACAAACAGATATGTTGATAATTTGAGGACAAAATACGACATTATAAACGGGTCAAAAGCGATGCTCGGTAATTCGTTTTCTAACTTTTGTGCGGGACTCTTGGGAGCCGGAGTTGCCGGTATGTTCACCGTGCTGACTTCGTTTGACGAAGTTACAATTGGTGACAAAAACTTGGAGGAAAACTTCCACGAAATTGCCGAGAAATTCAAGCCGCTCATTGAAGCATCCTTCATTTTGATTGGCTGTTTGATTCCGATAGTCTTGAACATTGCGATGAAACGAAGCGACACCGACCACAACAATACATTTGCGTGGTCTATTATTTTTGTAATATTGTTAGTGATTTTGGTGACCATGTATGCGAGTTACAAACTTACCTCAAAAATGACATTTTCAAACAAGAAAAATGGCATTATTAAAACGTTGACAAATTTGAAGTTGCGTTACTACATCAATAGTAACGTCGATAAAAAATTAAATAATGAAATTGATAACTTTATTAACACAATTGGAAATCTATTGTAAGAGGAGGGTGGTGGGAGGGGGGGTCGCGGATTCAGATGAAATCGCGGATGTAATGCGAAATGTCCTTACAAAATAGGCGGTTCAGTGTGAGACCGATTTTCTTGCCATAATGTTTGTCATACTTTTTCAGAGTCTTCAGCGCAAGATTATAATAGGTAATCTTCTTTTTCATGTTGCTCATTTCTCGTTGGGTTTTTCGTTGGGTTTTTCGGAGAAGCGCTATTTCTGTTGCGCAAATCATCATATTTATTTCGCATTCAAATTCTACTGTTTTGAACGAAACAATCCTCCAAAACGCTTGGTCTTTTAGCACAAACGAAAACTGCTTGTATTTTTCTCGGTTCAACATCAGGAACAGAGAACGCACCTGCGTGACTTTGGCAAATTTTGTCATGCATTTCTTATCATGAACCAACTTCTTCTTAAGGTTTCCGATGAAAATGGAGTCCATCTTATTTCGGTTGAGCGTTCTTGTGATGATGCGATGGCGTGTTGTAATGATGTAATGGCACATACAGGCTCGTCGTTTGTATTTCAATTTTTATCTTCTATTCTTTTGCGTTTTTTTGCGATTTTGCGATTTTAATTTGATAGCCTTTATAGAATCGAGGTGTTTTTTTTGGAAAGCCTTACCTTTATTGCGCGTTCTTTCCCATACTTTGGTGCGCAAATAAGACACAATAGACATGCGGATTGCATCTTTGGATTTGGGCGCCATTGGCAAATTTCCGTGCCATTCGTGGACGTCCATAAATAAAAGGTCCCCTTGGCGCACGTCGATGCCAATACCATACTGGGGCAAGCACGTCTCGCCGCCGCTGTAAGTGCCCTTTTCTATTACCGCCAGATTACCGAAACCCTCTTCGTCATCGCCGCTGTCCTTGTGAATAGAGGTCTGAAAGTTGATATTGGTGGTGATGGTGGTGAACGAGGTTTCTGGTATTTTGAAGTTTGTTTCGTTCGCCTTTTGTCTTTGTTTTTTGTAAAATTTGCTCAACATTTTCTGATATAATTTGTCGATTGATTTGATGAGTGGAAGGGTCTTTTGAAATTTATCGGGATGGGCGGCGGAAAATCTGGTCTCGCGGACTTCTAACGGAATTGGTTCGCCCGCTTTGCGGAATTGCATTTTCTCCTTGGCACCCCAGCGGTCAAAATATCCCAAAATAGCAGATTTCACTTTGGGATTGTTTCGCAAATTTCGCTTTTTACTACCGGTCGTATTGCCACGATTGGTGGTGACCATTTTACTTGTGAACTCGTAGGTGGCGTCGTAAAAGCTTTGTAACTCCTTTGGTTTGAGCACCTTTTTACGGAACTTGGCGAGCAGTTTGTGGGTATCTGCGTCGTATATGTCCACATTTGTGGTGAATATTTGAGAAATCTCGTCGGACTTGACAAATGCATTGGCACGCTTTTCCATATTTTCATCGCTAATAATTTTCGATACATATATTTTTCTCATTTTGGAGTAATGTTGCTTGTGTCTTACAATATAGTGATATAATTAATCAAAATAGCCGATAGTGTTGATTTTGAAGTTGTTACGGATTCGGTGAATGACGTAGTATTTGAACGCGGGGTCGTACACGTAGCGGGTCATTTTTAGACTCAAGTTATTGGTTTGGATCGCGACGAGGACTGCTTCCTTGTTGTGTTTGTAATCTTCGCTTTTGCCGTCATTATTTCTTTGAAACATTTACCTTTATTTGTATTGAGAGTTTGAGTTTTGTTTTTATATGATTTGTGAATAATTTAAACTTAAATTGGCACGTAGGCTAACGCGAAAATGAGGTTGGTTAATTATTTGAGAGCGGGTGCGAATAGCACATCTGATTCTTCCGACGATATAGATAATGGTGCGGTACCTAATGGCGACTGCTATATTGTTTGTCCTTTGCTGCTGGGCTTCTTTGGAGTATCAGTTGTCATTTATATAGTATTTTGTTCGGAAGAGTTATTTAAGTTTCGTTGTAGATGTAGTAGCAGATGAGGACGAATGTTGCAAAGGCGATTGCTCCCGCGATTGCCTTTTTGTCATTTTCCATTTTTGGGATTGATATATTTAAAGTATTGGTTGGTACTTTATATGTATTTTTGTCTTGTTAAATTTATGTCCACGTCAATCTTTTACAGATATGTCATACAAAATCACCAAATCAAATTTGGTACCCCAAAATCGCATTATATCCGTTTTGAAATTACCCCAGAAATGAGTGGGAAAAAAAAGAAATGAGTCATAAAAAAATAACAACATTAAACTACATATCATCTAAGCACGCACACACACTCTCACACGCTCTCAAGTCAATAAATCCTAGCAATCTCGACAAGCCCGTTGGGTTCTTCGTCTCCTACCCATACTCCCACGGGCTTTTCGTTGGATGATCCACGGCGCCAAACAGTTTCCCCTTCGTCTTCGTAGTACTTGTACCTGTGGAAGTTTCCGCTATTGTCCTTGATATCCAACTTAAACTCGTTATCGCCCACATAGTCCCAGTCAAGTAGATTTGTGTATAGGATATCATGGTCCAGTTTCCGGACTGCGTCTAAAGCAGTCCTTTGCTTGTTGAACTCCGCAATCATCTCTGCTTTCGCTTTCATTGTTTCGCATACCTTATTTACTGCTTCTGAAGCAGCTTTCTTAGTATTGAAATACCCCACGAAGTGGGGTTTTTCATGTTTAGCGGTAACCGTTTTGTGCGCACGTTTTAGCTCCTTTGTGTGGTAAGGTTGGCGACCTAACCACGAGTTATTAGTCGTGCACTTGTAAACGGACATGATTTCAACGGATAACTTGGCTTGAAAGTTCTCTGGCGGATTGGGTAAAACCCTATTTCTATTGCTACAATGAAGTGGTTCATAGGTATATTTCAATTTTTTTGTTGCCAAGAAGAGCGTATCTACAAAATCGCAATAAAAAATGGGATAATTCCCTGCCTTAAACTGCCAATTTATACATTACTCTTTATTTAGTTTTCTTGTTTATACACCTCCCACCCCACCTATAGATCCTCCCAAGAGTCGGGGACATCATCTTCCTCGTCCTCGGCTGCTTCCAGTTCGTCCGGTAAACAACCGCCCATGTGCGCCAGTTGATTGGCTTGTCCGGTAGAGCACCCCAGACACTCGGGCAACTCAGTAGGAGAGCATGGCTCCGCCTCGCACGCTGATTGGCGGAGAAGTTCGGGTGGCGAAGCTGGTGGCGCTCCGAGTTCATATGCCCACACTGGCTCTTTTTGCTGGGTTACAATCTTGGCATTCGCGCGCTGCGCCTTGTTAATCTTCTCCATCGTTTTGTTGATTTTTGTGGTAATAGTCGTATATTCGTTGTATATTTTTTGTAGTTTTTTGTTCTGCTTGATGGAGAGTCCCGAGTCTGTATTCGCCATACACTCAGAGAGTTTGAGGTGTAGGCGACGCGGATCTTCCCATTCAAGCGATGTATTTGACAGCGTTGTAAAATCCAACAATGCCACGATATCCTTCTGACACTTCGCTTGCTGTTGCAGTTGCTTCGGAAAGAGAGCGTCGGTTGTAGTGGACAACTGGCTCTTTGGTGCTGAGGCGTTGGCTGGGGCTTGGAGTTTCATCTTCTTCCCTAGCAAGAGAGGTGTCCACACGCGCTGGATTCCGTAGCGAGTTGTCTGCTTCATGACGTTGTCCTTGTAAAAGAAGTCGGGTTTGGTGAAATACCATACAAAGAAGCACACAGCAATGTGAACGTTCTGAAAGAGGTAGTTCCTTTCTTGACCGTCAAACCAACTCTTCAAGAGCTTATCCACAAAGCCATAGAGCCGTTGCGTGTCAGCCTGAGACTTGGGTAGAGTATCACTTTGCCGCATGTCATAGATCCAGACCTGCTGGCTTGGTGTCCCCTGGCAATCAGGCGACAACGCTACCAACTTGTGGAACATATCCAAGGGTTGCGACCCAAGCTTCTCCGACATGAGATACGCAACCTTGTGGATTGGATCTCGGTTGTCAACGGAACTCATAGTCCAGCACTTGCTCTCGTAGTTCATGACTCCAACCTTCTTATTCCACTTGTCAGCGAGCTTGTAGAAGGTGCGCGGAAGGTTCTGCGAGATAGAGGACATGATCAAACGATAGAGTCTCTGAGCGCGGGTAATCGAATTTTCTGTGTGTTTGCCAAAAGGCGTTGATATAGAGTTGTACCTACAAATCGTTTCAATTTTTTTTACAACCATGTATTTTCCGTGTAAAGCTGCGAGTTTACTCGTGTTCCAGAAATGAGTAGGAAAAAATAGAAATGAGTAAGAAAAAATAAATAATAAAAAATAGGTTAATACCTTGCCTTGTGCTGCCTTATTTTTCTACTATTTATTTACAATTTGTCTTTTTATGGGTTTTTCATTTTCTTATTTTTTTGGATTTGGATTTTTAATCATCTAGTTTCACCTCCCTGGTCTCCGGGTTCCACTCACCCACATAAGTGATGATCTCGTAATCTGAGTCATGTTCCCAGACACAGTTGTCCTCATTCTCAACTACATATGTGGTGCCTTCCCAGAACACTAGGAAGTGGTCATCATCTAGTTTCTTAACGGAACCGTTTTTCTCTTCGATAGGAATAGCTGGTGAGTCTGCCTCTTTCTCTGCTTCCTCGTCGGAGATTGGCTCGACCTCTAGTTCCTTATCAACATTAGCGGGCTCTTGCTTGGAAGTTTCACTGGCTTCCTCGTCGCTGGCTCCAGACTTGGTCTCTTCCACGGGAGCGACGGATTCCTTCTTGGGAGCCGGTTTCTCGTCTTCCACGCTGGCTTCCTCGTCGCTGGCTCCAGACTTGGTCTCTTCTACGGGAGCGACGGATTCCTTCTTGGGAGCCAGTTTCTTGGGAGCCAGTTTCTCGTCTTCCGCGCTGGCTTCCTCGTCGCTGGCTCCAGACTTGGTCTCTTCTACGGGAGCGACGGATTCCTTCTTGGGAGCCAGTTTCTTGGGAGCCGGTTTCTCGTCTTCCACGCTGGCTTCCTCGTCGCTGGCTCCAGACTTGGTCTCTTCCACGGGAGCGACGGATTCCTTCTTGGGAGCCAGTTTCTTGGGACGTCCAGCTTTCTTGGGAGCCGGTTTCTCACCTTCCACGCTGGCTTCATCGTCGCTGGAAGTAGATACCGTCTTCACCGCCCGGGATGACTTAGACTTGTCCAGAACCCAGTACTCGTCCGGTAGACTAATACCATATTGTTCCTGAATCAAGTCCTCCACCTCAGCGCGTTCCACCCCACGCTTCTTGAGCCAAGTGCCAAACGAAATTTCCTTCTTGCCTTTCGGGTCCGCATAGCACAGCATAGAGCATTTGGAGCGCTGCTCCATAGTGCCATATTGGTGGTTCGCTTTCGTGCAAGACTTGCAGAATTCAGAATCCTTTGCCGGGCGAGTGAGGCAAGGGCTGAAGAGTCCTCCGTCTACCTTGAGAGACTGGCAAGTTCCGCTGTAATCGACCTCCGCGAGATACGGAAATGCGATTTTAACTTCAACTTCAACCTCAACGCCATCTTTGAGCTCTTTCTGGATGATCTTCAGCGGGTTCTTCTTCAGCTCCTTGGAGGTAAGGTTGGTGTTCTTCTTGAGTGTCTTGGGTGCTTCAGCAAGAGGTACTTCTTGAACAACTTCCGGTGCTTCTTGGACAACTTCCGGTGCTTCAACTTTCTCGGCAACGTCATCGCGAGGAATGTTCTTAGGCGGCGAAGAACTTTCTTCATCGCCAAAAACATCCTCCATGATCAGTTCGTAGAGCTGTTCCCCACTTGGAGTGTCCTTGATCCCTTGTTCGTTGAGAACCTTAACGGCACTCCGACAGAACAAGGACAGGGCAAACTCAGTGTGGCGCTTTCCGAACTGGGCAGTGTGCGACGACATGTTTGAGAATGTAGAAGACTGGAAGCTTGAGAGTAGATAATGTGTGTGTTGGTCTAGGACCGATAATGCCTTAAACTGTGGCGCAGATTTCATTTCAATTTTTTACATATATTTTGTTGTTAAAACCATAAGTTTTAAAAACTCGCACTTTTCGGAAAGTGCGAGCTTTTACTCGTTTATTTGGTAAAAGTGCGAGTTTACAGAACTTGGTGTATTTTAGGGTTATATACAAAACTCGCACTTTTATGAAAAATACTACTTTTTACTCGCACTTTTCGTAAAGTGCGAGTTTTTGCTCACATTTTATGAAAAGTGCGAGTTTTTGAGTGTTTGACGTTTCACACAAATACCCCTTTTTAAAAATTGAGGTTTTTGACACGTTATTGCTAAAGGCATCAACACCCGAAAGGGAAAAACCTATCTACTTTCCAGCTTTTTAGCGACCATGGCGACATTCAGTGAGAGCCAGTCAACAAACCGGCTATATGAAGGCATCGACCAGAGCAAAATCGTAGTGGGTAAAATATCTCCACGAAAGGCTATTCGGCGCCACGGGGTCAAGATGAACGAAGATGGGACGTGTCCTATTGATGGTTGCGCATATTTGTGTAAAAGCCAGAAACAAAGCACGTTTGCTATGCACGTAACGAGGAAACACCAGTTTATCACGGGCAATAGTATTCACACATACACGTGCGAAACGTGTTTCCGAGTTTTCAGTTCGCGCTCAATCATGAGCAACCACCAAGAAACAGCCCACAACAAATGGAAATACGCCTGCAAAGAAGATGGATGTGGGAAACTGTGTCCAAATAAGAGCTCCTTAATGATTCACCACGTCTCTAAACATTTAAATATGCGAGACGAAGACTGCACGGATGAGAATGGCTGTTGTCTTAATTGTGCCTTGAAGCTTACGCGGACCGGGCACAAGAATCACTATGCTAGATGCATTGGTCTACAAGAGAGGTTGTTCGTTTGAAACGCGGAAAAGGGTGAAGGGGGGAATAGATTGTATTGTAGTTTTTTGTTTTTTTTATGAGAGATAATATATTTCTATTTATTAAATGAAATACCTCGGAGGCAAACAAAGATTAGGGAAACATATAGAGCCAATACTTCACTATTTATGGGAATCTACAAATTACAACGGATATCTGGAACCTTTTTGTGGGTCTCTGGGCGTCTTTCAGCACATGACAAAATTAGATGGTGCCAAAACAATTATCGCAAATGACTATCATCCGGATCTGATTTCATTATGGAACGATGTGAAAAATGGTGTGTTCAAACCACCTGTTTCTGTATCAGAAGAAGACTATAATAAAGCAAAACAGCTAAAATCTCCTAATTCGATGAAAGCGTTTATCGGATTTGGGATGAGTTTTGGTGGGCGATATTTTGGCGCATTTGCTACGAAGTATCTTGGAAACAAAAAGGAAGATTTTCTTAAGGAAATGGTAAATAGTCTGAATCGGATCGGACCTAAAATACAGCGACCAAATGTGAAATTTACTAATTCAAAATATCAGACGCTTAGACCAAAAAATAAGCTTATTTACTGCGACCCACCATATCGTTATCAGAAATACCCAATTAAATATCGTACTGATACCAAACATTATGATGTGTTTGATAATGATGAATTCTGGGATATCATGCGCAAATGGTCCAAATCAAATCTGGTCATTATATCCGAAACTACTGCTCCATCTGATTTTGTAGAAATATGGAAGGCTGATAGATATAGAAGTGCTGCGCAAAGCACCAAAACTAGATTCAAATCGCAAACTACTGAAACTGTCAAAACCGAAAAAATGTATGTTCACAAATCTCACAAGTTGCTAGTTTCTCAAATTATGTCAAATTAAAATTGAAATGGTTTCGTGCTACAAACTTAGAGATATCAACACCCAGGGGCAAACTAGTTTTACCTCGGGTACCACACACAATATCTACTATCAAGCTTCCGCTCTTCTATAGTCTCAAACATGTCGTCGACGTCTCGGCACCTTATTGACAACGCCGAGGTGAAGAAGTCGTTCAGTTTGGCGGAAGCCTGGGACCGCTTCGTTATGGTTGTCAAGCCAGAGCAATCCGGTAAGACCTTCGTGATGATCAAGAAGATTAACGAGTTTCTAGCAGAAGAGTCCGACGAGAACAACGATTGCGCCCCCGCCACCGTTAACTTTATCTTCTGCGACAACAGTCTTTTGTTGACGAAACAAACCAAAGAACGCGTTCGCACCGACGTCTATTTGCCAGACGTTGAAGAACCCTATGTAGAACTTTCTTCGCGAAAAGATGGTTCTGCTAAGAATAACTGGGGAGAAGTGCGTTGTGCCATTGAAGATGGAACACGAAATGTGGTTTGCTGTACAAACGGAAAACGGGCCGACGACGCCCTCGAAATCATCAAAAGACTGAACAAGCATAACACCCGAGCGTTCAACTTCAAGATATGGTTAGATGAGGCTGACAAGTTTGACAACTACATCAAAAAGACATTCATTCCTTTGCTACAGCGCAATGAAAACGTGGAGGTTTATATGCTGACCGCAACGCCCCAGCCAATCTTCCAAAAGTATAAAGAAGTTAGGACGATGGCTTTGGAGAACACAACTCTTCCGGAGTATCACGGATGGAACGACGGCATCATTGAAGAGCGGGAAGATGAATCCGAAACAACCGTTGGGTTTGCGCGTCAGATTGCCGACGAAATGTTGATGAATGACGAACTTATCCCAGGTGCCAAAGGATACGTACCGGCTGATTCCCAAAAAAAATCTCACAAAGCAATGAAAGATATGTTTGTTGCCAAGGGAGTTGCCGTCTTTACGGTAAACGGAGACGGGCTTGAACTGGCTCTCCCCCGCCACGCCGCGGGACCTACTGGCACCACAATCGTCATTAAAAAAACCGAAGAGCTCCACGTTCATATCAGGGATCTTTACACCAAGTACAACGTTTGTCAGTGGCCATGTGTGGTAACCGGTAACATATGCGTTGGGCGCGGAATCAGTATCCAGCAACCCGATTTCATGTTCAACTTTGGCATTTTGTCAAACTGTGCTAAAAAAACAGAAGCATCGCAAAATGCTGGACGTATGAAGGGTAACTTCAAGGAGTGGAGTGGATATGCCCCCCCCCGAGTGTACACCACCGCAAAGTTCAACAAGATTGCAACAGCATATGAGGTTCAGTCCCGCGAAATCGCCAAAATCTCATTCGCAAAACTGTGCACGGAAGAAGGTGCCGAAGAAGGCGCGGCGATTGTCACGAATGCGGAAGTTAAGAACATTGTTTGCTCTAAACAGTGGGAACTCATTAAAGATGAGTTTGATAGTTTAGATGAGGCAAATACGCTATTAGCCGAACACAATTGTCGTCGTAAAATTATCTTCAAGAAGAATGACGACGGCTTCATCCTTAGTACGACCACAAAGAAATTATCCGTTTTGAAATACGATGCCGTGATAGAGGAGGCGGCGGGCTGGACAAACACCTCTTTATTTGACACCAGAACTAACAAGGAATCGTACAGCCGCTTGATCACTGCTTACACAGATCTCGCCGACATCGACAGTACCAAGTTCCTTGTCAGAATTATAACGAAAAAATAAAATAACACATAAAAAACACTAGATAATGGCAGCTGAAATCGGCAGTTTAACGGCAAGGTATTAACCTATTTTTAATGCTATTCTGTGGGTGTTGTTTTTCCAACTCATTTCTTTTTTCCCCCACTCGTTTATGGTGTTGTTATTATATTGTTATTATGTAGTATTATTTGGGTAAAATGGCGGCATATAATATAATTTTGTATGACAAATAATTAAGATTGCAGAGTATGTAAAAAATAAAATTGAAATGGTTTCGTGCTACAAACTTAGAGATATCAACACCCAGGGGCAAACTAGTTTTACCTCGGGTACCATACTACCATGTCCAAGCTCCAGCCTTGCTTCTTCTTCGCGCCTAGAGAGGAACTGTATACCGGGGAGGAAACGCCGCTAGATTTACTGTTGAACGGCATCTCACTCAGCAGCGACATACAGAACCATATCAGCGGATTTTTGGACGAAGAGCCGGAGCATCCTTACATGTGGGAAGGACCCGATGCTTATTTAATATACCACGACGACCTAAATAACGAACAGCGGTTTCTTATTGATGAGGACGAGAAACACTGCTTTGAGCATGAGATAGAAGGTGATTTTGTAGTAGACGGGGAAGTTTTCACGGATTATAATCTATAAAAAAGACAAAAATGAATAAAGACAAAACGGCAGGGCAATAGCCCATATTTTTTATTGTTTCGTAAAAATTGAAACATACCACCACCGCTTATAGCAAATACCAGTTATGACGCAACACGTTTTTGACCAGGCTTCGTGGCGAGTCATCAAGGAATTTGTCGGAATTTACGGAATTAAAATGGACTATTCTACCATCTGCAAACTTCATGTCGGTGATATCCACGACGCGCTGAGATGGTGTGAGATTATACCGCCGACCTTTATATACAACTACCACAAGAATCCAAAATCATGGAAAGCGCGGTTATTGAAACGGGCGAGTCTGGGATACAAAAGTCGTCAGTTTTACGAAGAGTTGGAGTTGAAAATAGACATTTACAAAGAGACCAAGACCCAAGGTAATAAATAAAAGGGAAAAATACATAAAATGTAGGTAGTTTCGGCAGGGCAATAGCCCATATTTTTTATTGTTTCGTAAAAATTGAAACGACACTCGTTACTATTGCCGCTCACACCACTACTAAGATAGTTTCCAAACTTCCACCCCAGTATTTCCAACATGTCCGCTCCACAAAGCCACAAGTTTGCGCAGGCTCCTTGGCTTATCATCCGCGAGTTTGCAGGCATTTATGGGGTTGAAATGGACTATTCCAAGTTCGGTACCCTATCTGTAAGCACAATCGAAGATGCGATTAATTATAGCAAAATATTTGATCCTATCTTGATGGGAGGCACTCGGCGCGACAGCAAATACTTTCGTCACCCTAAAGCACGGAAGTCATTCTTGCTGAAACGGATTTCGTCTGGATACAAAAGTCGCCAGTTTTACGAAGAGATAGCACAACGGATGATATTTAAAGATATAGTGTGGAGGTCGCAAAATGCCCACCTGATAAAATTGAAGGAGGGGGCTGAGGAGCGCATTCGGGAAAAACGGTGGGCGCGCATTAAAGCAAAACAGGCAAAGTGGGGTAATGTGTCACAAATATAGGTATTAATTACATCCAAAAATACTACAAATAAATTATATACTTGTCATATGTGTATTTTTGTTTCAAAAAATTGAAATGGATTATCTCTGATAACAAAGTAATCATTCGCGGTGTATTTTGTACAATTCACACACACTCTCTGAGATGTCCATTTCCCCGCTCAACAACCCACCCATGACGATATGTCCGGTTTCAAGTCCGGACGACGACAAGAACCAAGCCAAATGTATGACCGAGTCTCAGTCCGCTCTTAATATGTTGGAGGCTTTGAATGAAGCGCATCATTCGAATAACCAGGATATTTTGTGGCATTTACAGAACTTCCAGGTAGATGGTGAGTTGCCTTCTTTTGCACAGTACATCTATGAACGTGTAGACAGGGTGACAATTAAGGAAACCCACGATTCCCTTCACAAATGTCGGTGTTGTAAAAGGCACTGTAATCACCACCATATACAAGATGACAATCTAGGCGGGCGGTGTCCGTGTAAATGTAGGCATTACCGGAGACAGTTGCGCGAGGTTATTGACTTTATTGACTCTATTTAGAAACAAAAACATTAATTAGGGCGGTTTGTGGCAAGGTATTAACCTTTAGTGGGGCAGCTCGTGGCAAGGTATTAACCTTTTTATTTTTATTTTCATATTTGTGGTTCTTTTCACCGTCGTCTGCTTGTGTCCATATTTTTGTATATCCATAAAATGACGCTCATTTATAGGGTTAAATCGTAATTAAAAATCAGCATTACTATCAACAAAAAATTGAAACTCTGCGTTCTGAATTAATATTATTACACACGAAAAAGAGAAATACCGAACCATGAAGAAACGTTCTTATGTGATGGTGACAAGTGGGCAGGATGTTGGTAGAATCGCACAAGTTATTGATTTCCTCCACGACAAATCTACTTATGCGATTATGATAAACTACAACGGATGTATGCGGTTTATTTCGCGTAATAATTTGCGCATACCCACAAAACAAGAAAAAAACAAGGATAAAAAACAACACAATCGCGAACTCCAGCTGGACCGCGAACAAAGAGCGTTTTTGAATAGTTTTATCTACACAGAACGTACAGAAATGTAATAATTTTGGCAGTTTTTTGGCAGCAGTTTTTTGGCAGCAGTTTTTTTAATTTAAAATTGATTTTTACATCTTGATATTATGAGTATTTGTCACACTTGCTACATTCTTCCACTATGAATGCCACAGCGACCATGAAGAGCAAATATGGAAACACTCGTGATAACGATACTTTGTTGAGAAGAATTACAAAAATGTCTAGGGAACAGTTGAGTTTTCGTTTAGAAGAACTATTTCAAGCTGATTTGTCTTTTAATTCTTCTGAAAGGAGAAATATGTATATAGAAATCGGTATGATTGTGATCAAATTGAGAGATTGAGGAATTGAGAATTCGTGTCACAGAAAGTTAAATTCATATTTTCAAAACGCAAAAAAACATATTTTTTCATTGCGTCTTCTTCATAGTTTCAATTTTTTTGTTCTGAAAAAAATTGAAATGAATTTTGAGTTATATGCTTGGTCTCATCACTACTTTCGGGTATATCTCCTATCTCGTTCTCCATACAGAATCATGGCTTCCAACAACAACACTATCGCAATTCCTTCGGTATGCCTTCCGCGGGTTTACCATAAGTTTGACGCGAACTATGTTGAGGGAATCTTCTGCGAGCTCTTCGGACCAGACATGTATGGCAACAGCTGTGTAGACAAGGTCGATATGGTCTCCAGGACCGACCGCAACACCGGCGAGCCATTTCACGTGGTTTTCATCCACTTCTCCGACCACATGTATTACTCTGAGTACTTGAGTGATTTTGCGGCACGGATTGGCAACGATGAGGAGGTCAAGATCCAGTACAACCCGCCGTGGTTCTGGAAGGTTCGCAAGAACAAGGCTGCCACTCGCAAGGAAGTTCGCACCGGACCTCGCATTATGAGCCGCAAAGATGAGGCGGAAATCTTGAGGGCGCAGTCAGAGATTCTGCAAGGACACAACGACGCATCCGAAGATGCGTCCAACGGAGATACATTGGTTCAAGCACGCCGCGTCTGGACCAATCATCTTGCCCAAGAACAGGATGAAGAGGCGCTCAACCGCCTCAAGGAAGAGGCTGACAAAGACAACGACTGGCCACCACCACTTGAGTGGGGCGAAGATGCCGATGACGCCGAAGCTCGCTAATAAAAACATAAAAACATAAAAATATAATTTAAAGAAAGAAATATAAATATTAATGGGATACTATCCCACACCTGACTGGTTGCCCGAGTGGTCTAAGGGGTCAGACTCAAGTTCTGATGTATTCGTACGCGTGGGTTCAAATCCCACACCAGTCATTTTTTATTTTCACTTTTACTAATCGGTATTTTCTCATTTCGGGTTTTGGGTAGCATATTTCTCTGTAAATACAACAATAGTCTATTGCACTCTTCACTTATAACCACATTGTTATTTTCATCGAAACAATCATTTGAATACTTCTCTATTATTTCTTCCAATTTGTCAAACGGCATATAGTACAATGTACCCCTTTTCTTTATACTTTCATATTCATCTATTTCATATACCAGGACAGATTTTGCGCATTTAGGGATGTTCCAGAAATGAGTGGGAAAAAAAAGAAATGAGTATGGTTTTTTACCTACTTTAATAATACTTTTTCATATATTTGACAACACCATATAACTAAAATGGTCTAACAAATTTGGACAATGACACACATAGATTTCGCCTACTCTCAGATTTTTGTCTTTTAAATTCAAACGATACTCCATTATTTTTTTGCTATCTCCCTTTTTATCAGTGTTGCTTTCTCCAATCAAGTAACGCCCCAGCAGCTCGTAGATATTCTCTTCTGTGTAGATTCCAACCTTTTTGTTGAGATAGTGTAGTATTTCTTTTTCATATTTATAGTATTGTACCGTTTGGCAGATGCTTGCCAGCTCTTGTTTGCGATACAAAACATGCTCTTCTATATTGTAATTCTTGATATATTCTTCTTCCAATCTATGATGACGCGACGAACGACGCAGGCGGATGTGCCGAGGTTCGCGGAAATCTTCATACAATTCGCACGATTTCCTAATCATACCTTTTACATTCATTTCATGGGTTACTGTTATTTCAATTTTTTAAAATTGAAACATTTGCCCTTCTTGTTTCTTGGACACACGCAGACATTTATTCTATTTTGGTCGCACAAATTATGATTTCAGTAGAACATAATTTGAGCCCTTCTTTCGTGAGGCGGGCTATATCGAGCGAGGAACAAGCTAAACTTGACAATATTCAAAACAAGTTGCTCAAGAAGCAGAAGGAGGTTCGCATCAAACGCGCGATTTCCAAGCATTTCATGTTCGACGATGCTTGGAACAGGAAATCGTTCCACGTGATTGGTCGGGCGGATCAACACATCGAGCAACTTTACCAGAATGATACCTTTGAAAATCAAAGACAATTTGGACGCAACATTTGTCGGGCTTTTCACGACCTTAACGTCACTCACGTCTTGGCTGTCGCGCCCACACAGTCTGGTAAAACGGGCTCTATGCTCGCAATCATTCGCGAGTTCAACAAAAACGACGCCAAGTATCGGGTTGATTATGACAATGTATTCATTTTCACCGGACATTCTTCTATTGAGTGGACACAACAGACCAAGCAACGTTTCCCGGATTCTATGCACAGGCGCATATTTCACCGCAATCAGCTTGGGCTATTTATCAAATTGGTCAAGGACCTTGACAATGTTTTGATCATATTTGACGAGTCTCACGTTGCTAACAAATATGGACAAACGTTGTATTCACTCTACAACAAACTTGGCTTTTTCAATATCAAGCGCCTTTATTCAAAAAATATCAAGATTGTTCACTTTACGGCTACGCCGGATTCCCTTTTGGACAAGGTTGATATTTGGCGCAATTCTTTGAAGGTTCTTCGCATGGATGTACCGGAGAAGTATGTTTCTATTCACACTTATATGCTAAACAAACAGATTTTGGAATGTAAACCTCTTATTGGCAATCACGACAACATTTCAAATCTTTTGACTCACATTGATATTCACAACCCTTTTTACCATATTATTCGTACTCCTCGCGGTCAAGCTCACCATGACTTGATTCACGACTTTCAGTCGGTTTTCAAATCTTTGGATTTTAAATACATTTCGGAGCCTTCTTATCGCAAGAACAACGCAGATTTATACTCTTTGCTTCACAATAAACCTTCTACGCACACATTCTTATTCATCATCGACAAGTTGAGGTGTGCTAAATCTATTCCTATACAAAATATTCAAATCTGTTATGACCGGTTTGTTATCAAACCTTCTTACGATTCAATCGCACAGGGCTTGCTCGGCAGGTGCACCGGCTACCACGACATTCATTCTCATATACGCATTTTCACTTTCAAAGATTTTATATTATCGTACGCGCAACGCGACACATTTTACAAACACAATATTTTACATCCTTGTTGATTTTACTACATTCTTAGGGATTTTTTTTTTGGGGCTCATTATGTATATGAATAAAACTTACAAAACAATTACTAAACGCTATGTTCCACTACATTTAAGCAAAGCTGACAAAATTATACAGAAAAAGGGTATTATTAAATCTCAAAAATTATACAAAAAAGGAAAATATGTCATGCGCGAGAAAATCAAATCGTTCAAGAATAAACAATCGCCCCACATTACTAAAGCACAGAAACTTTACAAAAGTAATATTATTAAACCGTCTAAAGAATTGGCAAAAAAGACAAAATGCAATATTAAGGGATTGCGCAAAATATTCAAAAAGGGACAAGGTGCTTATTATTCAAGCGGGAGTAGACCGAATCAAACGCCACATTCATGGGCATATGCGCGTCTTGCAAGTTCTATTAGTGGCGGCAAGGCGGCGGGCGTTGACTACGGTATTCTAGAGAAATATTGTTCCAAAAATTCCAAGGCACTAAAACTTGCTAAAAAATCAATGAAAAAATATAAGAAGGGTATGAAACGCGTACCTCAGGTCCCGCTGTCTTATTCGAAACCTAAAAATAAAACTCAAAACAATAAAAAAACAAATGGTATTTCATAACAATGCATTAATTTGAAGAATACAATGCGTAAATTAAAGTCGCGGCCAAAACCCCACCTAAAGTAGGAACCGCAATGGCGTTGGCGGTGCGACGGCCGGGGGGTGGGGGGTGTGAGGGTGTGAGGGGGGTGGAGGGCAGCGGATTGATATCTGTGTTAAATATGCGATCAGCCTCATTTTTAGTTTTATTACTCAAAGGATCCCCCCCTCCTCCAAATTCAAGGGTTTTTGTTTTTTTCATTGATTTCTTTTTTTTACTTTTCGCCAGGCAGTGTTGGCGCTGTGAAAATCCGTTCGGATTCTTACAATTAATACTGTCCTTGTATTTTTTGCTCCATTTGCGCCGTATTTTCCCCTTTGTCTTTTTAGCTGTTTTCGAACGTTCATTTCTTCTCGGCGGCATATTTATAATAACAATCCATAAAATATTTAAAAATATGTAAACAACCCTGACTAAGAAATGATGTTCTACAATCTAACATGCGCCTGGTGTTTCATTGCCAACTCCACCTTATTGAATATAGAATGGCCTGATGGAAATTCTCAATATTACGGCACGGTCATAAATAGTTCACTCATAAAACTTGACGGAGTTTTTCCAAATTCACGTTATTTTTCTTTTGAAATGTATGACTTACAAACATGGGAACCGTTTTGGGATATACACGATGTCAATATAAACGCTCCCGCCAATCCTTACAATGACCCAACTATACCATACAACAACAGTCTAAAGTATCACATTGATTTAAATATTGACAATCATTATCAAGATAATCAAGACCAATATTACCTTTTGATTTATCGCATTTATATGGGGGATAATAATACAGGAAGTGTTCAACTTCCAAATTTGTCTTTATTTCACAACAAGAAATGGAATTACATTGAACCTTGCTACGACAAATCCCGTCCAGTTATTGATATACAGGATACCTCACCTCAGTATTCACTGTATAAACCAAATGAAAATGACAACTTCTATCCACCACAAAACAAAAGCAATTTATTTATCAACTATGATGCAAGATACATGATTTCGTTTTACAACAACAGTCTGGATAGTTTTACTGGTGCTAAAATAAAATTTAAAATGCCGAAATATCCAAAAAGTATCCATAATATTGCGACCAATAATTACGATGTGAGGTATTTTTCGGTTAGCATTGTTGATCTGAGTAGTCCACGTCAAACCACACAAACAATCAGTGATAATATACTGAAAAATCATTCAAATGAAAATGGCGAAGTTTGTCTTTATTTGTTCTGTCACAATCTTCAAAATATATCACTTCAACTGTTTCCACCCACCACGAGCGATCATAATTGTTCAGGTCAGACGCAATATTTTGGGGTACTATATAGACAGTTGTTGCCACAGTTTGTAAATGAAATTCCAGACACACCAGACGCAACCCAAAGTGAACTCATGAAAATGATGGGAGATTATTATCCAGAAATGAAATGGTTTTAAAATTTTAACATCATTTCAGATGCTCGTTGTCAAATTCAGGAATTGTGATTAATAAAATATACGATAACTATATGATGAATAAATTAAAGAAGGCGCAGAGTGGTAAAAGAACTACCAGAAAAAAACAAAAATACACAAACAAAAAGACAAAGCGCGGTGGGGCGACGGAGGCAAAGGCAAAAAAAAAGAAGATAGTGCCATTGAGAACCCGCAAGCCAGTTAATAAAAATTCTCCGAATGGCGGAAACGAAAACCCATCAGTAAATTTATCACCCCCAAACAATAATATTATTAAACAAGAATCAAACCTAAATAGCAATTCTAGTAGTCAAGTCAGATCCCTGACCTCCAGCGGCCGGTCAGGGAACGAAGGGGAGACGAAGATCCCTCCCACAACCCTTTACCTAGGTCTTGCAGGTCTCATCGTCGCGGGGATTGCGGGGATTGTGGGGGGCGTTCTTTAATTATAATTTATGATAAATGTTCCGGACAATTACATATTTGAACATTTAAAACGCCGACTTAATCCAGATATCAAAAGATAAAGTCCGGTATCACATTTTTAATTTAAAATGGGATAACTATATATAATGAAACCACGTTCTAAAACAAGTAGAAAACCGTTGAAGAAAAAACAAAATGGTAAAAGAACTACCAAAAAAAATACAAAAAAACATAAACAAACGCACCAAGCACGGAGCAAAAAGAGCCGCGGTATGATTGGGGGGGCGGAGGCGAAGGCAGTAGAATTAAATAAAGAAATAGAGGGAATGTCGCGCCTCAGCTTTGCCAAGAATAATGCTTTGTCCGCGCAGACGTCAGATAAAAAACAAAAAGAAAACAACATCACAGGTTATACCAAAGAGGAGCGCGCTAATGAAGAGGACGCGCAGATTCGCGCTGAGGAAGAGGACGCGCAGATTCGCGCTCAACACTACCCCCCACCCCCCCCGGGCGCTTTGAAAGCATATGTTATCTTGGCGGGCGCGATTGGTTTATATGCAATTCTATTTGGGAATGACCTAAATTAAATGAATCGTTTTAGTTTTTAGATAAAAATATTCCACTTACAATCATAAATATACCAAATACTTGTTTATTTGTTAATAACTGGTCGTTAAATATATAATCGACGATAAAGCTGGTAACAATGGTCAGCGCTTGAATTTGAGATGTAATGCTACTCGCAGAATTATCCTTCAGTAGCCTAGTCATATGATAAGAACTTAAAATTGTCAGGGCACTGCTACCCATAGAGAATTGCAACTGTTTGTGAGTGATATCTTCCAACTTGAGCAAGTGTTGGTTTCTCACAAGGTAAACGAAGTTTCCTAATATTGTTGTAAATTGTATGAGAGCATAGCCGGTATAATTGTTCAGTTGTGTAATGGCGATTTTGCGAATGAATGGATTGATACTGTAACATAAAAAAACAATGATGACTTGATGTTTCATGATTTATATAATATATATATGGCTTCAAATTTTTTTATATTATTTCTAATTCTCAAAATGGGAAAACATAGAATAAAATCGTTGTAATGAAATAGAAAATACACTTTCACAATCATTATTTCTTGATTCTATATTTTTGAAACATACGATGGTTGGTAATTTCTTCGGATATATTTTTGTGACTTTTACCATATTTCCACATTCAGTTATCCATATACTATTGATAGTTGGTGCGAATTCATTATTGGTAATTCTGTAAAGAACTGGTATTGGTAGTTGTTCCATAAGTTGCTTATAAAATAAATAAGTTATTATATTATTTCAATTTTTATCTATAAATGAAAATCCAACTTTTATTTTTTTTATATTTTTAAATTTTTAGAGAATTGAAAAAATGATTCCCCCCCCCTCACTTGAAACTTTTTTGTTATCCATGGATAACATTTCATTCCTTTTCTCAGTTATGGTAACAATAACTATAATTTATATTATGGTTTTTGTTACTATATCAATAACATTTATTATGTGAAGTAAAAAAGTTTCAAAAAAGTTTCAAAAAGTTTCAAAAAGTTTCAAAAAAGTTTCAAAAAGTTTCAAAAAAGTTTCAAAAACAGTTTAAATATAATATTTACTATTTTATATATGAGCAAATATTATTGCTATCACTGTAATTATGATGCGAAAGTTAAGAGTAGTTTTGACAAACATTTGAAAACAAAAAAACATCTAGAGGCAATGAAAAGTCACCCCAAAACCACCCCAAAGTCACCTTCGGGTCACCCCAAAGTCACCCCAAACCCACCTTTTTCGGATAAAGAAAAAGGTATTGAATATCCTTGTAAATATTGCAACCAAACTTTCAAATACAAACAAGGAATGTATAGACATATTAAATATACTTGTAAGAAAAACAAAGATGAAGATTTCAAGGAACTTGCCCGACTGTTGAATGAAAAAGACAAACAAATCAAAGAATTAATTTCAGACAAAAACAACCAATTTCAAAAGATGCAAAAGCAAATAGACAAGTTGATCAACAAACTTCAAATACAAAATATCAATAATGGAAATGTGAACAACGGAACCATCAATAATAATACACTGAATATTCAACTGTTGAATCATAAAGATACAGACTATAGTCATCTTACCCCAAAAGATTATATTACGTGCATTAAAGACCGCAATCATTGTGTAAAGACTCTAATTGAAAAGGTACATTTCAATGCGGACAAGCCGG
>Ga0209383_1000498_pt1 | contig 27957 bp, 31 predicted proteins | sample CoawatmetaG02DNA_FD_187510 | JGI IMG/M metagenome (GOLD analysis project Ga0209383, IMG submission 187510) | Marine microbial communities from the West Antarctic Peninsula - Coastal water metaG029-DNA (SPAdes) (version 2) | ecosystem: Environmental > Aquatic > Marine > Coastal ... | reverse complement strand
TTTTTTACAAGTGCGACAATCCCCCAACCTAAATGCTCTTTCGAGGTGTTTTTTTTCACAAATATCAAAGCCATAGCTTATTTCACAAAAACCCATATTTAGGCTGCTTTTATTGTGATGAATAAAAATATTATTTCGAGGATTTCTTCCATCATCAATTTCTATCGCTCCACCATCACCACCCCAAGTTCCTCCTAAGCTATGATAGTTGTGTATGATATTGTGTGATATTTCAGTATTTCCCATTCCTATTCTTATACCAATAGGACCCCAGCCTGGAGGAAAAATCGGTCGGTTGCAATCATGTATGTTGTTGTTGGTAATAAGACTGAACTCGCTATAAGAGTTTATTCCTATTGGGCAATCCACCACTTCATTATTGCGTATTATCGCATGATCTGCACCTAAGTTCGCTTTTATTCCACCCAATTTCCAAACTGTTAAGAAAAATCCATTAGACGCTGGATTCGTTCCATAAACATATAGGTTCTCTACAATCTGATAATCTCCGTTTATTTGAATTGCATTCCCATTGAATACGCTGTCATTGGTATTTGTAAACTTCGGAGCATCACCTTCTCCATAAGCCGAAACAGTAATTGGATTGTCTTTTGTTCCATTACCATTAATCTGAAGTCCATGGGAATAGCTTGTGCCTCTTTTAAAATATACATTTTCACCGGGTTCAAAAATGATAGAATTAATTTTTTCTACAGTTTTCCAAGGGCTATCAAGCTGTTTTCCGCTATTTTCATCATCACCGTTCTTTGCATCCACAAAATATCCTTTTAAATCTGGATCTGAATTTATTTGTGTCTTTTCAGGACTTACTGTAAAACCAGAAACAAGAAAATAGAAAAAAGAAATAATTGGAATAAACAGTAATAGTAGAAGGAGTTTTTTCATACTTTAATATAACAATTATCTAAATCTTATTAATCTACTCTCTCAATATATGACTGTATGTTTGTAAAGTACAGGTGTTTTATAGCTGGTTGTTATAGCTGTTCTTGGATTGCTTGTGTTTAATTTATATATGATTCGATTGATGAATTTATTTCATCATTTTGATTTATTTCATCCGAAAACAGCACCATGTAAAGAGGACTATTATTGATTGTCTTTTTTAAACTTAAGTCTTTGTTTCTTCCATAAACTTCTTTCCATTTATTTCTTACTCTTTCCCATTTATTTTTATTTTCAATCCACCAACTTGTAGCTGCTTCACATTTGCTGTCTTCAACTTTAACATAATTATTATATCCTTTTTCATATGCTAAAACCAAATCTTTAGCTCCCTCTTTTCTAATGATTTTTTTATTGTTTTGATCGTGCACCCATCCTGTTGAGGTTGTCTCTTGCCTGTTCCCTCTTTCTATTACATTGTAATCATTTCTTTTACTGTATTCTCTTCTTGGTAGAGGAGCAGAGGTGATGTTTTCCCAATAACTTTTTCCATCAACATGCACCCAAGATCCAGAACCTTCGTAACGAGGGCTATCGTCTACCTGAAAAACTTTTTGTGTCCATTGTCCTTTTACTTCCTTTTTTTCTTTTTTCATATAATTCCAATTGTTGTTATGGTCATATATATAAAAATTTGTGTTTTGATACAACCATTCTTGTCTCCAATGTTTAATAATATATGGTCTTTCTTTACTCCCTGCTATTAAAATATGTTGAATAGAAATTTGATTTTTATTATCCACAATTAATTGTGCCCATTCAAGACCTCCAGAACTATACTTTTTTGAAGGTTTGTAGTCTTGGTCATCAGTTTTTATAAATGTTTCTGCAAAGTCAAACCTTACTTCGAAACATCCACACATTTCTTTTATGGAGTTAATGTCTTTTTTCTTTTTTGTTTGAGCTTCTAAAGTGCTAATGATCATTAAAATCAGAACATTTAGTAATAATTTCATCATATGTGTTATATTATAAATTCTTTATGTTTATTTAGAATGAATAAAAATAAGCTTTATTTTTGGATATATAAAGCCTAAACGTTGGAAACGACTAGTAGATATTTTGTCTTTTATTTTTTCCAAGTTCCACCATACACATAATATAAATTATTTTTTTTAACAATATTCAGACAATTTTCACATGAAAACACCCATTCTTTAATTGGCTTATATTTTATACGATACATTGTGGAAAAATCTTTTTTACAAACAGCACAGTGTTTAATTCTCATTAAAATAAATATAAGAATTATCTAAACCCTTTATAAAGGACTATTTTGTTGTATAGTACAGGTCTTTTATAGCTGGTTATTATAGCTTGTCATGGATTGGTTATTTTTAAAATCATATATTTAGTATGGATTAAAAAAAAGAAGTTCTAAATGAATATAATTATGTTTATAGTAGGTGTAGTAATATTTGCTGTTTTTCTTATGGGTGATGTATCGGAAGTTAAGACTGAAGAGAAAGTTACTGATGAAAATTATGGGTATTATGCAAGACATCAACCTGAAAAAGATGAATTAAATTAAAATTATGTTTATGAAACAGGAAGTACAACTGTAAATTATGGGAATGGAGTAATTAGTGCAGCCCATCAAAATACATTAACCTTTATGAAAGTTAACCAGTAATCTTTTTGTCTAATTATTTATCTGAATAATATGTTAATCTATCCTTGAATAAAGTCTTCATATGAATAAGATTGATGAAATTGAACCATTTCTATTTTAGAATCAGTTGCCATATAGTTGCCAAGATTTTATACCTTTAAGTAAGTTCTTTACAAAACATCTAAAAACAAAAAACCCCTCACTTAAGAAGGGTTTTAAGGGTGGTCCCACCAGGACTCGAACCTGGGACCAATTGATTATGAGTCAACTACTCTAACCAACTGAGCTATAGGACCTTTGTTTCGATTAAAATAACGAAAAGCAAACTTAAGAATTATTAATACTATTTTAAAGAATAATATAACTTAATTGCACGATTATAATATCTGTAATTTTTTAAAAAATATTTTGTTAATACTCAATAAAAATTATTATAATAATAAATATTTCATGATTTTTTTAAACACTAAATATCGGAAACGGAATATATTACATTTATTTTCCAAAGTATTTTACTTATCTTCAACCTCAAACAAACAACACTTTAATATTAAATGAAAAGAAGAAATTTTATTTTAAATAGTTCAATTATCTCCGCATCATTGATAGCTCCAATCTCTATTAGTGGTTGTAGTTTTAACAGAAATATTCAAAAAAATATTATTGGAATTCAGTTATATTCTGTTAGGGACGAAATGTCTAAAAATCCAAAAGAAACTTTAACGAAAATAGCATCATATGGATATAAATATGTTGAAGGCTATGAAGGAGGCCTAGGACTTTTTTGGGGAATGACAAATCTAGAATTTAAAAAATTCCTTGATGACTTAGGCTTAACAATGATTTCTAGTCACTGTGGAGATACAAACAATTTAGAAAGCTTTAATAAGAAGTCTTATGAAGCCTCTGAAATTGGAATGAAGCATTTGATTTGTCCTTGGGCTGAAGGAGATAGAACAATTGATCAATTTAAAAGAAACGCAGAAATTTTTAATAAATGTGGCGAAATTTCTAGGCAAAACGAAATGAAATTTGCCTATCATAATCATGATTATTCTTTTAAAAAAGTAGAAGGTGAGTATTTACAAGATGTATTAATGACCAACACAGACACAAATTTAGTTGACTATGAAATGGATATTTATTGGGTTGTAGCCGCAGGAGAGGATCCAATAAAATGGTTTAACAAGTATCCCGATAGATTCAATTATTGCCATGTGAAAGATTATTTAGCTCTTGCAGATAATAAATTTGAATCTTGTTCACTTGGGAAGGGGTCTATCGATTTCTCAGCTATTTTAGCTCACGGAAAAACAAAAGGACTTAAGAATTATATAGTTGAACAGGAGCAATACACAGGTACAAGCCAACTAGAGGCTGCGAAAGATAATTTCAATTATATGAAGTCTCTAAAAGTATAAGCTACTTTAGAGCTTAATGTTAGACTTAATAAAGTTTATTGTTAAGAAAACCACTTCTTTTAATTCCTTAGGAAGAAAGTCAAATTTCCACGGGTGTTTTGCAGAAAAAGTGTGATCCCCACTTTCGATTAATTTAAGCTCATTTGTTGAATTCCATGACTGCAGTTTTTTTCCTTCATCTGGAAGAACTCCTAGGTCTTTTTGACCATGAATAATTAAATAGGGGATTTTTAATTTTTCTACAGCAGATTTAATATTTAACCTGTCTTCATTTTTTTTGAAATCTTCATAAAACTGAAAAAAATGAGGCATAGACTGTAAGGTTCGCTGATTTTCAACATACATTACTCCTTTTTCTTTCCAATCTTTCCAACCTTCAGAGTTTTCTTGAAATCTAATTTTAAAATCACTGACTCCTGCCCAAGTAATAACGGTTCTTACTAATGAATTTTCAGAAGCCTTAATTAACGCGGAACCACCTCCTCTACTATGCCCAATTAAAACAACAGAATTTAAATCAATGTCCTTATAATAAGATTTTTTAAAATAAGTCAAAACTCTTTCCAGGTCATCTAACTCATGAGAATAATTATTGTTTCCAAAAGCATTTAAATCAGGAAAATCAATTGGGGTTTTCAATGTTCCACCATTGTGAGAGAAATTAAATTTTACGAAAAAAAAATTATTTTCTGCAAACTCTTTTCCAACGAGATCCCAAGCACCCCAATCTTTAAACCCTTTATATCCATGAGAAAAAATAACTAATGGTTTTTTATTGGAGTTGTCATTGTGAAAAACATCATACAGAATAACTTTCTTGTTTTTATCTTCAAGAATTAAATTTTTTTTAATAATCATGATAAACTAGTTTCAGCTATTGTTGTCATGTTAAAAATACCCGTTATATTTATATAATCATAAACTTATTAAAATGAAAAAATATCTTTCCATTATCCTTTTATTTATTACTATTAATTCTTTTGGGCAATCAGAAATAGTTGATAATATAATTAAAGAAGCCACAGAAAATTCACAATTAGAGGATTTAGCTCATGAACTATTAGATGTAATAGGACCTAGACTTGTAGGAACTCCTCAAATGAAAAATGCACATGACTGGGCAGTAGATAAGTATACTAAATGGGGAATATCGGCTAGAAATCATAAGTGGGGTGAATGGAGAGGATGGGAAAGAGGAATTACTCACATTGATATGACTTCTCCAAGGCTTAGGACATTAGCGGGGATGCAATTAGCTTGGAGTCCATCTACTTCTAAAAGAGGAATTAAGGGTGGGGTGGCTTTAATGCCAATGGTACAAAACAAAGTTGAGTTTGATAATTGGCTGAAGACTATTAAAGGAAAATTTATTTTAACTAGTATGAACCAAATTACTGGTAGACCTGACTATAACTGGGAAGAGTTCGCAACTCCTGAGTCTTTTGAAAAAATGAAAAAAGAAAGAGAGGAAGTTTCTAAAAAATGGTATGATAATTTCAGAAATACTGGTTATGGATGGAGAGATATAAATCAGACTTTAGAAGATGCTGGAGCTATAGGTCTTTTTTCTAGTAACTGGTCCAAAGGATTTGGAACTAATAAAATTTTTAGTGCAAGAACAAAAAAGATTCCAAACATTGATTTAGAGCTTGAAGCTTATACGATGTTATACAGAATGGCAGAGTATGGAGACAATCCACAAATTAAAGTAGTTTCAACATCAAAAGAATTAGGTCTTGTACCAACCTTTAATACAATAGCGGAAATCAAAGGAGTTGAAAAACCCGAAGAGTACGTTATTTTATCTGCTCATTTTGACTCATGGGATGGAGGAACTGGAGCCACAGATAATGGTACAGGAACTATTGTAATGATGGAAGCGATGAGAGTGCTTAAAGCAATGTATCCAAATCCAAAAAGAACCATTTTAGTTGGACATTGGGGGAGTGAGGAACAAGGGTTAAACGGTTCAAGAGCTTTTGTAGAGGATTATCCTGAAATTGTAAAAAACACTCAAGCTTTATTTAACCAAGATAATGGCACAGGAAGAGTTGTTGATATAAGTGGCCAAGGGTTTTTAAATTCCTATGATTATATTTCAAGATGGCTATACCCTGTTCCAAAAGATATAACAAAACATATCAAAACTAATTTTCCAGGTTCACCTGGTGGAGGTGGGTCTGATTATGCGTCATTTATTGCAGCTGGTGTACCTGCATTCAGTTTAAGTTCTCTTAGCTGGTCTTATGGAAATTATACATGGCACACCAATAGGGACACCTATGATAAAGTGATTTTTGATGATGTTAGAAGTAATGTAATTCTAACAGCAATTTTAGCATATATGGCAAGTGAAGATGAGACTAAGGCATCAAGAGAAAGAATAATATTGCCTATTGATTCTAGATCAGGGAAGCAAAGAACTTGGCCAACTCAAAGAAGTCCACAAAGAAAAGGAGGGCTTTAAACAATAGTTTAAAGTTGTTTTTTTAAAGCATTGATTTGCTTTTGGTGATGCTTAAAGTGAAACTCATAAAAGGCAAGAGTTAGCTTTATATCAAGCCTTCCAATCAAAGGATGCTTAAACACAGCCTTATCATGTATTTTTTTTTCTTTTAATTCTGAAATTAGAGAATCAAAGGATTGTCTAGAAATCGCCCACTTATTATTCAATTCTTTTAAATCAATTTTTTTTGGAAATAACTGAGTCATCTCCGGAGCTTTAACTTTAATTCCTAAAGGAAGAAGAGTTTTTACCAAAAACATTCTTAAATAAGTAGAAGACTTCACTTTTAAAAGTGTTTCAGGGTACTGTGTTTTAGTTCGAATGTATTTTTCAGAAGATACTTCGCCTAGCCAAACATGGTATAGAATTTCATTAATTGACCATCCTTTTTTAGAGTAAATTAATTGAGCTGGAGTTAAATCAGATAAACTCTCAAAAAGAGCGACACGTTCTTTCTCGAAACCTTTTAAACGGGAGTTATTCATTTACAATGATTTAGAAAACTTCAATAATACTTCAGGATAAATTTTATGACCTCCTTCATATTTTGTACTAGAAAAATTAATACCGTAATTTTGAATTTCTTCTAAAAACTTAATTTTCATTTCTTCTGGAATTAAATAATCTTGATTACCCATGATCAAATGAGTATTAATGCTAGCCCATTTTTCTTTGTTTTCAATAGTTAGTGTGTCTCCAGGAATGTCTCCGGCCCATAGGATTAAATTATCAACATTCATATCAGACGAAAAAGCCCACCTACAGGCAGTTGCACCACCTTGTGAAAATCCCAGAATATTTAAAGAAAAATTATCGTGCCCAATTTGATTGAAAACTTTTTTTGCTAAGGAGTTTAAATACTCATTATTTTCTTTAATATCAGTTATTCGCTCCTCTTTAGTCATCCAGCTAGCGCCAACTCTGTTATAAGTGCCATCAATATAAAATCTATTTAATGCTTCAGGGGCTATAATTAATGTGTTACCATCATTTAAGTTTTCAAATTTTTTAATAAAAAACTCACTCAGCATCGCATATCCGTGTAACACTATCCATACTTTTTTTATTATAGGAGAGGCTTTTCCTATTTGATAATATCTCGCTTTTTTTGAAACTGTAATAGAATGTTTGCTCATGCAATGATTTTAGGTTGTAAAACTACTACAATAATTAAAAATCCATAGAAATAATTAAATTTGGTATCAAATTAAATTTATAAAACATGATTTCATTACAAGACATTGAGTTAGCTCAAAAGAAATGGGGAGAAAATGTAATCCAAATAGGAACCCTTAAAAATGATCCTGTAGCAAGTGGAAAAGCAACAGAAAAGATGCTTGAAGATCTTTATGCTTTTGACTTAGGTGATGTTTTATTTAAGCCAACAAAAGTTTCTAAAATTCAATTTAGATTAAATATTGCAGGGGCTAAATCTTATTTTATTGGCGGAAATTCTAATTACGACGAAGATTCTGGATTTGCTTTTCAACCTTGGGTTCAAATTAAATTTGAAAACGCCTCTATAATTATAAACGAAAAAGGTGCTCTAGCAATGGGGAATTATTTTTTCACTGACCCTAATGGATTAAAAGTGAAAGTTGAATATACTTTTTCGTACATTCCAGATTCGAAAGGAAATTTAAAAATTAACCTTCACCACTCTTCCTTTCCCTTTAATGATGAGGTCTATTTTAACTAATTGACTGTATTAATGTCCTTTGTAGGGTTTTCACAGAAAGATATTGTGGGAACTGGTGGAGATGGGACATCTACAGCGGGCACATTTAGCTATAGTGTAGGTCAGTTAATTGTGAATCAAGTCAGCGCTGGATCAAATTTAAGTGATAATGAGGCAATTACTCTAACCCACGGAGTTCAGCAGTATTTTTTACCAAACTGTTTAGCGAATACTAATACTGCAATTATTGCTTCGCCAAATCCCACCAGAGGTTTAGTGAATATTAACTTAACAAATTGGGACAAAGTAGATGTTTCCTTGTCAATTACAGATGCCTCGGGAAGAAGTGTAATGAATAAAATTCTTAATTCAAAAAAATATACATTAGAATTATCTTACCTCTAGTCAGAATTATATTTTTTAACTATTAAAAATACTTGCGGAACCTTCACTTCTTTTAAATTAATTATTTCTAAAAAATAACTTATTCAGTTACTTCTCTAACAGTTTGATACCACTGTTCTAGTTTGCCTTTTTCAAAGTAGTACCATTCATTGTATACTTTTTTAATAACACCATCTTTAGGAACTTCTAAAACTTGAGTAAAGCCGGAATTAACCCATTCTCCATCTTTGTTGGTGTTCAAATCAACAGAAAAAGCATATTCTGTAGTCCAAGAATTACTATTTCCTAGAGCTTCATTTTTTTTAGCTTCTTTTTGTATGATTTCAATAAACTTATCTGCGCCATTAGCTATTTTTCCGTCTTCAAATTCAAAAGAAGCATCTAAGGAAATCAGAGTTTTTAATAACTCATAATCTTTATTCGCCCAGGCCTTGTCAAAGGCTGTAAAAAGTTCAACTGTTTTATTAGAACCTATTTGAAAGGTTTCTTCTGACAAATTAACAAAGCCACTACTAGTTTCTGAGTTTGTTGTACAAGCACTAAAAAAAAAGATAAGAAATCCTGTAAAGTAATATTTCATGTAAAAAGTAATTAAATTTTTATAAAGATTTTTCGTTTATACATTTCTTTAATAATAGTGTAGATAAAAAATGTATAAAACAGAGCCCAGGCAAGTGAAAAAATTTGAGGGTCTAGTCCAGTCGATATTCCAAAATCCATCCAAGATTCTTGAATGCCTTTTCCAAACATTACTGGTAAATAAAATAGTCTTCCTAGAGTTGAGTGAAGCACGTAAGCAAAGATGGCATTAGAGCCAAAAACAATGCCAAATTTAGTGTAAGATTGAATTTTTTTATGATCTATAATCCACATGCAAGAAGCTAAAAAAATCATTGCTAAGCCTGAAGAAAATAGCACGTAAGAACTAGTCCAAATATGTTTGTTTATAGGAAAACTAAAATCCCAAACCATTCCAAGGCATAAGGCTATGGATCCACATAGGTAAATCAAAATTATTTTATCTTTTAAGCTTTTCAATTTATTTAAAATAATATGTCCACAAAACATGCCTGATATTCCAGTTGAAACAGCAGAAATAGTGCTAAAAAAACCCTCTGGATCCCATGTTTTTTGATAAAGTCTCCCCGGCGTTATAAATCGATCTATCCATGCAGCGAAATTGTTTCCAGGTTCCAAGACTCCAGCTGCGGTATTTTCAAAAGGAATTTTTGTCATAAAAATCCAGTAAATTATAAGTAAAACAACCCCTATCCATGTATGATAAGAAGCCTTAGTGTTTAAAAAAATAATAGAACATAAAAAATAGACAAGTGCTATTCTTTGAAGTACTCCAGCTATTCTAACATTGCTAAAATCAAAGTTTGGAAATAGAGCAAGAAAAATTCCAATACTAAAAAGAATTAGAGTTCTTTTTGAAATTTTTAAATAAGTTGAAAAATCTGATTTTTCAATTTTAGATAAGGATAGAGCGATTGAAACTCCCACAATAAATAAAAAGAAAGGAAAGACTAAATCAGTAGGGGTTACACCATGCCATTCAGCATGTCTTAAAGGAGCAAATACATATTTCCAGCTTCCTGGATCATTCACCACTATCATCGCAGCAATAGTAAAACCTCTAAAAAAGTCTAAAGAAATTAATCTAGAATTCATTTATTAAAATTACAAAAGTTATTATAAGCCTAATCCTTCAATGTCATTAGATTCGGAAGGAAAAGCATTAATAGGTTTGATAGCTTCGCAGTCAATAGGGATATTCAATTCCTCAGGAACTAGAAAATCTTCAATAGAAATACCCAATGCTTCATTTTCGTAACATTTTTTCATATACATTCCCCAAATAGGTAAGGCCATGGTTGCTCCTTGTCCGTAAGCAATTGTTTCAAAATGTGTGGCTCTATCTTCTGCACCTACCCAAACTCCGGTAACTAAATTAGGAACCATACCCATAAACCATCCGTCACTTTGGTTTTGAGTAGTTCCTGTTTTACCAGCAATTGCATTTTTAAACTTGTAAGGATAGCCTGTCACAACGTCTCTGTAAACAGGGTTTCTCTCTTCTTCGGGAATATCGTGCCGTAATCTAGCACCAGATCCAAATTTGGTAACTCCTTCTAAAAGGCTAACAGTTACGTATGCGGACTCTTCGCTTATAACATCTCTAGTTTCTGGAACAGCTTGATAGAGTAGCACCCCATTTTTATCTTCAATTCTTGTAATCATTGTTGGCTTAACATAAATCCCTTGATTTGCAAAAGCACCATACGCTCCGACCATTTCATAAACACTCAAATCTGGTGTTCCGAGCGCTATGGCAGGGACATTTGGAATAAAAGATTCAATTCCTAAACTTCTAGCTAAATCAGCAACGGGCTTAGGACCTACTTTATCCATTAATTGAGCGCTAATTGTATTTTTTGAATTGGCTAGTGCATTTTTTAGTGTTCTCATTCCTCCATATTTATCACTGGAATTAGTTGGACACCATGGCTCGGGATTCCCGTATTTATTAGGCTCTATACAATAGATGGCATCTGGTAAAGAATCACATGGAGACAGCTTCAATTGATCAATGGCTGTAGCATATAAAAAAGGTTTAAATGTGGACCCAATTTGTCTTTTTCCTTGCTTGACATGATCGTATTGAAAATGCTTGTAATTGATTCCTCCCACCCATGCTTTTACATGTCCCGTTTGAGGCTCCATGGACATCATTCCTACTTGCATGAAATGTTTGTAATAACGAATAGAATCAATAGGTTTCATAATCGTATCTATGTCGCCTTTCCATGAAAAAATAGTCATTGGCACTTCAACCTGAAATGAGTTAAACATTTCTTGTTCAGATTTCCCCGATATTCTCATCTTTCTCCATCTCTCAGACCTTTTCATGGCTCTTTTAAAAATCATTTCCTCTTGCTCTTCTTCAATTTCTAAAAAAGGAGCTGTAGGGTTTAGCTTTTTCGTATTTTGCTTAAAAAATTCTTCTTGAAGGTTAGCCATATGAAGCTTGACAGATTCTTCAGCATATTGCTGCATTTCATGATTTATGGTAGTGTAAATCTTTAAACCATCTAAATAAATATTGTAATTAGACCCATCGTTTTTTGTGTTGTTTTTAGTCCAGTCTTTCATAAAACTCTGAAGATAAGCCCTGAAATAAGTAGCCAACCCTTCTCTATGAGATTGAGGAGTATAATTAATTTCAAGAGGGAGTAGTTTTAAAGAATCTAATTCCTTATCATTAAGATGGTTGTTTTTTCTCATTTGACTAAACACCACATTTCGTCTTGACTTCACAAGTTTAGGTCTTCGAATCGGGTTATAGTAGGAAGAATTTTTGAGCATTCCAACAAGAATTGCAGACTCTTCTAAGCTTAATTCGTCAATCTGTTTGCCAAAGAAAATACTAGAAGCTGATTTAATTCCGTCACCATTATATCCAAAGTCATAAATATTAAGATACATAGTGATTATTTCTTCTTTGGTGTATTGTTTTTCTAATCTAACGGCAAGCACCCATTCTTTTACTTTTTGAGTAAGCGCTTCAAAAATATTTTTTGAACGAACACCTACAAATAATTGCCTAGCTAACTGTTGAGAAATTGTACTGGCTCCTCCTCTTTTATTGAGATAAACAACGGCTCTAACGGTTGCTTTAAAATCAATTCCTGAGTGTCCATAAAAACGCTCATCTTCAGTTGAGATTAAGGCATCGACTAAATGCTTTGGAAGGTCAGTAAACTTAATTGGAGTTCTATTTTCTCCAAAATGAAATTTTCCTAAAACCTTATTGTCAGAAGATATTAATTCAGTTGCTAAATTGGTGTTAGGGTTTTCAAGCTGCCTAAAGTCAGGCATTTCTCCTAATGCCCCGATAGAAGCAGAGTAAAAAACACCAGAGATAGAAAGAATACCAATAATAAAAATCATCCAAAAGCCGTAATAATACAGTTTGTATTTTTTTGGAATTCCTTTATTTTTATTTTTTTTCATTAATTTCTTCTTCAATTAATAATCCTAAACCAATAATCCCTTCTAAATTAGCAATTGGCTTAACATGATCATTAAGTCTCATTGAAGTTCTTACTTTTAAAGAATATAGGCTGTCTTTTACTAAAATAACACTTTGTTTGTAAGGTAGTTTATGCTCTATTAAAGTTAGTTTTTTATCTCCAAGCCATTGTCCAGTTGGGTTACTTAACAAAAACTCTAGAGTATCAGTCTGAGTTAATGAATGGGTAGAACTTAACTCTGTTATTAAAAAAATATTAGCATAATCATAATCATTATTATGTCTTAAAATCAAAGACATGTTTTTAGAAGTTAAATCTCCTTTAAAGTTGAATTCAGCAGGCTCTGTGTTTTTCCAGCCCTCATAAAATTCGGTAAACTCTAAGTGGTAGGGGGCAGAACACGATCCTAAACATATAATAAATAAAAGAAAAAAAAGACTCTTTTTAATTTTCATAACGCTCTTAATTATGCTTTTTTCCAAACTTTCTTTTTCTTGTTTTTGTATCTATTGTTTTTTTTATCAAAACGAGTTAAGCTGTCTTGCCCAACAACATTTTCAAAATTAACGTCAGTAGAAGTTTCGTAAGTGGCGTATTGCTCTAAGCTTTCGATTTTATCTCCTTTGGCATTAATTTTTAAAATTTCATTGGCTTTTTCAACGCTTAACTGGTGCCAAGTAACACTATCGTCTTTATAAACAAACCAAAGAAGGCCTTTGAAAATATCTATCTTCTGGCAAAAAGCAATTCCTTTTTCAGTTAAAATTTTGGAATTAGATTTTGGAAAATCTTTTAATGCTTCTTGGTAAAAATCAAGTTCATAGTTTAGGCAACATTTTAATTTACCGCATTGACCTGCTAGTTTTTGCGGGTTTAAAGAGAGTTGCTGATATCTTGCCGCTGAGGTAGTAACAGATCTAAAATCAGTTAGCCAAGTGGAACAGCATAATTCTCTTCCACAAGATCCAATTCCTCCTAGTCTAGAAGCTTCTTCTCTTAGACCAATTTGTTTCATTTCAATTCGAGTGTTGAATTGTCTGGCCATATCACGAATTAATTGTCTGAAATCAACTCTTCCTGGAGCAGTATAATAAAAAGTAACCTTACTATCATCTCCCTGGAATTCAACATCCGAGATTTTCATTTTTAAATTTAAAGAAATAGCCAATTGCCTAGATTTCTTTTTCACATCCTCTTCTCTTTCTCTAGCGCGTGTCCATATATCAATATCTCTTTGAGAAGCTTTTCTTGATATTTCAAGAAACTTAGTTGTTTTTGAGTTAATTTTTTTCTTTTTTAACTGAAGTGCAATAAGGCCTCCTTTTAAAGTGGCATAGCCAACATCATGACCTTTTTCAGCTTTCACAACAAGCAAATCTCCAATTGAAATAGTTAAATCAGAAGAATTATTATAGTATTCTTTTCTTCCATTTTTAAATCTTACTTCGATTACTTTTGAGTGTTCTTGATCTCCAAGAGGTTCCATATTAGAAAGCCAGTCAAAAACAGTTAACTTATTACATCCATCCGTACCACAAGTACCATTGTTTTTACACCCACCAGGAACTCCGTTTGAATTAGTGCTACAACTTGAACAGCCCATAGATGATTATTGTAATTTATAAAATTTTAAAGTTAGGGAATTTAAGCTGCTAACTCAAAACTATTATAAAGATGTTTTTTTGAACTTCAGGTCCTCTGATCTTCCTTTTTTGAAAATTTTATTACTATTCCCTTTCCCTTTTCTTAATTTCTTTTGTTCTTCAAAAGGTAAAGAGTTGATTTCTTGACAATCAACAGAGCAGCAAGTATTATATTTTTTTGAACAATTTTCACATTGAATAAATAACAAGTGGCAAGCGTCATTAGCACAATTTACATGCTCATTACTCTTTTTACCACACTGATGACAGTTAGAGACTATATTATTGGTTATCACTTCGCCTCTTCTTTGATCAAAGACAAAGTTTTTTCCTAAAAATTTATTTTCGATTCCTTGATTTTTAACCTGTCGGGTGTATTCAATAATGCCACCCTCTAGTTGATAAACATTATCATGCCCTTTATGTTTTAAAAAAGCACTAGCTTTTTCACAGCGAATTCCTCCTGTGCAATACATTACAATGTTCTTGGATTTTTTATACTTCTCAAAAGTTTTTTCTATAATAGGTAACGACTCTCTAAAGCTATCAACATCAGGCAAGATTGCTCCTTGAAAGTGACCAATTTCACTTTCGTAATGATTCCTCATGTCAACAAGAACGGTCTCAGGGCTTTCGATCATACTATTAAAATCCTTTGCATTTAGATGTTTCCCGTTATTGTTTAAGTCAATTGTAACTGAATCTAATCCATCCGCAACAATATTCTTTCTGAGTTTAATTTTTAATTTTAAAAAAGAAAAATCATCATGTTCAATAGCAATGTTCAACCTTACTTGTTCTAAAAAAGAAACCTCATCAATACTATTTTTAAATTTTTCAAAATTTTCTGAAGGAACTGAAAGTTGTGCATTAATCCCTTCTTTTGCTATATAAATCCTTCCAAGAACATCTAATTCATTCCAAGCAAGATACAGGTGATCTCTAAACAATTGACAGTTTTTGATCAAATGGTATTTGTAAAAAGAGAGCGTTAGACGTTTACTGCCAGCCTCTTCAATTAAAGCTGTTCTTTGCATAGCGCTAAGTTTATTAAACAGTTCCATTTTTATAAGCAAAGTTGATCTACAAAGCGAAAATAATATTTTAATAATTCTTATAAAAATCCACCCTATACCACTATGAGATAATTTAAATAAATTGTAGTTTAGCTATCAACCTAATTTCATTTTTTCATGAGCAAAGATAAAGATTCAAAACTAAAAGCACTTCAGTTAACACTTGACAAATTAGATAAAACTTACGGTAAGGGAACAGTCATGAAAATGGGCGATTCTCCTATTGAAGAAATTGAAGCGATTTCAAGTGGATCATTAACTTTAGATTATGCTTTAGGGATAGGTGGTTATCCTAAAGGAAGGGTAATAGAAATTTATGGTCCTGAATCTTCTGGAAAAACGACCTTAACACTTCATGCAATTGCAGAAGCTCAAAAAGCTGGTGGAATAGCAGCTTTTATTGATGCTGAGCATGCTTTTGATAGGTTTTACGCTCAAGATCTTGGAATAAATATTGATGAACTAATTATTTCTCAGCCTGATAATGGAGAGCAAGCTCTTGAAATAACAGATAATTTAATTAGATCTGGCGCAATTGATATAATTGTGATTGACTCTGTAGCCGCATTGACTCCAAAAAGTGAAATTGAAGGTGAAATGGGAGACTCTAAAATGGGACTTCATGCAAGATTAATGTCACAAGCCTTAAGAAAACTTACCTCCAACATAAGCAAGACTAATTGTACGGTTATTTTTATTAATCAGCTTAGAGAAAAAATTGGTGTTATGTTTGGAAATCCTGAAACTACAACAGGAGGAAATGCATTAAAGTTTTATGCTTCGGTTAGACTTGATATTAGAAGGTCAACTCAGATTAAAGACACTGACGGAAATGTTTTAGGTAATAAAACTAGAGTTAAGGTGGTAAAGAATAAGGTTGCTCCTCCATTTAAATTAAGTGAATTTGATATCATGTACGGAAAAGGAATTTCTAAATTGGGAGAAATTATTGACTTAGGAGTAGAACATGGAATTATTGACAAAAGTGGATCTTGGTTCAGTTATGGAGAAACAAAACTTGGTCAAGGAAGGGATTCTGTGAAGAAGATTCTTACTGACAATCCTGAGTTATGTGATGAGTTAGAAGTGAAAATTGTTGAAGCTCTTAAATCTTAATCCTTTAAATCATTCCATAGCAAATCGTAAACTTGTTTTTTTAAGTTTTCCCTGTCGCCTTCGCCTAGCCCTTTAGTACTAATGTGATTATGCACTCTTACTCTAAGAAATCCGGGTCCTCCTACAAAGTGATTATAAGAAAAATGGTAAGGATATCTTTTTTCACAATCTAGAAAAGACATAGGAACTATTGGCATTTGAAAATTTGTAGAAAATCTAAAAACACCATTTTTAAAAGGAGCTAATTTAACTTCTGGACCAAATACAGCGCCTTCAGGGAATATGCAGATACCTAGGCCTTGATCTAATCTTCTTCGGGCAAGCTTATAGACATTCTTCCTGCTTTGAGCACTATCTCTATCTACCATGATTGCAACTCTTTTGTAGAAGTATCCAAAAATGGGCAGTTTCACAAGTTCTTTTTTTCCTACAAAAACAAAGGGTATTTTACTAACTCTTAGCATTAGCATTACATCAATCATGCTTTTGTGGTTAGCCGCTAGCATATAACTAGTCCCTTTAATAAAAGGTTCCTTAAATTCTATTTTTGGAATTAAACCCATTCCAAAAAGTATAAGATTAGCCCAAATATTTCTAGCAACCCAAAAAAACTGAGGATACCAAGTTTCCTTATATGTTAATACAAAAAAAACAGGCAGAAGAATTAAAAGTCCTGACCCTGCTAAAATGTAAAACCAAACATTATATAGGCCACACAAAATGATTTTTATAATTCTTAGCATAGATGTAAAAGTAATTAAATGTGCAATATGTTTTTTAAATCTATTACTTTTGTTGGAATAACACTTACATGTCAAGAATTTTAACTGGAGTTCAGAGTACAGGAACCCCCCACTTGGGAAATATTTTAGGGGCCATTATCCCTGCAATAGAAATGTCTAATGATTCAAAAAATGATTCATTTTTATTTATTGCAGACATGCACTCCTTAACTCAAATAAAAGATAAAGAAATTTTAAAAAACAACACCTATGCTACTGCAGCAGTCTGGTTGTCATTTGGACTGAACATTAATAAAACTATTTTTTACCGTCAAAGTGATGTGCCGATTGCTACGGAACTCGCTTGGATTTTGTCCTGTCATTTTCCTTACCAAAGGCTAACGCTGGCACATTCATTTAAAGACAAATCTGACAGGTTACAGGATGTTAATGCAGGAATTTTTACTTATCCAATGTTAATGGCAGCAGACATTTTACTTTATGATGCCCAGTATGTTCCTGTAGGAAAAGATCAGCATCAACATCTTGAAATGACACGTGATGTTGCCTCAAGATTTAACAATTCCTATGGTGAAACATTTATTTTGCCAAGCGCTAAAGTTAATAAAACTACCCAATTAATTACCGGAACTAACGGCGAGAAAATGAGTAAATCTAAAGGTAATGTAATTGATATTTTTCTTTCTGAAAAGAAGTTAAAAAAACAAATTATGTCTATTGAGACTGATAGTACAGCAATAGAAGATCCAAAAGACTATAAAAACTGTAATGTATTTAAACTGTATGAACTAATAGCAGATAAAGATTCCGTTAATTCTCTAAAAGAAAATTACAAAAAAGGAGGCTATGGATATGGTCATGCAAAAAAAGAATTACTCGGTTATATATTAACCAAATTCTCTGCTGAAAGAGAAAAGTTTAATTATTACATGTCTAACCTTAATGAAATAGACGAGGCTTTAAATATTGGAGCTACAAAAGCACATAAGGTTGCGCAAGGTGTCTTAAATAGAGTTAGAGAAAAATTGGGATATAATTAGAGTTTAATTATTTTAGAATTTAAATCAAAAAAATGTATTTTTGATATATGCAGCTATCTAATCATATTAGTGAACTATTATTTAAACACGATTGTGTTACTGTCCCGGGGTTTGGAAGTTTTTTAGGAAATTATAAATCTGCTGAATATGACTTTAAAGAGCAGAAGTTTCATCCTCCTTACAAACAAATATCTTTCAATGCTCGAATTAAAGATAATGACGGCCTTTTAGCTAAGTTAATTTCTTTAGAACTAAACTTGAGTTATGACGATGCTCTAAAAAAAATTCATCAGGAAGTTATTGACTGGAAACAAAAGCTACAATATCAAACGGTTCAATTAAAAAAAATTGGAGAGCTTTATTTAAATTCTGAAAAAAGTATTGTATTTGTTCCTGTAAAATCAGTAAATCATTTAAAAGATTCTTTTGGCTTAACTACACTTTATGTGTCTCAACTGAATCAAGATAAATCAGATAAAGTAAAGAATATTCCAACATATTTTAAGCCAGTTAAAAAATCTAATTTATTTAAAACTGCCGCTATTTGGATCTGTTTAGTTCTTGGTTTAGGATCTTTATATTACAATGTCAATAATAATTTTATTGAACAAAAAATTGTTCAACAACAAGAAGCTCGAAATCAGTCTAAAGAAGCTGTACAAAAAGCAGTTTTTGATTTAGGGTCTTTACCCTTATTAACTCTTAATATTAAAAGGGAAGCAAAGCAATATTATATTATCGCTGGAGCTTTTAGAGTTTCAAATAATGCTGAAAAATTAGTTTTAAACCTTAAGAAGAAAGGCTATGATTCGAAAATACTTCCACTCAATGAAAAAGGATTAAGCCCAGTGGCTTTTTCAGGTTATTCTGATAGAACGGAAGCAGTTTTTAACTTGAGACTTGTTCAGAAAAAAGAAAATAAAGACGCGTGGCTTTTTAAAGCAAATTAGTTTAAAAGTACAAGATGCAATCTAAAACTTCGGAAAACTCTAAAACTACAACCACAGATATAGTGTTGCCAGGTGACACAAACTCTATAAATAATCTTTTTGGAGGAGAACTTCTTGCCAGAATGGATAAAGTAGCTTCAATTTCAGCTAAGAGACATGCAGAGCAAATAGTGGTAACCTCTGTAATTAATAATGTTATTTTTTCTAAACCAATCCCTAGTGCAAGTGTATTGACCCTTGAGGCTAAAGTCTCTAGAGCTTTCGGCACTTCTATGGAAGTTTATATTGACGTCTGGGTAGAGTCATTGGAAAACCAAGTATTAACTAAAGTAAATGAAGCGATTTTCACATTTGTTGCAGTTGACACAAAGGGAAAACCAGTTAAAGTTCCTCAACTTAAACCGGAATCTGAATTAGAAATAAAAAGGTATAACGGAGCTTTAAGAAGAAGACAATTGAGCTTAGTATTAGCAGGTAAGCTTTCTCCAGTCGAGGCAACAGAATTAAAAGCCTTATTTGAATAAAAATGACAACCTTAATTTCAAAAAAGCATTTAAAAATAACTTTAAGTATTTTTTTGTCCTTTTTTTTAAGTTGTCAAACTTCAAATAAAAATACTGAATCTACTAATAAAGATGTCACCTTAAAAATTTTAGGAACTATCCAAGATGGAGGAATGCCTCATCTAGGTTGCTCTAAAAAATGTTGCGCAAATTACTATAATCAAGGATTTTCTAAAAAGAGAGTAGTTAGTTTAGGGATTTCTAACATAGAATATAATAAGCACTATTTAATTGAAGCCAGTCCAGACATAAATCATCAATTAAAAGCCTTATTGCAAGACAATAACCCCTCTAAATCTTTAGATGGAATTTTTCTTACTCATGCTCATATGGGGCATTATTCTGGACTTTTAAATTTAGGTAGAGAATCTTTTAGTAGTTCAATGGTGCCTTTGTTTGTTATGCCTAAAATGCAGGAATTTATTAGCTCAAATGGCCCTTGGGATCAATTGGTTAAACTGAAAAATGTAGATCTTAAAAATCTCTCTAACAATAAGCCAGAAATTTTAGAAGATAATTTAAGTATAGTCCCTTTTTTAGTCCCACATAGAGATGAGTATTCAGAGACTGTGGGTTATAAAATAATTGGACCTAGCAAAACAGCTCTTTATATTCCTGATATTGATAAATGGGAAAAGTGGAAAAACTCAATAGTTGAACTAATAAAAGAAGTAGATTATGCTTTTTTAGATGGGACTTTTTATGATGCAAAAGAAATTAATAATAGGGACATATCAGAAATTCCGCACCCTTTTATTATTGAAAGCTTAGAGCTTTTTAAGAATCTCAGTATTGTAGATAAAAACAAAGTGTATTTCATCCATCTCAATCATACTAATCCAGCGATTGACAAGTCTTCAGCACCTTTTAAAAATATAATTTCTAAAGGGTTTAATGTAGCTGATATTAATATGGTGTTTAACCTTTAATTTAAATAGAACAACTCATGTCTTCTCCACAGCACAAAGGTGATTTTATTTTGCCTTCACAGCTAGGGCATTTTGAAACTTGAACTTGCGTCCCGTCTTCAAGACTAATATGGCTATTTTCTAAAGGAATTCCACATTTTCCACAAGAAGCGTTAACTGACATTCCACATTTATCACATTTATAAGTTTCCATAGAGTTTTATTAAGTTAATCTTAAAGTTAAATCTTTTTAATCTTCAACACAGTATTGATCGCCAATTTTTTTTGATAAATAATCCTTTTCAGAAACCGTCACATCACTATACACTCTGCCACTACCATCATTATCGCTAGAATTTTTGTCTTCATGCATTATTAATGCAAAAAAATATTTGCCATTTTTTTTATACTTACTGTCAATTTCTCCGCAATTATCAATAGATCCACTGCAACTAAAAAAAAATAGAGAGAATAAAAAGAAAGTAATAAGATGCTTCATACTGTTATTTTAAGACTATAAAAGTAATGAATTATACTAAAAACATTATAATTAGAATGTTTCAAAACAGTCTTAAAGTCCTAAAATTTGATTAATGTGATGTGAATCCGTATCTCCTCCAGCAAAATCATCAAACGCTTTTTCTGACACCTCAATAATATGATCTTTGATGAATTTTGAACCTTCTTTTGCCCCTTGCTCTGGAGACTTAATACAGCATTCCCATTCAAGGACGGCCCAACCATCAAACCCATATTGACTTAGTTTAGAAAAGATACTTTTAAAATCAACCTGACCATCTCCAAGTGATCGGAATCTTCCCGGCCTGTCTATCCAATCTTGATAACCTCCATAAACTCCTGATTTTCCAGATGGATTGAACTCTGCATCTTTCACGTGAAACATTTTTATATATTCATGGTAATAGTCAATGAACTTTAAATAATCCATTTGTTGTAAAACAAAATGACTTGGGTCATAAAGTATTTTTGCACTTGAATGATTGTTAGTTGCTTTTAAAAACCTTTCAAAAGTTACTCCATCATGTAAATCTTCACCAGGATGAATTTCGTAACATATGTCAACACCATTATTTTTACAATGATTAAGAATAGGCGTCCACCTTTTGGCGAGTTCTTTAAAGCCAGCTTCTACTAAACCCTTTGGTCTTTGTGGCCATGGATACATTGTATGAAATAAAAGTGATCCTGAGAATGAAGCCATAACGTCAATTCCTAAATTTTTACTAGCCAATGCAGCTGATTTAAGCTGTTTTATAGCCCACTCAGTCCGTCCCTTCACGTTATTTTGTAATTCTTTGGGAGCAAAAGCATCGAACATGGTGTCATAAGCGTAATGAGATGCCACCAGTTGACCTTGAAGGTGAGTCGAAAGTTCACAAATTTCTAATCCAGCTTCATTTACAATTCCTTTAATTTGGTCACAATATGTTTTACTTTCTCCTGCCTTGGTTATGTCTATTAGTCTGTCATCCCAAGAAGGGATTTGTATAGCTTTATAGCCCAAATTTTTGGCCCAATCACAAATACTTTTCAAATTGTTAAATGGTTTCTCATCTCCAACAAATTGTGCTAAAAAAATAGCAGGCCCTTTTATAGTTTTCATATTATTAATTATTCAATTCAACCCAAACATTTCCATTAGAGTTTGATTCTATAGTTTTTTCAATAAAATCCATTCCCCTAACTCCATCTTCTAAAGAAGGAAATTCTGCAGGATCATAAGACTCCTTGTTAATAGCTCTAGCAACGCCTTTATAAATATTCCCCATTGAATCAAAAATACCTTCAGGATGGCCAGGAGGAAGCTTTGTTCCGTCTAAAGATAATGGATCATTGTAGGAGTGACCTGACTTTAAAACTTGAACGGGATTATCATCTGACAAATGATATAAATAATTTGGATTTTCTTGTTCCCACTTTAATCCTCCCTTTGCCCCATAAACGCTAATCCTTAAGTTATTCTCTTCGCCTGTGGCAATCTGACTTGAACGAATAACCCCTTTAGCATTATTCGAGAATCTAACAAGAATATTAGCATCTACATCCATAGGGTTATCATCATATAATGTGTTTAGATCTGCTAATACTTTATTTACTTTCATGCCAGTTACAAGCTCAACCATATTAAAGGCATGGGTTCCAATATCGCCAAGGCAACAGCTAGAGCCAGATTTTTTTGGATCTAATCTCCAAGTTGAAGATCTTTTTTCTTTTTCATGAATTATAGGGTTTAGCCAACCTTGGAAATATTGAACATCAACTTTCTGTATATTACCAAGAACTCCTTGAGAAATCATTTTAGTCATTTGCCTAACCATCGGATAACCAGTATAGGTGTAGGTTACAGCAAACACGGAATTTTTTTCTTTTTGAATTTTCTTTAATTCTAAAGCTTCTTGGTAGGACGTGGTTAATGGCTTTTCACAAATGACATTAAAATCATTTTCAAGTAATTTTTTGGCCATTGGGTAATGAAGAAAGTTTGGGGTCAATATTGAGACAACTTGCATTCTTTGGGATTCATCTAATTTAGACTCCTCGCTAATCATCGTTTCAAAATCTTCATATACTCTGGTAGTATCTATTCCTATTTGTTTTGCAAAAGCAATATTTTCCTTAAAGGTAGGATTGAACACACCACCAACAATCTCATAACGACCAAACATGCTGGAAGCTACTCTATGTAAAACTCCTATTAATGAATCTCCACCACCACCAAGAATTCCTAATCTAATTTTTTTATTCATTTTTAATTTATAATAATTATCCTGCTTGAGGGATTCTTTTTTCTTCTAATTTTTTCCCAAACGCAAATAAAATTCCAAAAAGTACGATTAGGGCTAATGGAAAATAGACCATATTACCTAATGCTGCTTTTCCTGCAACTAGTTCGGCAGCCTCTTGGGCAATCCCAGATGCTAAAGCTATTTCTTTTTCTGCATCAAGCCACGAGCCTATTACAGGCTGCCAGATTGCTGTTGAAAGCATTCCAGCTCCTCCAACAAGAGACATTCCTAAAGCACCGGTTTTTGGAAGATATTCAGAAACAAAACCAATCATTGTAGGCCAGAAATAACACACTCCAAAAGCAAATAAGATAGCTGCAAAATAAATCATATTCCCTTCAGCAATACTCATTGAATAGACCGCTGCGGAAGTTAAAATAGCAGACATTAATAAAACACCTATTGGGTTTAACTTATGAATTATAGGTCCAGCAAAATACCTTCCTAAAGCCATAATTCCAGTAACCATAGCAAGAATTAACATTGGATTAGCTCCTGAGTTACCTAATATTCTTTCAATCCATTGTTGTGGACCAAACTCAGAAATAGCCGTTAAAGTCATACAGGCCATTATAAATAAAAACAAAGGGCTAAATAAAGACTTAATGTTTACTGAAGTATCAGTCTCTATATGTTGGCTTTCAGGAAATTCTTCTTTGAAAAATAGGTATCCGTATATTAAAGTTGGAAGAATCATAATGGCTATTTGTATTTGCCAACCCATTCCGAAATCAGACATGAATTTTGACGTTAACGCACCTATAACAATTCCACCGGGAAACCATACGTGAAACTTATTTAACATGGCCGTTCTGTTTTTTGTATACATATCAGCAATTAGAGGATTACATGCAGCTTCTACAGACCCATTGGCAAACCCTATAAAGAATGAAGAGATTAATAAGGCTTCAAATCCACCGGCATAAATAGTCAATACAAGGCCAATCAAATGTGAGAAAAAAGCAATAATCATTAATTTTCTAGCCCCCAAGATATTATATAAAAGCCCTCCAATAACTGTAGCTACTGGAAAGCCTAAAAAAGCTAAGCTATTAATATAGCCCAGTTGAGTGTCGGATAATTCGAATTGAACGCCTAAGTCTGTCAATATTCCTGCTCTAATAGCAAAAGTCATCGCAGTAACGATTAGCGAAATACAGGCTGCTGTAAATAGTTTGTTTTTTGAAATAGAGTTATCCATAATTTAATTTTTGTTGTTGTTTGTTTAGATTATTCAAGATACTAATTTCTTTTAAAAAAGAAGAAAAGTATAGTCATTGTAGACCAACATCAGATTGAAGCAGATTTAGACTTAGTTAGTTGGGATTAAGATTTATGTGCTCCATCACAAAAGGGAAGATTTTTAGACTTTGTACAGCCACATAAACTAAACCTTGGTCCGTGTTTAATTTCGTTACCTTCTTCATCAGTCAATTCAACTTTTCCTTGGACCACTATTGGGCCGTTTGATTTTCTAAAAATCTTAGGAATTTGATCTTTCATTTTATTTAACAAGAAGTGACGGCGTATTTTTTAAATACTTTTTATACTCTTCTAAATGTCCCCATTTTTCTTTTCCACTTTCCTCTAAAAGCCTTACTCCACTTATATAAACTAGTAAAATATAGGTAAAAACAGGAGAAATTAGTGTTACATATTGCCATCCACTTAATGCGGAGATAGACATTACAGAAATACCAAGCCAAAGGATTATTTCACCCAAGTAGTTGGGGTGTCTAGAAAAAGACCATAGTCCAGTACTTATAAACCTGTTTTTATTTTCCGTATTTGATCTAAATTTAGATTTTTGAGTGTCTGCAATAATTTCTAAAATAAAACCACTTAAAAAAATGAATAAACCGAAATAGAATAAAAGATTTGTTTGAATTCCGTTTGGATTTGCTAATGCTGTAAGAGCACATGCTGAACATAGAGACACCCACATCCCCTGAAGAGACCAGGTCATAAAAAACCTAGAAGGGGAGGTCTTAATCTCTTTAAATCTTTTATCTTCACCAGCTTTTTTTATCCTTAAAAACAAAAAACTGCCCAATCTTAAAGCCCAAAAAACAATAACTATACTTAGAATTAAACTGCCGATGTCATAGCTTAACAAATCATCATTAGATTTATAAAAAACAAATGATACAGCAAAAATATAAGTGACACTTCCCGTTAAATCAAAAAACTTTTCGGTTCGAAATAAGTATGCTGGGACAAATAAAACCCATTGAATTACAAACACAATTAAAATAGTATCCTGAACTAGACTTAGTCCAGTTGAGTAGGCTAGTAAATAGGATAATGAAAAGGCAATTAAAGAAATAACAATGTGGAGAAGAGAATTTTTCATAGATATAATAAAGATAAAAAAACTTGCGACCTTAGTTACTATATTTATTATATGAAAAAGAGCAAACCGATATTTAAATTATTTTTTATCATTATTGGACTAGCATTAATCTTCTGGAGTTTGATTTCTCCTGACATTCCTTTATCAGAAATTAAAAAAAAATATACTAACGCAAGTTCTAAATTTGTTGCTATTCAGGGGATGAATGTTCACTACCGGGATGAGGGAGAAGGGCCTGTATATGTACTTTTACATGGAACGGCCGCTTCTTTACATACTTGGGATAAATGGACTAAGGAACTCTCTAAAAATTATCGTGTGATTCGTTTAGATCTGCCAGCATATGGTCTAACCGGACCTCATCCTCAAAAGAAATACCAATTAGATGATTATCGAATTTTTTTAGAGGAATTTTTCAATAAACTAGAGATTAATGAATTAATGATAGCGGGGAATTCATTAGGGGGTGCAATAGGCTGGTATTACAGTTCATTTCATCAAGATCAGGTTTCTCAGCTTCACTTATTAAATCCCGGAGGGTTTTCGACTAAAAATAAGCCACTTGTTATTAAACTAGCAAAAATTCCAGTGTTAAATAAAATACTAAGATATGTGACTCCCAGAAGTTTTATTAAAATGAATTTAAAAGAAGTGTATTATGATGAATCTAAGCTATCTAATAAGAAAATCGAAACATATAGAGATTTGATTTTAAGAGAAAACAACAGACAGTCATTTATTGATAGGGCGTATATTAAAGCAATAGATCATACCAATAGGCTAAAGTTAATCTATACTCCAACTTTAATTTTGTGGGGAAAACAGGACGCTTGGATTCCTGTTTATAACGCAAAGTTATTTGATGAGTTATTGCCAAATAGTGAAATTGTAATAATGGACAAAACTGGACATATTCCAATGGAAGAAAGTCCAATTAAAAGTTTAGAAATAGTTAAAAAATTTATAAATAAGAACAAATAAAATATATTCTCTAATAATCAAATTTTAACTCACCAACAAGAGAACTGCCATTACAATCATAACGGCATTTTCAATAAAAGTTGCTTCAGTCATTGGAAGCTTCAAAGCAGTACCTAAACAAGCACAACGAATAGATTTTTTGTCTAATAATGATTTTGTAACTCCTATAGTTGTAACCCCTAAAATAATTAAAGTAATAACTAAAGCTATTTTAACGCCAAAATGCATTAAAAACATTAGGCCTAAAACAACTTCTATAAAAGGGTATATCCATCCATAAATTGGAATTCGACTAGCTAAAGGGTCATACATTTTGAATGACTCTGAGAACCCTTTTAGGTCTAATAACTTAAAAAAACTAAATACAATATAGAATAAACCCATAAAATCTAACATGATTTCGTTACTATCCCATTTTTGATAATTCAATAAAATACTTGCTGTAGTAATATAAAACAAAATAAGTATCAGCGGCTTGAGTTGCTGTAGCTTACTTTTTTCATCTTCAGAGTTTGATAAAGCCTTAGAAACAAAATTATTTGATGTTAACGAAACCTTGTACTTTGAAGGCAATGCATTTTGAAGTTCACTGGCTTCAATAGGATTCCCCATAGTGATGACAACTTCTTTGTTTTCAAGAGTTATTTCAACTTCGGAAATTTCTTTTAAACCAAGAAGGTGTTTTTCAACAGAAGCCTTACAACCACCACAAGTCATTCCGTCAATTATATATGTTTGCATCATAATTAATCAGAATATAAACTAAACATCAAGAAAAACCAAAAAATCAAAGTCAATTATTGATTTAGGATTACTAAATTGCAACTATTTTAAATTACATCACAATAATGAAAACCCTTCTTTACTCTTTTATATTTTTATTTGTATTAAACATTAGCGCTCAGTCTTCAACAGTCAAAGTATTAGACTCTCTGACCTTGTCTTCAATACCATTTGCTACGGTTTATTTCTCGAATAGTAAAGGAATAATTACTGATAGAGATGGTCGTTTTGAATTAATAAATGAGCAATATGACAGTAACGATTCGTTGTTTATTTCATCTATGGGTTATAAAAAAATGTCTTTGAAAATAAGCAGCTTTAAAGACAGCATAGTTTATATGATCCCTGAAATGATAACACTAGAGAACG
>Ga0209383_1000497_pt1 | contig 27980 bp, 12 predicted proteins | sample CoawatmetaG02DNA_FD_187510 | JGI IMG/M metagenome (GOLD analysis project Ga0209383, IMG submission 187510) | Marine microbial communities from the West Antarctic Peninsula - Coastal water metaG029-DNA (SPAdes) (version 2) | ecosystem: Environmental > Aquatic > Marine > Coastal ... | reverse complement strand
GATGAAAGTAAATTTGAGTCTGCAGGTGACGATACCGTTATGAAAGTAGATTTAAGTAAACCCCCAACACCAAAAGAAGATGAAGTTAAAGAAAGTAACGCTGACGACAGCGGAGTGGTTGCAAGCACTGAAGATGCCGACACCACACAAGAACAAGAAGAAGTACAACCGGAAGCACAAGCACAAGAAACTCCAGTATTAGAAGAAATTACTGAAGAAGAAGTTGAAGAGGTTGAAGAGCAGGTTGAAGAAGCTATAGCGGAGGCCCAAGCTACTGGAAAACCATTACCAGAGAACATTCAAAAGTTAATGGACTTTATGGATGAGACTGGTGGGGATTTAAGTGACTATGTTAAGCTTAATCAAGATTACTCGAAACTAGATGATACTAGTTTATTGCAAGAGTATTACAAGCAAACAAAACCTCATTTAGATCAAGAAGAAATTAACTTCCTTATGGAAGATACATTCTCTTACGACGAAGATGTAGACGACGATAGAGATATACGTAGAAAGAAATTAGCGCTTAAAGAGCAAGTTGCCAGCGCTAAAAGCCACCTAGACGGGCAAAAGTCTACATACTATGAAGAAATCAAAGCTGGATCGAAACTCACAACTGAGCAACAGAAAGCCGTTAACTTCTTTGATAGATATAACAAAGAGTCAGAAGTAACTCAAAAAACAGTTAAAACAAACACTGATATTTTTACTCAGAAAACCGAGCAGGTTTTCAATGACAAGTTCAAAGGTTTTGAATATAACGTCGGGGATAAAAAATACAGGTTTAATGTAAACAATGCTGACGAGGTTAAAAATACTCAGAGCGATATAAGCAATTTTACCAAAAAGTTTTTGGATAAGAACTCTGCTTTAACAGACGCTAAGGGTTATCATAAATCTCTATATACGGCAATGAATGCGGATGCTGTTGCAAAACACTTTTACGACCAAGGTAAAGCAGATGCTATGAAAAATAGTATGGCTAAAGCTAAGAATGTTGATATGAATCCAAGACAAAGTCATGGGAAAATTGAAGCAGGTGGTACAACGTACAAAGTGTTAGGTAGTGATTCTTCTGGTTTTAAAATTAAAAATAATAAATTTAAAAATTAAAAAAACAAAATTATGGCAATTACAGGAGGAGGCAGTTTACGCTCCACACCCGCACCAGTCCAAGCCGCGTTAGCGACTAATTTCTTAGACTTCGCAACAGGAGCTACGGATGACACAAACTGGGCACAACAATTTTTACCAGATCTTATGGCTGCAGAGGCTGAGGTGTTCGGAAACAGAACAATCTCAGGATTCTTAGCGCAAGTAGGAGCTGAAGAAGCAATGAGTTCTGACCAAGTAGTTTGGTCTGAGCAAGGTCGCTTACATTTATCATACAACGGTGTAACATCATCAACTGGTGTAACATTTACTGTTGATTCTGACGTAGACGGAAATCCTACAACTGATCACGGTATTAGAGTTGGTGATACGGTTATAGTATCTGACGCTAGTGCTAGTATCAAAGCATTTGTTAGTGCTGTTTCTGGCGCTGCATGTACTATTAATCCTTTTAATCATAATACAATGGTTGCTGGTGGTGTTGCTGATACAGCGGTAGTAGGAGCGGTTAATATATTAGTTTATGGTTCTGAATTTGGAAAGGGTACAGTTAACCAAACAACAGCTAATAAACCAAGTCATAAATCTTACTCTAATCAACCAATAATCATCAAAGACATGTACGAAGTTAATGGATCTGATGCTTCTCAAATTGGATGGGTTGAAGTTACTGGTGAAGACGGAGGCGCAAACGGTTACTTATGGTACTTGAAAGCTGAAGGTGAAACTAGAATGAGATTTACTGATTACTTAGAAATGGCTATGCTAGAAGCTGAAACTGCTGCTGCATCTGCAGGTACGAATGCTGCATCTATTACTCCTGCTGGATCACTTGCTGGGGCAATTAAAGGTAGTGAAGGTTTATTTGCTGCTATTGCTGAAAGAGGTAATACAACTTCTGGCGTTACTGGCGTGAATGCTGCTACTGATTTAGCTGAATTTGATGCTATCTTAGCTGAGTTTGATAGAAATGGAGCTATTGAAGAAAACATGATGTTTGTAAACAGAGCTACTTCGTTAGCAATGGATGACATGTTAGCTTCTATGAATTCTTACGGAGCTGGTGGTACTTCTTACGGAGTATTTGACAACTCTGAAGATATGGCTTTAAACTTAGGTTTCTCTGGTTTCAGAAGAGGTTCTTATGACTTCTACAAGTCTGACATGAAGTACTTAAACGATCAAGGCACAAGAGGTGGTATTAAAGATACTGTAAACAACATTAGAGGTGTTGTGATTCCTGCTGGAGTTTCTTCAGTATATGATCAACAATTAGGTAAAAACTTGAAAAGACCGTTCTTACACGTAAGATATAGAGCTTCTCAAACTGAGTCTAGAAAAATGAAAACTTGGATTACAGGTTCTGTTGGAGCTGTTACATCTGATTTAGACGCAATGACTGTTAATTACCTATCTGAAAGATGTTTAATTACTCAAGGCGCTAACAATTTCATGTTAATGAAATAAGCACTATTTATATTAAAGAGACTGGGATTAATTTCCCAGTCCCTTTTATTTTTATTAATTTATATTATATTATATTATGGCTAAAAAAGCTAACACAAAGAAAGTTGAGGTAGAACCTCAAATCGAAACAATGGAAGAAGTAGTTACAGAATTTTTTGAAGATACTGTGGTTGCTGAACCAAAAATTAAAAAACAGGTTATGGAAACCCCAAAACCTAAAAAAAATACTTGGGAAATAAAAGATAGAGTATATTATTTAAAAAGTGGCAAAAACCCACTTAGCTACTCTATTAAGTCTTCTGATATTTTTTATTTCGATGAAGAAAAAGGATACGAAAGAGAAATTAAATACTGTCAAAACCAAAGAACGGTGTTTGTAGACGAAATGAAAGGTGATCAAAGATTAGAGCACATAGTGTTTAGAAGTGGGACTCTTAGTGTTCCTAAAAACAAAGTGACTCTACAAAAGTTGTTATCCTTATACCATCCTTTGAAAAACAAGCTTTATCAAGAGCTAGACACAGTTAGAGAGGCCGTTGATGAAGTAGCTGGTATAGAATTAGAAATTGAAGCTTTAAACGCGGCCCAAAGTTTAGACATAGATATGGCCGAAGCTGTTATGCGTGTTGAAATAGGTTCTAAAGTATCAGACATGAGTTCTAAAGAGCTTAAAAGAGATTTACTATTATATGCTAAGAGAAACCCAGGTTTGTTCTTAGAGTTGGTGAATGATGAAAACGTTATGCTTAGAAACTTTGGTATTAAAGCTACTGAAATGGGTATATTAAAACTATCCTCTGATCAAAGAACTTTTTCATGGGGTTCTAACGATAGAAAACTAATGAATGTTCCGTTTGATGAGCATCCTTATTCAGCTTTAGCCGCTTGGTTTAAAACTGACGAAGGCATGGAGATTTACTCCAATATTGAAAAAAGATTAAATTAATCTAACTGTAGATGCGGTCGCTCTTCGGGGCGATCGTAAACTACTAAATTTAATTATATGAAAGAAAAATCAAAAGGCCTAGGAGATACAATAGAAAAAATCACAAAAGCAACTGGTATAAAGAAAGTTGTAGATACAGTTAGCAAAGCTGTTAAAAAAGATTGCGGTTGTGGAGCAAGAAAAGATACGCTAAACAGATTGTTTCCATATAACAAATAAAGAATAAAAATGGTAAATATAGATACGGTATATCAAAGAGTTTTGGCTTTTGCTAACAAAGAGCAGAGAGGCTATATAACTCCCCAAGAGTTCAACTTGTTTGCCAATCAAGCGCAGATAGAGATATATGAGCAATATTATTACGATTTAAACAAATCTTCTCAAGTTACTAGAAGTGACTACGATTTCGCTAGCGATGACGGTATGCTAGAGGCTAAAATGCAGATTTTCGAGTCGGTTGATAGCGCTTCTAGCGTAGCTAATTATCAAATACCTACTGGTAGTGGTAATCAGTTGAGCAGGATTCTTCCAAGCCACGTATATAGAGTGCAAAGAGTAGTAAGCAACGAAGCTGCTTGTGAAATGCTAAGCACCGCTGAGTTTGATAGCGTTACTTTAGGAGGTCCTCTTACTTATCCAACTTCAAAAAGACCTGTAGCTAATATTCGTGGAAATGTTTTAAGAGTTTTGGCTAACGGCCCTGCTCTGCCGTCGTCAGTTTATTATTTTAAAAAACCTAATCCAGTTTCTTGGGGTTACCTTGTACTTGGCGGTAAGGCTCTTTATGATCCTAGCCCAAACAAAACATCTAACTTTCAATTACACCAGTCAGAAGAAACTGAGTTAGTTTATAAAATATTAAAATATGCTGGAGTTGCCATGAAAAGAGACGACATTGCAAAAGCAGGTCAAGGATTAGAATCATTACAACAACAACAAGAAAAACAATAAATAAATGGCATTATTAAATTCTACACCTCAAAGTTATTACCAAAGCAATAGTTATGGAAACTATCAATTTGTTTCTTTAGCAGATATAATTGATCAATTCATGTTTGTTTACGTGGGTGAAGATAAAATAATACCAAAAGCAAGAAGAACAGATGTTGCGTTTCATGCTCAAAGGGCTTTGGCTGAACTATCTTTTGATACTTTTAAATCTTGTAAGTCACAGGAAATTACACTCCCACCTTCTCTTCAAATGATACTTCCACACGATTACGTGAATTACACTAAGGTTAGTTGGGTAGATTCTGCTGGAATCAAACACTTATTATATCCAACAAGCAAAACATCAAACCCAACATCAATAAGCCAAGATGAAGATGGTAATTACGTTTTTGGGGAAGATGTAGAAAAGCTTGTAAACGCAGATTTTAGCGACGCGTTCGCTGATCCTTGGTTTAAAAGTAAAATATCTCCACTTTATAATGGCTTAATTGGTGTTTTTGGGTCAGATTTTGTAAGAAAAACACCAAATAACCAGTTTGGTTTTACTCATAACATAGCACACTTAGCAGACTCAAGCATGAACAAAAGTAAAGTGTACGCTATATGGCAAGAAATAGATACTAATGGAGTATCAACGATTGAGTTTTCAGCTAAAGGAAGTGCACAAGCAACAACAACTAACATTAGTGGCGGTACTTTGAGAATTGGAATATCCCTTGAAGATCCTTCCCTTTACAATAATACTTATTATAGCGGTCCAAACACGTCTGAACTTTTAAACCCATCAATATGGGCACAGCCAAATTCCAGCGCACAAGCCTACTTAGAATGGAAAGATGGAGAGAGTGATGTAACTAAATCTTTAAGCGGTTTAGATGCTGTAAATGTTAGCTCCGTAAATAAAGTGTGGGTTTTAGTCACTAGTACAGTAGATTTTATAACGCCTTTTTCCACAGTACAAATAACTGCTTTTAGCGCGCTTAACGCAACCACTCACCAAACTTATAGTGGTACTAACTCTATAGATGATATAGTTGTTACTTCACCTAGCGCTGGGCAGTTAACAATAAATACACCTGGTAGCTCTACAACGTGGACAAGTTATAAATCTGCAACTCCATCTGAAAACAACAACGATGACTATGAAGACGATACTTATTGGCCAATGAATGGATCAAGGTATGGGTTGGATCCGCAGCACGCGCAGGCAAATGGATCGTTTTATATAGATTGTATTTCTGGAAAAATACACTTTAGCTCTAACATTAGTGGAAAAACTGTGATCTTAGATTACATAAGCGATAGTCTTGGTACAGACGGCGAGATGCAAGTTCATAAGTTTGCTGAAGATGCAATGTACAAATGGATGTCACATGCCATAATGGCTGGTAGAGCAAATGTACCAGAGTACCAAGTAAATAGATTTAAAAAAGAAAGATTTGCAGCTATAAGAACTGCAAAATTAAGATTATCAAATCTAAAGTTAGAAGAACTCACTCAAATTTTAAGAGGTAAATCGAAACAAATAAAACACTAGTTCATGCCAGAAATTAAAAAGCAGTTTACCGGTGGTAAAATGAATAAAGACTTGGATGAAAGACTTGTTCCTAATGGAGAGTATAGACATGCAATGAATATACAAGTTTCAACTTCAGAAGGGTCTGACGTTGGTACTGTTCAAAATGTATTGGGAAACGATAAAGGTTGTTCTTCTTCTTTTTCGTCTCCAAACTCGTTTACCGTTGGATCTATATCTGATGAAAAAAACGATACTTTATACTGGCTTGTTTCTGGAAATAGTGGGCAACCAGGTACCATAAACGGTAACGACTCCTCACTTCAACAAGCGTTTGCATACGATTATATAGCCCGCTTAAAACCTAGCCAAACACTTGGTGGTTCAAAAGAATGTGAGTTGGTGTTTGTTGATACTTATGGTTTTTCTGTATCTAATATTAATGTCCTTGAAGACATGCCTTCTTTACAAGTACCACTTACAACAATCGGCTCAATAGAAACCGGGTGGACTGTATATGGGTTGAATTCTGAAAATGGCGAAACATCATCTATAGCCACCATAACAAGCACAGAGCAGGGAACAACAGTAATTGCTGAATTTAATTACGAAACCTCATCAACAGGTGTATACACCACTACCTATTGGGTGCCGAGTGGAGGTTTTTCTTCACCCAACCATGTCCAAGGTGGGCTTTACTTGCCTTTACAAATTGATGCAGATGGCGTAGCATCACAGGCAATTGGCAGTACCGTGTACATTTATGGCTATATACCTACAGGCTCGGCGGTGCAGGATTTAGTGGGTGACACTATACAACAAATTGGTGGTGGTTTATTCCCCGGTGGAACAACAATAACTGATGTGGAAAGCATGGAGCTAGATATGCTCACTCCGGCCGCCAATGTTGCCGGTGCTATCGGTGCTGCTCCTACCGGTGGGGGTTATGCCAATAATCAGACTACACCTGTTATAAGACTAACTTTAAGCCAAAATATAAACTCGATAGAAGACTTGCCCAGCACGCCTTGGGATGGGTACTCGGACTATAGTGGTGAAGGTGTGCTTGCCTCATCGTATGATGGTTTTAGGTTTAACTTTCAAACCATCTCCAGCACACTTACTTACAATCAATCGCAAACCAACGAATTTAGTTTCCCGTCGCAAGTAGATTTACAAGTTGGCGATGTTGTTGAATTTCCATCTTCCAACCAAGCGGCTTGTGTAGGTTCTATTGGAGCGGGTACCGGAGATAATGTGTTTTTAGTTTATTGTGGCACTAACAATCCATTCTTGCCTTCAACCTCGAATCCCTATGCAACTAGCGCAAGAGTTACTGTTGGTGGTATTAATGGTAATCTTGCTACTATAACACTAGATCAATCAGTAACTATTTATCCAGAAGATTATGATTTTTTGGTTTTTAAAGGGCCTAGAGTGCTAAACTTCAACCATAACAACCACATTACCGGAATAAATATTGTTGATGATATGTTATTTTGGACTGATAACTTAACTGAACCAAAAAAAATAAACATTCCCCGCAGTTTTGCTGGCACAACCCAAAACACTTACTTTAATCTCCCAACTGATCTAGTAATAAATGGAGTCAACAAAGGGCGGGTAAAAGAGGAGCACTTAACAGTTATTCGCAAAGCACCGTCTAAAGCACCATCTTTATTGATGGAGAGAGATAGAGCTGGTCTGGATACAGCTGATTTTACATTGTTAAATCTTGATAGTAGCGGTATTGTTCTTGGGGGCAAAACCTGGGCGGTAAGGGATGTTGCTGGTAGCCCGAACTACATCGTAGGAGACGTGATATTTTTTACTGTTGCGAACGTGCAGGGTGGTATTAGAGGAACTATTTTAGAAATACAAAGAGAAGGATATGAATACGGGGGTGAAGTTGTTTCTAGTTCTGGTGAAATAGCGTTTTTAATAGAGATAATTTCATTTCCTACCGAAGCTTTAAATGCCGCGGCTCAAACTGCTGCAGAGTGGAACGGTGTTTTAGAAGATGATGACAAAAACTTATTTGAGCGTAAATTTTCAAGATTTGCTTATAGATACAAGTACGTAGATAATGAGTACTCTTCCATAGGCCCTTTCACTGAAGTTGCTTTTTTGCCTGGTAACTTTAAGTACCACGGGATAGAAGCAAACAACACGGGAATGACCAACAGGATAAAGTCGCTGTCAATATTAGATTTTGTACCAACAGATATACCTAAAGATGTTGTTCAAGTTGATATTCTTTATAAAAACGAAACGGATCCTACCATATACATAATAGATTCTATAACTGAAAACGCTGAGCCTATCACTGGACAGCCTACAAACCATTGGTATGCCTTAGGTAGTGGTGAAAGTCCAACTGGAAGATACGATATTTCTTCAGAAAACATATATGCAGCTTTGCCATCTTCTCAATCACTAAGATCTTGGGATAACGTACCTAAAACTGCTTTAGCGCAAGAGGTAACAGGTAATAGACTTGTGTACGGTAACTACACACAGAACTATAACTTAGATTCTATAACGCCTAATATAGAAGTTGCTTTAGGAACAAAAAGCAATGCTAACGATGAGAACTACGGTAAGAGATCAATAAAATCACTTAGGAACTACGAGCTAGGCGTTGTGTGGGGAGATAAGTACGGAAGAGAAACACCTGTGATAGCTCCTGAATCAGGAACAATTATAGTGCCAAAAAGTAGAGCAGATCAAGCTAGCTACATACAGGCAGATTTAAAAAACTCTCCAGAATGGGCAGAGTACTATAAGTTTTACATAAAAGAAACTTCAAATGAGTATTATAATCTAGCGATGGATCGTTATTACGGCGCTGAAGACGGTAATATTTGGTGTGCGTTTCCATCTGTAGATAGAAACAAAGTAGATGAAGAAACTTATTTAATTTTAAAAAAAGGAATTGACGAGGATAATTTAATTACAGATGCTGCTAGATACAAGATAGTGGCTATTGAAAACGAAGCCCCCGACTTCATAAAAACAATGTTTTCTTTAATAGCAAGATCTAATGTTGATGGATCAAAAACACTAGACTCGTGCACTATGTGGGGTGGGACGTATGATGCGGCAACCGGATTGTGTAGTATCGAAAGTTCGGTTCAACCACCTGCGATTGGGTTTAAATACTTCACTTTGCATTCTGATACTTGGGTTGGAGAGTACAGTGGCGCTCAGACAAGACAAATGGGATTACCATCTCCTGTGGATCTACTTAAGGAAGTTTCAGCCAACTCAGACCAAGATCAATTGTGGGTAAGCTTTAGTAAAAGAACTGTTGGTGGGGGTGGCGCTATTAAAGAAGAATACTCTACAAAATACCGCGTTATTGGTGTGGATGGTGAGGATGAAGATGTGTTTACAATTAAGTTAGCCGAAAGTATAAAATCTATTGACGAAAATTACACTAGCTCTGGTCCAGATTACGGTTTAGATGGTTTACATGTACATTTTTGGAAAAGGAAGTTAGAAAATAAACCAGAATTTGATGGTAGGTTTTTTGTAAAAATTCGGTTTGATGAGGTTGCTAGGGATGCGTTTGAAAAAACGCCTGTATTTATTAAAAACTGGCAAATATCAAAATCCTTTCCGCTTCATAGCGTTTCGGATATCTCTCTAAATCAAGGTCCTAGCAGCGCGAGTGGGCATTCTTTGCGAACAACTGCAGGCAGCGGTGACTCTTCTACTAGAACCCGAGACCAGTGGAGAAGTTTGTTAAAATTTGGCACTGGTACGCGTGCATCTAGGTGGTTTATTGATAAAACATCTTTCGCGGGAGTGCAAAATATAAACTCTAGCAACTACAAGACTCACGCAAGGTGGTATGTCAACCCAACAAACGGATCTGTATCCTCAACTTCTAGTCCAGGTTTCGTGAGAGCTTTAGATGATTCCTCTCAACAAGACATTAGTTTTGAGTTTTACACATGGGCGCTTGGTAATAGTAGTATTAGTGTAACTGATTTTGTAAATATTTTTAGCGGTTATGGCTCCAACACAGATATAGACAATGTTGGTGATGGGAGGAGTTTCGGAAGAATTGGTATGGGTGGGGTTTTTGAGGATGGCGCCGTCAAATACTTTGATCTCGGCTTCAGTCAAGTAAACCCCTCTGGCACTGGAGGCAAAGATTATAACCCTTATTTAGATTGGAATGTTGGTAGCGATTCAAACCCAAGTCACGATGAAGAAGAAGGGGTTGTATCAAGATTGACAACCAACCAAAGATTTAGATTTCAAGATGATACAGATAAAACAATTTTCGTAATACTTAGTGTTCAAAAACGAAGACTATATAACTACCAAGGTGGTATAACTACCAAGCTAGACAACGCGAGGGCGGGTGTTAGGTACCACAACATGCTTCACGTCTCGCAGACTAATGATATAGTTGAATCTTCCAATCGCAGAACAAGCTACAGGGTAAGGTACGAAGCGGTGGAAACTGAAAATCAAGGTACACTAGCGGATTTAACAATAGCTGACGTTTCCTGTTATGGCTCCGCAACACGAACTGATTTTACTAATATTCAGTTTTTAAATGATTTTTCTTCAGAGGGTGACACCGAGATTAGTAATAACCCAGCTATTTTTGAAACAGAGCCAAAAGAAGATAATGATTTAAACTTATACTACGAGGCTAGTTCTAACCTAGCAACACTTCCATTAACAAACAATAATAAATACACGTACATACCCATAGGATCTGTGCTGATTGAACCTACAACGCTCTCTAGCACAACAACGCTCTTTCCAACAGGCGTGTTTGTTTCTAATTGGGTTGGATTAAATAGGCTAAAGCTTTCTGCACCGCTAGATCAAGACGAGTATATGGCTATATCAAGCACTAGCCCTACAAATAGGTTTATTGAGTTTCAAAAAGACAACGGAGATGTTGTTTCGGTAGAGTTAATTGGTTCAATTACTGAGGAAATAAATGGTGATATTGTTGTTGTTGAGTTAGAAATAAATCCTGTAACTAAAGTTGGTTTAAGTTGGTTTAACTGTTGGTCATTTGGTAATGGTGTTGAATCCAATAGAATTGGAGATACGTTTAACAAACCCTACGTTACAAATGGCGCTATAGTGTCTAGCACTTTAGATGAGCCATATCAACAAGAAAATAGAAAATACGGAATGATATACTCTGGTATATACAACGCTAATAGCACTGTTAATAATTTAAACCAGTTTATTTCCGCTGAAAAAATCACAAAAGATATAAACCCTACATACGGCAGTATTCAAAAGCTACACTCTGGATGGGGTCAAAATGGGGATTTAATTGCTTTGTGTGAGGATAGAGTTTTGAAAATACTAGCAAATAAAGACGCGTTGTTTAATGCCGATGGAAATCCTCAACTTATTTCTACAAACAGTGTTTTAGGACAAGCAACTCCTTACTCAGGCGAATATGGAATATCTAAGAACCCAGAATCATTTGCATCGGAAGCTTATAGAATTTACTTTACAGATAAAATTAGAGGAGCAGTGATGAGATTATCTATGGATGGCTTAACGCCAATATCAGATCACGGTATGAAAGATTGGTTTAGAGATAACTTAAGGTTATCACCAAAACTTATTGGTAGTCATGATAACAGGAAAAACGAATATAACCTAAGTTTAAGTCACACACATGACGCTAATATAGTGGCTGGTGCAACTGTTACCTTTAGAGAAGATGTTAAAGGTTGGGTTAGTTTTAAATCTTTTGTAACAGAAAACGGTGTTAGCTGTGCAAATGACTACTATACCTTTAACAAGGGTGAGTTGTGGAAGCACCACGCGCAAAAGTATGATTTGGGTGTAGAGAACAATAGAAACACGTTTTATAGCGATCATACGGATTCTAGCTTTAGCGTTCTTTTAAATGACGCGCCTGGAAGTGTAAAATCTTTTAAAACACTAAACTACGAGGGAACTGACTCTAGGATTAAAATCAATACAGAAGACGGTGAGTATTATAATTTAAACGAAAAGAAAGGTTGGTATGTAAATAAAATAACAACCAACTTGGAATCAGGAAGTTTAAACGAATTTATTAAAAAAGAAGGAAAGTGGTTCAACTACATTAAGGGTAAAGATATTTCACACAACCCTGCAACTGGAGCCGTTAATACTAGTGGTAGCGGGAAGTTTGATCAAGCTAGTTTTTCAATACAAGGTCTTGGTATACCTATCAGCAGTATTACCACTATATCAATTAGCCTTATTGGGTGTACAAATCCCACCGCAACTAACTATAATTCAGACGCTACCACTGATGATGGTTCGTGTATTATGCCGACCTATGGATGTATGGTTGTTGAAGCAACTAACTATAGTTCAAGTGCAAATACGGATGATGGTTCTTGTATTATAGAGGGATGTACAGATCCTACAGCATTTAACTATAACGCTTTAGCAAATACGGATGATGGTTCTTGTATAGCATTAGTATTAGGTTGTATGGACGATACAATGTTTAATCATAATGAGTCGGCCAACGCAGATAATAACGGCACGTACCCTTGTGTTCCTTATAATTATGGATGTAATGTTGTCGGTGCAGATAACTACAATCCTGATGTAAACACTCACAATGAAGAGTGTATTTGGGCGGGTTGTTCAAACTCACTAGCTACCAACTATAGCTTTGGCAACAATGCCGAGGCTACAGCGTATCCTACAACTGGTGGATTTGGTATACAAGATAATGGCACATGTCAAGGAGGTGGATGTATTGATGAAGACGCAGGGAATTACGATCCACTAGCAACAATAGATAATAGCACTTGTTATTTTTGTAGCGATTTTACCACATCTATAGCGAATGGTTACGATGGCAATCCGTTTAGTGTAACTACTGTACATGAAATCATTCTGGCTTCATCCGCTTTCACTTATAGTGGTAAAGTAATTGTAACGGTTAACACTCAAGCGCCTTTCGAACCAGAAAACTGGCTTTGGACACTGGTGGATAGTAACGGCGTGCAATCCCCAAATCATGCTCAAGGTTATGCGCCTACTGTAACTGGACAAAACCCGTTGGAGGTTACGTTTGTAAACACAGCCCCTGGCACTTACACTCTTACAGCTATAGCAAATAATTATGCATCAAGCCTTGGCCAAGGTTATGGTTATAATGGTTGGTGTAGTCATGCAGTAGAGGTTACAGTTGATGCGGTAGTTTCCGGATGTACGAATTTAAGTGCAACTAACTATAATGCTGCAGCAAATACGGATGATGGTTCGTGCATATATATATCTGGCTGTACAGATGCAACAGCAAATAATTATGATGCTTTAGCAAGTGTATATGATGGTAGTTGTACATATGATGTGTTAGGTTGTACAGATTCAACAGCAGCAAACTATGACCCATCAGCTAATATTGATAATGGTTCATGTGAAGATGTAGCTAATGGATGTATGGATTCCACTGCGTTTAATTATAATCCACTGGCAAATGTTGATGATGGAACTTGTATTGCTGTACTTGAGGGATGTACAGATCCTACAGCATTTAACTATAATGTCCCACCATACACAGCAAATACAGATGATGGTTCTTGTATTTATCCTGGTTGTACAAATGCAAATGCAGATAATTACGATGCTTTAGCAACATTGGATGATGCAAGCTGTGTATTCATTGGTTGTAACGTAAGGCCTCAATTACTAACCATTACTAACGTTACTTCAACCACAGCTACTCTAAGTTGGGAGGCTTCAAGCCCGAATATGAATGGATACCACATAAGAATTAGGGTTGTTGGTGCTCTTTGGAATACCTTTGTAAGTTATCAACTATCTGGAACCAACTCAACTTCTATTAATATAACGGGCTTATATTCAAGTACACAGTATGAGTGGCAAGTTCAAGCTTTTTGTGATAATGCTACTGATACTTCCTTGTGGACACCAACCAACTCTCTTTCACCTCTCTTCCAAAATAAATTTACAACTAATCCTCCAACAGGAAATGATGAGGACGAAACTGATGGTAGCATTTTTGGTTAATAAAAAACGTAAACAATGATAGAAAATATAGAAATACAGTTTAACGAATTAAATGTTTCAGCGCAAGTGGGAGATGTTGTTTACGCATCTACCGTAAGCAATGTTGATTCCTCAGAGTTTAACTCTAGCCCTGTTAATAGCACGAAAATAGTAGGGCCTATAATAAGTATTAATGGCGGCGTAATAATAGTTGCAGTTGATTTAGATACCACCACGCGGCCACCAGACAGCTCTTTCTTTTCATTTGCAAAAAACAAAATAGTAAACACCTCTGAAGTGTTGGGTTACTACGCTAAAGTTGATTTTTTTAATGATTCAAAAGATAAGGTTGAATTATTCTCCGTTGGCTCTGAGATAGTTGAGAGTAGTAAATAAATAATAAAACAAATTATGGCAGACAAAAGAGTATCAATGGAAATAGACTTATCTGACCTTCCGGCGGCTGGAGGCAGAAGAAGTGTAGTTTTTACCGGCGAAAATGGCGCAACTTTTTCATTAGAAATTAAAAACGAAGATGGCAAATACTATAACTTTATAACCTCTAGTTTTCTGAGCCAAAAAAGTGGTTTAAAAGATAAATCTATAGACAATGGTAGCTTTACTAGTAGCGTTTTGTTTCCAGCAGTAACTGATAACGATCAATATGACATATCTTTGTTTGCTAGCGTGGGTACTAGGCACGATGACTACTCGGAAGTTAGATTTGGCGATGGAAGCCTAGACATAAACTCAAGTAAAGGATCTAATTCGCTTTTATTATCTAAAGTTATTTACCAATATACAGCTGTTTCGTTTAATATATCGGCTATTTCACCTAATGGATTGGCCTATGGTGGTACTCCAGGCATAGCAACTGTTTCCACGGCAGGTGGTAGCTCGTTAGTTTCAACACCGTTTACCGTAACCGTTGATGGATCTTCTGATTCTACAACCACATGTCTTAGGGTGTTAAGACAACCTACAGATCTAGATATAATTACATTTAAAACGGTAAACCTAGGTGATGCAATAAATATACCAGGAGAAAACATATATCCAACGGCTAGAGATGCTTTTACTGGTGATGATATTAATGTTTCTGGAGGTATTACTAGTGGCGCCGTGGTTAGAATGGATAACACTGATTTATCTGCTGTAATTAAAGTTGGCGACAAGATAACTACACCCTTCACAACAAGTAATGTTAATGGTGATTTTAGTAGTGGAGCCACAGCTATAACAATTGGTGGTGCTGTTGCGACAATAATGGCTGTTGGAGATCAAGTAACGACTCCTGATCCTGCTCACACACTTAATTCTAAGGTTTATTTAGTTGCTTCTTTAGATTCTACAAATGTTTTCTCGCTGGATAACGGAGTTCAATTAGCTGATACAGTTCAGCTATTCTTTAGCTCTAAAATAAACAGAAGCTTAACAACCGTAGCCGTTGTTGAAACCAGTGGTACCGCCACTGATTTTACCATGTCTCAAGCTATTCAGTTTCGCGACAATGCTCCCCTAACTTTTTTCGATCAAAAAAACTACAGGTACGAGTTGGATAATGGTGCAAATATTTTTAAAGATGGCTATATTGCGTATTTAGGACAAGAATATCAAAATGTTACCTTAGCTAATTACATTGACTCTACAAGGGTACTTTACGCCACGGAACAACAGGCAACGTTTATAAATGAAGAGGTTGCGGCTGTAGAAACGCTTGGCATCAAGCCGGTTGTAACTAATGGTAGAATAGCCACGCAGGCTGGGGCTGTAGTTTTTAGTGAGCAATTATCGATTCATTTTCCTAAAAGCGTAAAAATTGGAGGAGCAGGTCTCGAAGAAATATTAAATATTAGCGGTTGGGAACTTGCTTTTACAGATCTAGCCATATCTTTACGGCAAGTTGAAACAACTACAACGGCTGCGGTTAACAATAGCACCAGTGTGCCTGTTACTTCAAGAAATGGAATATTAGATAATGTAAGTACAGTTAGCGGTATAGGTATTAATCCAGCGCTTGTTGATCCAACTGTTGACGAGGGTGCTGGTGCTGTAACTGGAGCTGGAACGCTAGTTCTTACCGCTGCACAAACTTTAGAGAACGGTGCAACGCTTACTTTTGCTGGAGCAGGGACAATAGTTGATATAACTGGTAACGTGCAGGTGTTAAAAGCAGGACCAATTGCTGCGGGTGTTTTCTTCAACTTAGATACTTTGCTTTCTGTAACGTAAAAGTAAAACAACAAGCAAAACTGTGACTATAGATATAAATTAAATTAAATTATGTCTAAAAATGAATTACAAAAAATATTCGACGGCACGGTTCAAGTTTCATACAAGGATAAAGTAAAGGAAATTGAAGATTACTTTATTGGCATAGCGGATGGGGAGAATATTGTTGGTAATGGTAATGAAATAACGTATGGCGAGGGACTTTGGGATTACAAACATTCTTTTGCCGATGGAATTTACATAAGAGAAATGGGAATGAGGAAAGGTCAGTTAGGGTTCTCGGCCATACATAAGCATAGTTACGGTTTCTTTTTGCTATCAGGTGTGCTAGCATCGTCAAAAGAAGAGGGCGTTGAAGAGTTTGTAGCTCCGTGTTATATTATATCACCACAAGGCGCTAAAAGAATTGTGTATGCTATTGAAGATTGTATTATAACAACAATACACGCAAACCCTACGAATACCAGAGACTTAGATGAGTTAGCAAGGATAAATGTGGTGTTTAATTGGGAAGAGTATGATGATTTTATAAAAGAAAACAAAAAATATGAATAATATATTAACAAAAAACACGAAACTATGGCTTGGGCAATAATTGGAGTAGCTGCTGTATCCGTAGTCTCAGGTGGCGCCAAGATTTATAGCGCTAACAAGGCCGCTAATAGAGCTGAGGATTTGGCTATCGAAGCTGAAAAGGATGAAAATATTGAAAAAGCAAAGTTGAAGGAAGAGATGGATAAATATAAATCTCATAAATTCAAAAATCCTTATGCTAATTTGAGTACAGAAAATTTTGCAGAAGACGTTACCGTTAACCAACAACAAGCTCAGTTTCAAGCGCAGCAGGGATCGCAAACAAGAGCAAATATAATGTCAAGTTTCTCGGGTGCGGCTGGGAGTTCTGGTATAGCCGGTCTAGCACAAGCAATGGCAAATCAAGGCCAATTACAAACGCAACAAATATCCGCCTCTATCGGCACGCAGGAGCAAGCAAACCAAAGGCTAAAAATTGCGGGTGCAGAGAGAGTGGCTGGTGTTGAGCTGCAAAAAGCTACTGGCGACGCGATGGTTGCATCTGCAGAAATGGGTAGGATGAAAACTCTTATTGGCATGCAGCAAGCTAGTACAGCTGGGGCTATGGATTACTCCAATCAAGCAGATGCACATCAAATGAATGCTGACAATGCACTCACTAGCGCTTGGAGTAGTGGTATATCTGATACTATTGGCGGTGTAGTTGGTGGTATTACTGGTGGTATGAGTGCTGGGGGTGGCAAGACAACCCCTGAAGATATGGCAGATTATCTTTCAATGCACCCAGATAATCAATAAATTAAAAAATAAAATATGGCAAGTGAAATAAACATAGGGGGTACAGCTGATCAAACCCTAATACGGGGAGCTGAAAAAATAGCGGAAAAAGAATATGTATTTACTAAACCAAAGGTAGATAGAGGAAGCGCTATACTAGAAAGCACTATTGGCTCTATAACTGATGGTATAAGTGCTATTAAAATGAAAAAAGAACAGTTGGAAGTAGATCACGAAAAACAACTAGAACCGTTTCAAGATATTGCTGACAACATGCGTATGAGGCTTTCTGAACAACAAGAACCTTTACCTCAGAAAGTTGTTGATGCTGTAGAGGGAGAGATTAAAAGGCTACAAGATGAATTTAACACAGCAAACGTTGTTGGTAAAAATGACACTAGGGAGAAAGAAAGAGCTAGAACAAAAATAACAGCTGAATTAACTAGGGTTACTAACGAAGCCGTAAACACTAGAGCTAATTTTATAAAGATAGGTCAAAGTGCAGGGAATTGGAATTCTAGTTTAATTGATTCCAAGAATATAAATCCATTGAAATCTATTTTAGATGTTGAGAATATGGATAAAAACAATAATATAGGCGTGGAGTTTATTGATGGTAAATTAACTTTTACTACAAAAAAATATAACACTAGCACCAAAATGGTTCCATTAACAGATCCTGCAAACGAGTTTTTAAAAGCCGGTTCAGACAACTTGAAAGAAGTAGAGTATAAAAAAGGAGGGCCTTTGTCATTTACAGCTGCTCAAATGCTAGAGGCTTTGCCACAAAAAAATCTACAAACTGATGCTATTATTTTAAAGGGTAATAATGATTTTACGTCTCAGGGTATAAACGATGGTAGACATGGAAATCCAAATTACTTTCGTAACACTGATGGAACTAGGAATGAATACGTATATGATGATGAAAAAAATGGTTTTGCTGGGGAAATAACTAAAGATGTATTTAAAGATATTCAAGGCAGAAGAGTTGCCAAAATGGGTATGCCTAGTTTTTCTATGGCGTTAAGAGATCGTATAGATATACCAATGGCTGCGCTTGACAACATGTTTGTAGACGAGAAAGGTAAAAGAGTACAATATGCGGACGTGTTTGCTGGTATGGATTCCACTGGGCCAGATGGAAAACCTGATGGTATTTTGAACGCTTTAGACCTAGCTGCACAGCCAGCTGGCGGCGCCACTTCACAATTCGAAAAAAATATAGATGAAATAATCAATGCTTTAACAAATGTAGATCACGCCGCTTTTAATCTAGATACTTCCGCTGATATGATAGCGGATTATTATACCAACATGAAAATGCAATCATACGAAAATAGGTATTATGCGTATGGTGGTAAAAAACCGTGGGAAGAACTTGAGGAAAAAGGCAGCGAAGGGGATGATAATTCGTACGATGACATTGAAGAATAAAAATAAAATATGAGCGAAACTCTTAAAACACCAACAATTCAAGAAATAGAAGATTCAAAAGCTAGGGGAGAGCAGTCAGCTTTCAACAAGGGTCCGAATGGTGAGCTGCTTGACGAGGGCTACACTATGAATGACTTGGGTAAAGTTGTCTGGGTTGGAGAAGGACCTGAGCCAGATGTAAAGGCTTCGGAAAAAACCTCTTCGCAACCAAGTGCTAATGAAAAATTATTCAACAAATTAGTAGAAGACAAACTTTATAGTAAAGACTACGAAGAGTTTCAACAACAATTTTCTTCACCTTCAGCTAAACTAAATTTGTATAAAAAAATGAAGGAAGACAAACTCTACAGTAAGTCGGCTGGTGATTTTATGAATTTATTTTTTCCAATAAAAGATGAGGAAACTCCTGAAGTAAAGGAAGAAACACCACCGGCGGATGTCCCTGTGGAAGGAAACGTTACGGCATCCAGTGGGGAGGAAAGTTCTACGGAATCAGTACCGGGATTTGAAAGCTTTGGTAAGCCAGCTAGAAAAGTACCCACAACAGAAGAGGTAGTCGGTGAAATTTTTAATGTTAAAGATTCTGTTACAAAAACAGATAAAAAAGTTACAAGTAGAGCTGCTGAAAAATATTTTGATTTATCTGGTTTAAATAGAAAGCAAATTGGTACGGAAAGAGTTGGTGGTATAAGAGATGGGTTTGATAAACCTATTTTTGAAAACACGGAAGAAGAAGATTTAAGGGCTTATTTTGAAGATGATAAATATGAGGAGTACGTGAAGTGGGACAGTGGGAATGGAGAGTTGCCAAAAGAAAACAAAAAACTTAATAGCACTATTGAAGTTGAAAAAGCCAATAGACAAAGAGAGTTAGTCGAGCAAAATATAAACAATATTCCTAAGGAAAAGAGAGCAGAGGCTATACTTGCGCTGCCAGATATTATTGGGGAAGAAAAAGAAATAGTATTAGATGGTATAACATATCAAAACCCTCAAGATCTATATAACAAAATGATTAAGAGGTCTCCTGATAAAGCAATGAGATTTCAAAGTGATTATTTAGCGGCTGCAAACAAAGGTTTTAACTTTGATTTTTCAAACTACGAAACTAACAAGGCTACTTTTGAAAAAGATAACAAAGAACTTTTTGCCCAGCAAGCAGAGTTAACAAAAAAGTTTGATAAACTAGGTGATGTAACTGACGATTCACCACAAGGATTAAAAGATCAATACAACGCTTTAGTTGTTGAAAACAACAACCTCAACGCATCTTTAGAGGAAAAAGGTGTTATGGGATTACAAGATGATTTAATTAAAACTAGAGAGTCCTTACAAGCTAGGTTTGATGATCTAACAAGTAAAGCTAAAACTCTTAGTAGCTCAGAAATGGCTGCGACAGCCCTGGGATTAGATTACAGTTTAGGTGGAAGAGTTGCTTTACAAATGGAAAAATCTTTTCTAGCTGGTGGAGCTGTTTTAGGCGCTGGGTTTATGAAAATATTAGGAGAAGCAAATAGAGCTCCAACCGCATATAGAATTGAAAAAGATAAAGAGCTTTATGCTGCTATAGATAACAATTACAAAAGCGCTATAAACTACTACGAAGAAGTTAGTGAAAGAATAGAAACAACTTTACCATCTACAATTAAAGTTGAGGATATAAACTCTGGTAATGTATTTCAAGCAGCTAAACAAATGCTTGGTAATAACTCACCAAGTATACTAGTTGCTTTAGGTAGTGGTGGTGTTAGTGCCGGTTTAACTATGGCTGGAAAAAGAAAAGCAGCAAATATCGCTGCTGGATTGTTTTTTGAAATGGAAGCTGGTGGCAAGATTGGTGACATTGAGGTTACAGAAAAAGGAGCACAAGCAAATATCGACGCTTTAAACGCTATGTTAATCAGAGATGAAAAAGAAGGTATTATTAAAACTCCAGATGAATTGTTGTCTATAAAAAGCCAAATAAGCGACAACGAAAACGCCTTGAACTTTACTGGTATGCAGAAAGCAGCCTCTACTATCTTGTACGGTGGAATAGCATCGTACGCGGAGCGGTTAGGGACGCTAAGCTATGTTAATGGTTTGAATAAAACAAGCCAAGCTATTGGCGGTGGTTTAATTAAAAAAAGTATTAGAGGAGCTAAAGGAGCTATATTTAACGTTGCGGTTGAGCTTGTTGAAGAAACAGCAACCACTCTAGGTCATAACCTAACGGACATAGTTGTTTTAAACGAAGACAAAAGCATGATAGAAGGTCTTGACGAAGACTTTTTAGTTAACACTGCTTTTACCAGCTTAGCAATACAAGGACCTTCGATGGGTATGAACTCTTACAATGTGCTTAAAAGTGAGGCTCTTTCTAAACAGGAGATATCAGACAACCAAGCTAGAACTAAAGAATTAATATCAATACAAGCTAGGCTTAAAAGTGGTGAAAAAATAACTACTAAAGAAAGAAAAGCTTTAGTTGATAAAAAAAGAGAGTTACTAAAAGAAGCAGAGCTGTCAGATGTTGTAACCGTACAGAAGCTAGCTAGAATGACGCCTCAAGAAGTTACAGATCTTTTTGAAAGTAATAGGTTACGTAGAAAAACATTAAAAGAACTACAAGAGCTTGGTGCTCAAGGTGATTCCCAAAGTAAATTTAACAAAAAGCAAAGACAGGATCTTGTTGACAAGTATAATGAGTATGATGGTAAAAGAGAATTTTTATTAGGCAAGCCCGCTGCTCGTGACAAAAAAATGATGGAGGCCTTAGCTAAAATACAGGGCGTAGAACTAGGTGTTGATGTTGACATGGGTAATGAAGCTGACATGTACTATCAGCTTGGTAAATATCAGTTCAACCAGGATATATTAAAAAACATAGTTGGCGAAAAAAATATACAAATTATTGAAGGATTAAATTCTAAAGATAAGTTGAAAGTGTATTTAGATCAAAAAGTAAAAGAAAATGTTATATCACAAGAAGAGGCTGACAAAGCTTTAAATAGTAATCAATACGCATTTAACATTGGTGATGATTTTGTTTTAATGCAAGATGAAATACACGGTGGTATAATGCAAGGCGGAGCGGCGGCAATGTTTGCGGCGTCATCACCTTTACACGAGCTATTACACAAAGACCTAAGAACCGTAGGCATTGTTGTTGACGATAAAATAGTTAAGTCTTCTAACGAGGCTGTCGCATCTATAGAGCAACACCTTAATGATTTGGTTGAAAACAAATTAATAGATAGTGTTAACGCTAAGAGAATAAAGAAAAGAATAGAACAATATAAATCTGAAGAAGGTGTTGATTTAGAAGAGTTAATAACTCTTGTTGGTGATTTAAAAGATCAAGGCGTGATTAATAGAGAGTCTATGTCTATAAATTACGATTTAAAAAGGCTAATGAAACTTGCTGCTGGTAAATTTCTTGGTGATAAAAATATGTTTTTAAGCTTTGATACTGTGGATGATGTATTTAGATACATTGATAGTTTTCAAAAACAAGCCAAGCAACAAACACTAGTTATACCTCCAGAAGAAAAAGAAGAAACTAAAGATGTAAAACAGTCTAAAGCTGTAGATAAAAAAAGTCCAGAAGATTTAATTAAAATAATAAAAAGAAAAAGCAGTAGCCCAGCGCAAGTCAAAGCCGCTGAAGATGCTTTGGTTCCTCAGTATGAAGCTTTGGCTGTAGAAGCACTAAAGTATACCGAAGCAAAGGGTGATATACTTAGAAAAAACGTTGTAAGTGCCGCGAATGAATATTACACGGCTATTGTAAAAAATTACGATCCTAAAAAAGGCGCATTTTCAACCCATGTTTACAATAATATAGCTCCTAAAAACGACACTATATTTGAAAAAGCTAAAACACTAGAAAAACGTGATGAGAGCATTAGTATAGATGCTCCGGAAGCTAGACAAGTAGAAGGTGATGCTGGTGTAACTACGAACACAGAGAAAACTTTTGTACAAAAAATAAATATACTACAAGATTTTGCTATAGCAAATAGAGTGGCTGACAAAATAAAAGCATTAGTCAAAGTAGTTAAAGGTGATAACTTTAAAAGTATAATATCTAAGTATGCTGGTAAAGTTGGTGAGCTTATATTTGGAATACCTGCTAAAAAGATAATGGATGGTGAGGCTAATTTAATACCTACAACAAAGTATAAAGATGGTATGCCTATTCCAGCTGAAGCTCAAAGCATACAGAGAGTTTTTAACGCTCCTGAAAATGCGGATAAGTTTATTAAAACGCTGCCACTTTATAATGTAACTGATAAGACCGCTGATATAAACAAGGTAGGTGAAAACTTAGAGGTATCAAGAGATACTTATGGTTACGCTATTGGCTTAAAAGGTTTGCCATTAGATTATTTCTACGAAAATTACACCGATCCTAAAGCTCTTAGTAAAGACTCTAAGGTTTATGAGCAAAGAGTTACTTCTAAGGCTGGAAGAAGTATGGGTTTGACAAGTCAAACTCCAGTAAAAAGATTGAAACCACAGTTTAGAAAACCTACACCAGAGACTGTAGATCAGTTTAAAAAAGATTTAGGTATTACACCAAAGAACGAAGTAAATGTGTATAGCAGGGGCATCGGACAGCTACTTAAAGGCGTTGCTAAAGTTCACTCTATAAACGCAGCTATATCTGGAGCACAAAGAGTTCAAGAGGCTAAACTTAAAACAGCACCTGTAACAGAGCAAAAAGCCATAAAACAACAAACAGCTGATATTACAGCTGCTCAAAGTAAAATTTCATTTAGCCTAAACGTTCTAGGGCAATTTAATGTTGAGGTAAAGCTAGATGATCTTTTGCAAGAAAAAACAGGTGGTAAGACATATAAGCTAAACACTAAAACTGAGATTGACAATTACGTTAAGGCTTTAAAAAAATATGTATTTCCTTTAATGCCTAAAGATTTTTGGTTTGGAAAACCTAGTTTCATAAGTATTTCAGAGATAAGAAAAGAACTTGAAAGATTTGGTGACAAGTTCTATGAGATGTACGATTTAGATATTAACAAAGTAAAACCTCAGTTAAACAAAGCTATTAAAAGCGATAAGCTACTAAAAAAAGTTATACGTGCCAATAGCATAAAAACATGGGGAACAGAGTTTACCCCAGGAGTTAGAAGCAGTGCTAAGAACTACGATGTTTACCAAACGTATTACAAGCCGGAAATGCAAAGGCTAAGAAACCTACCTGACACTGCTTTTGGTGAAGGTATTGACGGTGTTGAAGATTATTCACGGCAAGCTTATAGTACTATATTTAAAAACGCTGAAATAATAGAAAAAAATATTAAAAACGGTGAAATTGAAAAGTTCAATGATAAGGTAGGAAAAATACACAAAGCTCTTTGGGATAGAATAAACTCTACTGTTAAAAAAGATAAGAAATCAGCTGCCGCGATAGGTAATTACTTAAAGCTTACGGCTAGTCAATCAAACCACTGGCATAAATTAGGGGCTGCTTTTGTTGGTTACTCTCCAGTGGCTGCGGGTAAAATGAAAGGTAAAAATTTAGTGTCGTACGAATATGAACATGCTATGCCTGCTACCGCAGCTTACATATTTTTGCTAGACGCGGCTTTGAATGAAGATGTAAACTTTGATGTAACGTATCAACTTGTTATGGATAATTACAAGTTAATAGCTTTAGACTCAGCTGAAAATGCTAAACTTGGTTTGGCTGGTTTGGGGACAACAATGCCTAAAGGCTGGAACTTGTTGTTTGACAATTGGTATGATAGATACTTCAACGTAGAGGTTGCTAAGATAGACGGTGGTATTGACCCTAAATCAATATTAGGATTAGATGGCAAAACGTTTGAAAAAGCATTTGATATCAAGCAGGTTAATTTTAGCAAAAACATTAATGGCACTGAAATTTTAAACAAAGCTGCAATTCAAGGAAGAAAAACAATTAAAGAGAGTAAAGGTATTACAGTTTTAGATTTTGACGATACATTAGCTACAAGTAAATCTAGCGTGCTCTGGACAGCTCCAGACGGAACAACTGGCAAATTAACTGCCGAAGAGTTTGCGAAGCAAGGAGCAGACCTTTTAGCGCAAGGATACGTTTATGATTTTTCTGAATTTAACAAAGTTGTTAAAGGTAAGAAAGCGCCACTATTTGAAAAGGCTTTAAAGCTACAAAGTAAGTTTGGTCCTGAGAATATGTTTATACTAACAGCTAGACCAGCTGAATCAGCTGAATCTATATTTGAGTTTGTAAAAGCTAATGGGTTAAACATACCATTAAAAAATATTACAGGCTTGGCTAATTCAACAGCTGAAGCTAAAGCGCTTTGGATGGCTGATAAAGTTGGCGAAGGTTATAACGACTTTTACTTTGCTGACGATGCTTTACAGAACGTACAAGCTGTAGATAATATATTAGAGCAATTTGATGTTAAACGTAAGGTGCAGCAAGCTAGGATTAAGTTTAGCGAATCAATGAACATAGACTTTAACAATATATTAGAAAATGTAACTGGTATTGAGTCTGAAAAAAGATTCTCTCAAATTAAAGCTAGAAAACGTGGTGAAAGTAAGGGTAAGTTTAGATTGTTTATACCACCATCTCATGAGGACTTTGTAGGATTGCTATATAACTTCATGGGCAAAGGTAAAGAAGGTAATAAACATAGAGATTTTTTTGAACAAGCTTTAGTTAGACCATTAAATAGAGCTTATAAAGAAATAGATACAGCTAAACAAGCCATAGCAAACGACTACAAAGCTTTAAACGAGCAGTTTCCAGAGATTAAAGACAAGCTTATAAAAACTACTCCTAATGGTGATTTTACCTTTCAAGATGCTATAAGAGTTTACCTATGGAACAAACATGGTTACAAAATACCTGGGCTTACACCTACTGATCAAGCTAGTCTTGTTGATTTAGTGATGAAAGATCCTGAACTACAAGCTTACGCTGAAACATTAAACATTATATCAAAACAAGATAAATACGTTGATCCAGGCCAAAACTGGGAGACAGGTAATATAAGGATAGACTTGGTAGACGCCACTGGTAGAGTTGGTAGAAAAAAATATCTTGCTGAATTTCAAGAAAACGCTGACGTAATATTTTCTGAAGAAAACTTAAATAAGATTGAAGCCGCTTACGGTAAGGGCGCTAGAGAAGCCTTAGAAGACATGCTTCATAGGATAAAAACAGGGGTTAACAGGCCAAAGGGCTCAAGCGCTAAACCAAACATGTTTATGAACTGGTTGAATGCTTCTGTTTCTGGCGTTATGTTTTTTAACACTAGATCTGCCTTGCTACAGCAAATGTCTAACGTTAATTACTTAAACTTTGCTGACAACAATATATATGCAGCTGGAAAAGCCTTTGCTAACCAAAAACAATATTGGACAGATTTTGCAATGATATTTAACTCTGATATGATGAAGCAAAGGCGTGGCGGTCTTGGTACTGATATAAATGGAGCTGAACTTGCAGAGGCTATTAAAAAAGCTAGACCAGATAATATGTTTGACCAAGTGGCTATTATAGTTGGACAAGCACTTAAAGCTGGTTTTACATTAACTCAAATAGGTGATAACATTGCAATTGCAACTGGTGGATCTGCTTTTTATAGAAACAGAGTTAACAAATACATTAAAGATGGTATGTCAGTTAAAGAAGCTGAAACAGCTGCTTTTACTGATTTTCAAGATATAACTCAATCCACTCAGCAGTCAGCAAGACCTGACATGACATCACAACAACAAGCTAGTTGGATGGGTAAATTAGTGTTAAACTTTTTAAACACGCCGTCTCAGTATAATAGAATAATTAAAAAAGCTGGATCTGATATATTTAACAGAAGGATAACACCACCAAACACAACTCAAATGCAGAGTGATATGTCTAACATGTCTAGAATTTTATATTATGGAGCTGCACAAAATTTAATATTTTACACTTTACAAACTGCACTATTTGCAGTTATGTTTGGTGATGACGAAGACGAAGAAGCTTATTTAAAGAAAAAAGAAAGAGTTATTAATGGCACGATAGATACTTTGCTAAGGGGTTCTGGTATATATGGCGTTGCCATTTCTACTTTGAAAAATATGACTATCAAGTTCATGGAGCAAAGAGAAAAAGGTTATAATAAAGATGAGTCTGCTGTGTTAATGGAAGCGTTGAATTTTTCACCGGTTGTAGGTATTAAGGCTAGAGGAATTGTTAACACTGAAAAAACTCTTAACTATAACATGCCTGTTATAAAAGAGATGGAGCTTTTAGATATTGACAACCCTATATGGTCTGCCACCACAAATTTGATTCAATCTACAACTGGCGCTCCTGCGAATAGAGTATATCAAAAAACAATAAACCTTAGAAATGCCGCAGATAATCAATACACAGCTTTTCAAAGGGCTTTATTTCTTAGTGGATATACAACTTGGAGTTTAAATCTTGGTGACACTGAAAAAATGGAACAAATCAAGAAAGATGTTAAAGTAAAAACCAATATTGAGTCTAAGAAAAAAGCTAAAGTTAAAAGAGAAGAAAAGAAAGCAGTTGATTTAAAAGAAAAAGAAGCCGAGGGTGTTGAAAAACAAAAGAAAGAAAAAAAGGAAGGTAAACAAGTAACATGCTTGGTTTGTAGGCTTCCTATTGAGTCAGGTAAAAAATACTGTACTGTACACGAAAAAACCGTGCAGAGAAAAGATGGTAAAAAAAGACAGTGTAGAAAGTATAAGGAAAACGGTAGTAGGTGTGGTATGCAGACGTCTAACAAAAGCGGGTTTTGCTACTACCATGATTAGGTAAAGAATTCAAAAAATAAGTGATAATATAAAGATGGTGAAAAGATTAATAATATTGCTCTTACTGGTATCTAACCTAGTAACAGCTCAAACGTTTGGTAAAGAAGATGTTAAGAAGCTTTTAAAGTTCTCTACGTTTTATGCCGCGGTAAATGGTGGTACATCATTATCTGATGTAGACGTGTTTTCCGTAAACAACGGGTT
>Ga0209383_1000495_pt1 | contig 28053 bp, 42 predicted proteins | sample CoawatmetaG02DNA_FD_187510 | JGI IMG/M metagenome (GOLD analysis project Ga0209383, IMG submission 187510) | Marine microbial communities from the West Antarctic Peninsula - Coastal water metaG029-DNA (SPAdes) (version 2) | ecosystem: Environmental > Aquatic > Marine > Coastal ... | reverse complement strand
ATTTAATACTTTCTCAAAATCAAAATCTCTATGCTCACCATCTACCACTTCTTCATCTACTAATTCCCAATCTTCAGGCATATCTTCACCAAATTCTTCTATCCACTCTGCTAGTTGTGTAGCTTCTTCATGTCCTTCGCAAGCCATATAGACTTCCTTACCCTCTAATTCGTGAGTATGATAACCTTCACACCCTAAAGTCTTTGCACTAGCTAAGGCTTCTTCTATGGTATCAAAAACAGGCTTGCCGTCTATCATTCCAACTTTTGAAAAATCCTCTCTGACATCAACGTCTACATCTAAAGGTGCATATCCCATTTCTGCTCTTATTTCGTCTGGAGTTAATACGGCTGCTAAATCTTGATTAGTAAATTTAGTAGTTATAGGTTTAAGTTGTACAAATTGTACTGGCATATCCATATTATTAACTTGGAATATCTTGTGTAATACTTTAAGTATTTGCCCTTGGAAAGGCATTATTACAGTATTAAGATAAAAATTAGAAGCTGCGTTTAGCTCGTCTGCATTGCTTGAGAACCCGTTAGCACTATCTAAGCCCATAAGTGTCTTAGAAGTAACCCTATGACCTGAGAGGATGTTGCTAGTTAAAAGTTCTTGGAGTGCTAAATACTGCTTATCTAAATCTGATGGACTAATAGAAGTTATTTCTGGTACTCTAGTCTTGTCATCTGAAAAAGTCAAAACGAATTTACCTGCATTTTTTTCTGATGTAAATTTATCTTCTAAACTTCTTTCTATCTGATTTCTTTCTTCAGCCGTTGGGATTCCATTCGCGAAACTAATCATAAACGAGCCAGTAAATCCATTAGAGATATTATTAAGATGAAACTCAGAAACTTTAGAATCAATTAACGCCCAATTATTACAAGAGATGTAATCTGCTGTATAATAAGAATTCATATTAGGACTATAAAGCCCTGTATAAAGAATTTGATTAGGAGAAGTTCTATCGTTTACATTAAAGGCTGGAACTCTATAAGGTTTGTTCGTTCTTGTGTTAGCCCAATCACCTGAAACATAGTACCCTCTAGTTTTTCCAAATTCATCAGGACGTTCACACCTAATCTTCTCTACTGGTATATGATAGATTTCAGCTATCTGAGTTCTATCTTTTGACCATACTATATTAAGTGCAAATGCTCCTTGTAATTTAAAGTCAAATGCTACCTTTTTTAATACCTCGTGTAGTGTTTCATTACCATTAGCATTATTCATAAAGTTCTGAAGCTTTACTCTTGCTTCTTCATCTCTATCATCTTCATCTGTTATAACTAAGTCCTCAGCACTTATCATTTCAGCCGTTGCATTAACAATAGCAGCCGTTATAGAACTTGAATAGTAAAGGTCAATTAAAAACTGTGGGTAAAGGTTTCTCCATTCTCCATTAGAGTCGCCGTACTCAATGTAATCTTTTCCTCTAACCTCTTGTACCAAAGGAGCTGTTGAAGTGCTTAAATCTACTGAAAGTATTTTATCCATTTTTAATTTTTATTGACCGTAATAAATAGTGTTAGTTCCTGATGGTTCTGGGTGCTGAATATATTCAACTTGCTCAGTTCCAGATTTTTCTGTTAAGTTTAGTATTCCTTTAGTTACTATTCCATTTACTACTCCATTATTATCAGCTACAGGAAGTACTTGAGTTTCTGTCTTTGGAGCGGTCGTATCACTTAATACTACTTGACCTATCCAACTAACTTCATAAATTTCATATTTCCAATGACCTGCTGGCAATAAGTTTATAGTAGACAAAAATAGATCAGGAACTAATGCATAATAAAACTGAATCTTTGTGTATCTAGGAAATATAAACTCTTGAGCGCTTGCAAAAGAATAGCTATAACTAATAGAACCGTCAAAGTCATTTATAAACTTCACTAAGAATCTAATCTGAGTTCTATTTACTAAAGTATTTATTCTGTTATCTTCAGTACAAATTTCTGTTAAAATATCAGTTTGCGTAAATCCTTGTATCATATTATATAATAGAAAAAGTCTGTTTCTGTTTGGTTAATAAAGGAAAAAGGCTGCCAAAGCAACCTTAAACCCATAGTGAACGCTAGATTTCTCTATAGATGGTCAAACCACCCCACCCTCACTAAGTGTAAAAAAGGGTAACTGTTAAGCTACCCTTTCTAAAAATATATAAAAGAAACTAATTAAGAAGTTACTATTCCTCCAGGTATGGTAAAACCTGCATTAGAAAAAGGTCCTGTTGCAATAGGATAATCTGCTACCATTGGAAAAGGGTCAGCCTCTATGCCGTCAAATGTAAGTGTGTAACCATTTTTATCTCCCCATGCAGCACCTGAATCCATAGTTCCTGCATTAAGTTCCATACCATTAACTCTTCCTAAACAAACAATAACATCAGTTCCAGTAGCTAAAATTTGTTGATTTAATTGAGCAAAGACAACGACCTTAGTCGCTCCTAAGAGCTTAATTTGATTTTGGTCTTCTTTTGTAAGTCTGTTAAATAATACTTGAGCAGTTGGAGTGTAATAAATAGTGCCGTTTTCTCTCGATCCTACGATAGTATCTGTAATACTAGCTACTCCAAGAGGCATAGTGTATCTGTAAAGTTCTGCTCCTGCTGCCATTTCTATGTCAGTAACTTCTCCTGCCGTTACTGCTATTCCTGTTCCGTCTATTGGAGCTTTAAATTGATCAAAAACTCCGAAATAAATAAATTTAACGCCGCCCGAGATGCGATTGCAATCGAGTCCCCTTCCCTTAGTTAGTGCCGTACATGCCATTTTATTGTTTTTTTTAGGTTAAGGGTGGAAGGGTTTTACCCCCTCCATCCATTATTTATTTATTAAGACTGTCTTACGATATCAGCTCCTGTTCCTGACTGTACTCCTGCTGAGTAACGAGCTACCATTCTAATATTGTCAGAACCATCTAAATTAGCCATATCCATTAAGTTAATTCTTGTTGCATCACTTAAAAGATCAGTTCCAAAGAATAAGTTAGATTTTTGAGCTATTACAACTTCATTTTCTAACATTCCGTTACATACTGCTATCTTGTAGCCTTCAAACATTGGCACGTAATCTCCATTCATGTTATAAGCGTTTACATATCCTAAAGTAGAAACTGCTCCAATGTAGTATTGGTAAGTTCTCTGACTCATGTAAATATGTAAATCTTCTTTACCTAAAACTGCAACAGGAATAACTGCTACTGCCTTCTGTAATTCTGCTATAATAGTTCCTGCTGTATATGCTCCCCCTGCTGCATTCTGTACAACTGTAGCATCAACACCTGGTAGTAAAAGTCCTGTAGCTGCTCCTAAGAATCCGTTAAATTGTCCTGCTACATTAGTCCCTGCCCAGATAGAATTTTCTGTAGCTTGTGCTATAATATCGCCCATGTAAGAGATAACGTAATCATCAAAAGATGCAGGTGGCGGTGCGCCAGCTCCTGCTCTCATTTGTAATGCTTCCCAAGAAGATAATAGAGTTTCTTTACAAATATCCATATTTACTTGTAAGTTTTTAGGCTCTAATACTTTTTCAGTTAAAGCTAAAGTTCCTGCTGCAAAAAAGTCGCAAGTTGCGTCTCCAACAGAATTTACTGATTGATTTAAGGCTTGTATATTGCTCTTAAATTTAATATTTTCTATCATTGTTAGATAGTCTAACGAGTTTGATGCTTTTAAAGCTGCTGAGATGTAAAATCCTGCTGCCTTACCTGCAAAGTTTGAAGCTACTGTAATTGCCATAATTTGATTATTTTTAGTTATTTATGTAGAGTTATCTCTACTTATTATTTGTTTAAGTTATATAAGAATCTTTCCTTACTTGTCATTCTTCTAAAATCTTGTGCAGTAGGAGTTGCTCTTTCTGAACTAAATTTATTTGTATCTAAAGGTGCTGATGCAGGTGCTTCTGCTAACTCAGTCTTTAGTTTTTCATTTTCAGCTTTTAACTTTGTTAATTCATCTTCTGCTGAGAACTCAACTACTTCTGTAGTCTTAATAGATTTAGGATTAGTAGAAGGCTCTGTTACTTCTTCAGCCATTTCTTCAACTTCATCATCACCTCCATCTTTATCTTTCTTTAGACTTGCAACTGCATCTTCTAAGTTTTGGATTCTTTTCTCCATACCTTCCCAATCCTCAACTACTGCTAAGTCTTCAGTCATTTCTTCTTCAACTACTTCTTCAGTTTCACTTTCCATAACTTCAGAAACGATACCTTCTTCTTCTACTCTAAAAGTAACTCCTGTATCAGTCCTGTAAGTTCCGATTGGCAATAAAATTGTCGTGCCATCTTCAGTTAAAACGCTGATATCCACACCGTTAGCTAATTCTTCAGCAGTTGAAACGAAAATAGTTCCGTCTTCGCTTTTCGCTTGCCAGGCAAGAGAAACTTCTTCGCCTTTATCAAGACCAAGTGCTACCAATATTTGATTTTTTAAATCCATAGTTTTGTTTTAAGTTCTGTTATATAATAGAATAGTTATTGTTCTGTTTGATTTGTACTTTATTGCTTTAAGAAAGTTTACCCTTTGCTTCTTTTACTAAACCATTAATATCTCTCATATTACTTTCATAAATAAATAAAGGTTTTGGATCAATCCCTAAATCTTTAAATGCTTTTTTAGCAGCATCAATCCTTTTGCTTTGTGATTTTTCTAATTTTTCAAATTCAGCAAGTTTACCCTCTAACATTCTTTTAGTTTTGTAAAATTCAGTAAATTTCTTATCAAAAGAGTTATATTCTTTTTTAATTTCTTTATCCATATCTTTAATATCATCAACTAACCCCAACTCAATCTTCTCAGCTTTAAGTTCAGTTTTGTTTTCTCTTACTAGCTTGTTTAAAGCACTTAGTATTTGTTCTTGTGTTGGTTTCATATTATTTATATTGAATTAGAAAACTTATTAGCTATATCCATATTTTTTTTTGTGTCTTTTATTACAGGGTTAATACTTTTTCCTGCTTCTACAACTTTCTTAGGTAAATCAATACCTAATTCTTTTGCTGCTGATTCTAAAGACCTAAATAATTTTAAAGCTTCAAGTCCTAGTTTTCCTGCACTCATAAGAACCTTACTTGCTTTAGTAGCAGAGTCAGCAGCCTTAAGTAGAATTTTATCTCCTTCTGACCTAGCGTCATTTGCTTTTTTTATTGCAGACCTGAAATCGTCAATCAATCCTAACTCAACCTTCTGAACACTTAATAATTCTTTTAGGGCTGTCTTAACTTCTTCGTCTGTAAATTCTTTCTTTTGCATTTGTTCAAATTTATTAGTAAAATATCCCTCAATCGATAATCCGCGTAATTCTCCATCTTTTATCTTAGACCAAATTTCATCATTGTCTATTTTTAGCTTTACCATCCAAGTTCCTACAGGAAGTGAAAATCCATAAAGTGTAGACTTATCTAATTTACTATCTTCAATAATCCAAGACTCAACTGTAAGTATTCCTGAGATTCTATCTTGGTGTTGGTAGGTTGCCTTATGGTGATTGTTATGTTTTAAATACAATTCACTTGCTTTTCTAACTGTCGCTTTTGAAAAGAAAACGAAATAATCAGATGAAGTCTGTGGGTCGTGTCTAAATATAGTTTTTCCAGGAATAAGAGCAGGAGAAATTAACATTCTCTTTTCCTCATCTACTTTCGCAAATGTCAAGTTGTTCTTTTCTTTTCCAAAGAATACAAAGTCTTGCTCTATTGCAGGAGCAGTAACTAAACTGATTGCATCAATAGCAAGTTCTTGATTTTCATCATTAATAACAAGCTCAACTATAGAAGTAGTCTTTTCTTCTTCATAATAGTCTTTATTGTCTTCTTCACAGTCTGCTTTTGTATCGTACTTACAAGAGCCAGTCTTTCCCCATTTAAATTTTCCGTCTGAACATTCTTCGCAAGGCATATGTATAGTCTTTTTTATATAATAGAAATTAAGTTAGTTTATTTGATTTTAGATAGTAGCTCTACGTCTTATATTTGCTAATTGGTCTTGACTGTTTGTCATTTCATCAGTAACTACAAAGGCTTTCATTGGTTCTGGAGCTACTCCCCCTGTAATATCAAAAGACCCTGACATCATTTGAGGCGCAGGTGTTGCAGCTAAAGCACCTCCTCCTCCTCCTCCTCCTCCTCCTCCTGGTTTACCACCACTTGCAATTTTAGCAATATTCATAGCTGCAAAAGTTCCTGCTAGAGCTGCCATAGTTACAGGATAAGCTCCAAAAGTTCCTGCTGTTGCTCCTATATTTGCATTAGCTGATGTAAATGCATTTTGTACTCCTTGGACTCCTGATATAGTAGCTTGTGCTATTGCAGCAGCCCTTGCTAGTGCTGTTCCTTCACCTGCTGCTGATGCTAAAATACTTAGACCTTGGTTTGCCATATCAAATTGCATAGCCACCTTTGCATCTGCAATTTCTTTATCAGTTTTTAATACTTTTATACCTGTATTTTTGTTTCCATTTACTTCAATATCATATTGTTTATCTATTAATTCAAGATATCTTAAAGAAAATATTTTATCAATAGCAGCTAGTTGCTCTTCTCTTTGAACTGCATCTGTTATTAACTTTGCAGTTTCCCTAGCTGCTATTTTTTCATTTTTTAAAGCTATTAATTCTTTTGCATTTTGATCTTCCTGCCTTAAAATTTGAAGTTGTGTATTTAGATCTTGCGTAGCTTTTACTTCAGCAGCATTTTGAGATGCTATTTCTATATTTTTATTAATAGTTTCTTGCTTAATTGTATTTATCTTATTATTAAGTTCTATTTGTTTAGTAACAGATTCACCTCTTATAGTTGCAAGTTCTACTTCTTTTTGTGCAAGAATATCTAGTGCTTCTGCTTCAGGGTCTAAAACAGTAGATAAACGTAATTTTTCAATTCTTACTGATTCTGTTGCGTTAGCTATTCTTCTTTCTAATAAATCTGTTTCTATACTAAAAGCTTTTTTTGCTGCATTAAATCTTTCTTCTTCTGACTTAGTAACATCTTCAGCTATTAGCTTTAATTCTTCAATATCAGCTCTTCTTTGTGCAGTTTCAACACTTAACGCTCTTTGGTTGTCAGTTAATCGCTGAAAAGACTTTTCTAAAGCCATTGCTAAAAGAGTGTCATTTTTAATTTCTTCTCCAATACCTTTAAAAGAATTACCCATATCTTTTAACCCTGCCCTTATATTTCCTGAAAATAATTTAGCAATCCCACCTCCAAAGTTAGCTATTCTATCTACAATTACATTAACTGCTGCTCCAATACCTTTAAAAGCTACAGATAATACTTCAGCACCCTTTTTTGTTTTAGCAAACCAAGTAGCTAAAGCACCAAATGCTAAAAGTAAAAGCCCCACACCAGTAGAAGCAATCCCTAACTTAATACTGCTAAATAAAAACTTAGCTCCACTAGCAGCTGACTTCCAACTAGCTTTTAAGCCGTTTATAGAAAGACCTAGTACTTGCATTTCTGATACTGTATTTTTACCTTCAGCATTAACATCTTCTATAATTCCTTCAGTTTTTTTAAGTTCTTTGTTAAAATCCTTTTGGTCTTTTGTAACTTTTCCAATATTGGTCTTAACTTCCAATTCTAATACTTCCTTTGCCATAGTTTTATTTTTTTAAAGTGCAACGCCTGATTTTAATTGTGTAATTTCTATATTACAAATCCATTCTAAAGTAACGCTATTTCGACCCCTTACTGAAATAGAAAAGTCATCTCCTGAAACTGACGCTACTGCATTCCATCCTGTAATTGTACCTGAAGATTTTATTACATCTCGTTCTCTTTGAATAGTAGTAACTCCTGATTTATTAATAGCAACACCTCGTTCAATCATGCTTAAATAATCTCCATTATTACCAGTATTAGTGCCACCAACTCTAACCGCTAGAATAGTAGCGTTAAAATAAATTGCCGTATTAATAGGAATTTTAAAAAAACTACCTGAAGTATTGTTTAGATTAGAAGCTAAAGTTGCTGCACTTGTAGTTTGTTTTCCGTAAATAACTCTGATAGCTTGTCTTTCGCCTAAAAGGTCATCAGGAGCGTTACCCCCTAAGACTGTTGAGTTAGTTGCTGTTGCCTCTCCTAAAGTACCTGAAACGTTAGCATTATTTATTCCGTTTGCTATTTGATTTTCATTACCTATTATTATATTATTACGTGATAAACCTTTAACTGTATTATCAACGCCCATTATTAAAGTATTATTAGTACCTGTTTCAGTAGAGTTTCCTGATCCGTAAGTTCTGTTATTTTCATTTGCAACAGCTATATCTAAATTTGCATTATACCGAAAAATATTGCAAGTTCCGTTTACTACATTGTAAGTATATCCATAAGACTCACATTGTAATTGATTAGGGGTTACTTCATTTTTTCCATCTGTAAAAGTTACAATTCCAATTTGTGAAATCGCAGCAGGTTTTACTGTAAACCCTGTTAAGTATGAAATATTTTCTCTTGGAATCGCTGACATTATGGTATAAGTATAAATTCAACTGTTGCCAATTCGTTCGGCTGGTAGTTTATTTTGTTTACTCTAAAGACTCTGTTCTTAATAAAAACTGTATCGTTAAATTTAAAAGTATTTATATCTGAAGGACTTAAATCTACTTTTATAGTCATGATACGAGTATTAGGATTGTAAAGCTCATTAAAGTATGGAAGCCAGTACATACCAAATAAATTATTTACAGTAGCAGCTCCTACTCCAGTCATTAATTGACATTCACCAAAATGAAAGTCTATAGTATCTGTTAAACTTGGAGGAATAGAAGTAACTGTAGGTATATCTGTTAAATGACTAAACTGTAAATATTCATCTTCAAATGCATCACCAGCTACTCCATTTTGTGTAGGAACGCTATAAGTAGTTGAAGTCATAGTTACTACCCCATTATTATACATAATTCTAGGGCTGTTATCGAATCCTTCAGAAGTGTCGTCATTAAAATTATAAGAATAAATAGAAGGAACTATTAACTCAGGAAATTCAGAACTAAGAGGCTTTACTACTGTTGCTGCAAAAGGCTCTGCTATAATTTCTTCTTCTCCAGTTAATATATCAAATTGATCTGTAGCTATAAACTTTTTACTTCCGTATAAATGACCGCCTACTAAATTCTTATATTGATTAAATGCATAGTCATCATCATCTTCAACAAATTTAAAAATAGTCTTTCTATTTAATTCAGTTAAAGGTTTTAATTTAATTTGAGAAACATCTATTTTTTCAGTCCAGTTTAATTGAACGCTATCTGTATTATTTACAAATATATCTGCATACGGTTCTATTTTTATATTTAACGGGTTATCTTCATCAGGAATAGTTACTAAATTAAACATTGTAATTATTCCTTTTAAGAAATCCCACTGCCCTAATTCTCCTCTTAGTGTTTCTAATAACGTATCTGATGTAGTTTGGTCGGATGTAGTTGTAATTGTTACTAATGAAGGTGTTCCGAATGGATCTAAAACGCCATCTAATTCATACAACCCTAAAGTAGAAAAAGCTTGACATAGCACAGTATCTCCTGCTGCTAATGGTGAAGTAGTAAAAGCTCCTGAATAAGGGAATAAAATAGAAGTAGAAGTAGCCACATTAACAGGAGTTCCATTAACAAGCCATTGTACAAATAAAGTATCAGAAGTTATCGATCTATCAAACCTCATATCATAACTGAACGTATATACTTGACCGTCTTCTTGAGCTGTAAATACTCCTGCTGAATATCCAAAATTTGCATTTAATGGATCACCAGGTATAGTGCCAGGTAAATTCATTTCATCAAAATTTAAAGTAGCCATAGAAGTACCAAGACCAACATCACTTCCATTAGTTAATAAACCTGTCGTGTTAAAAATAACAGGAGCATTGCCTGACCCCCAGTTAAAGTCCATAAAAAGCTTATTAAAATCAGCAGTATTAAAAAAATTAGATTCATAAGTAAAATCTGTATCTGCAAAAATATTATTAATTAAGTATTTTATATTTATAAAAGGTCTAAATGCGCTTTCTAAAGTTGTAAGTTTTGGATTCCCTGAATTTGTGTAGCTATATTGATGATTCCAATCACAAAAAGGATATCTTAATACATCTGTAGCAGTAGCTCCTGTAGAGCCTGCAAAACTTCCTGAAGGCAAAGGTGCAACTGGTAATATTCCTTGCCAACTGTTTCTTATATTAGTATAATTATAGTCATGATCTAGCTCTGTAAAGTCCAAATCTTTAAATGTTCTTTCTTGTAAAATATCGGCTAAAGCTATAACTTCAGAATATAAATTTACATTATAACTAATTTCTCCTTCTTTATCTATTATATCTAACATTCTTAAATACCCTTCAAATAAAAGAAATCCGTCCTGTTTTAAAACTGCTTTTGTTTTTTGGTATGGATTAAATATTAATCCTCCAGATCCAGCTACTTCTCTAGTAATTTCAAAAATATGATCGAATATTCTATTATTTCTTTTTGTTCCAGGAATTTTAAAGGCTTTAGAATAAGACTGTACATTTTCAGCGACATTTTTAAAATCATCAACACTTAAAGTAAGTGGTAAATCTTCATCTTCATAAAGATCACAAATAACTTGTCCATCTCCTAATATTTGAATTGCTCCAGTTGGAATAGGTTGTGCATCTCTAATAGTAATAGAATTTAATACAAGCTTCTGATCAATAGTTGAATCACCAACTATAACAATAGTATCTTCTGTTGAAATGGCATTAAATGAAATATTTACAAAACCTGTATTATTAGGAATAGGAATAACTTGCTGTAGAATAGTTCCTGAATAAATCCAAATACCAAAAGCGTTAGTAGTATTAATATTTGTGTTAATATCCAAAGTAATATTATAAAAATTTCCAACTGTTAAATTAGATAATTTCTGAATAAGCCCTTGCTGAACTTGACCTGATTTGGGATTTATAGTTACAAGACCTCCTGATTCACTAACTCCAGAAGCACCCTTATGAAATCTCTTCCATGTATTAACAGTTAAAGACGCTCCATAAAAGTCTATTGCTTCTTGTGTTCCATTTGATAAAGTTACTGTATGATCTGTTGAAGAATTTACTGTACTAAAATTATTACCGTTAATAATAAATTGGCTTGTATTCGTAAAAATATTTGCATTGTAACCGTCATAGATCTGTGGATATATTATTAGTTGAACACTCATTATACAGACTGAGTTCTAAGTGTCTTGCTTTTTTCAACTTCAAAAGTGTACTGCATTAGCTTATCATTAGCGACGGTTTTTTTAGTATAGCTAGAAGTTGTAAGTCTTACAGGTGTTACATATTTATTAAGAGAAGAATTAAGTTTATCAGATGATTTTTCCTTTAACAGATAAACTTCAGGACTATTAATAAGCTCTTCGAACCAAGCTGATTCTGACTCGTTTACAAAATCTGTATTCATTGTTATCTTTTCTGTAGCATTTACTCTAAAGGCTTTCTTGCCTCCTCTAAAGCTGTCAATTCTGTAAGAGCTAGAGTTCCAACTTCCTTCTAATTGCTGGTATGTACTTCCTTTTGTAGAAATTTTCTTAATAGACTTCATGATAAAAGTATAGTAGTCCCAAGTACCCCACTGATTTAACCAACAAAGTCTAATAGACTCAAATCCTTTTGTGTTAGGACAGTTAATATTCATCCTATATAAAGATGACATAACAGTACCAGTAGACCCTATGACTTGAAAAGTGTAATATGATAATTTTGTTATATTAACGTTAAATATAGTACTCCAGTTAGATAAGTTAGCAGGAAAGACTCCTGCATAAAGTATTTGAGCGTCTATAATAGATTGAGGATATTTAAAGCCACCGTTACTTGATTGTTGAATATCTTCAGAATTTAGAAGAACGTCTGAATCGTCATAATACTTATACCTTATACCGTATGCACCTGCTGATCCTAAACCTGGAAAAAAAGGATTTGACATTAATAGCCCTACAGTTCCGTAATCATTTATATTAGCGTATTGTATTAAAGGAGCATTAGTCAAAAACTTTCTTTCTTGAGTATTTGAAAAGGAAAATTTATTAAGCATATTGTAGCCAAAATTAACACCGTTTAAATCTAGCTCATCAGTGTATTTAAGATAACCGTTTATTATTTTCATAGGCAAAGAAATATCTCCTGTAGTATTTTCTATGATACTTCCTGTTCCGTCGTTATATTGTACAGTAAACTTTATGACTAAGTATCTCATAGTATTAATATTTCCTGAGAATTTATCAATTAAATGCATAGGCACGTTATTATCTGTTCCATTTAACACTCCTTTATATGTACTGTCTTTCCTTGCTAAGTTATCAGAACTAACAAAACTTTCTATTATAGGACTAAAGTCGAACATTCCTACTCCTGCATTGTTAGGGGTAGTTTTAAAAGTACCTACTACATCTGTTAATACTGATGGGTTAGGGATTTGGTTACTTATATGTACTGTAGCAATAAATTTTACATCTGTAAAAGTTGAAACTATATTAGTATTAGATACTGCAAAAATTACATTCTCTCCTGCTGTTAAAGTATCGAATAAAGTTTTCTGTTCTATTATTGTTGCCATTATTTAATTATTTTGGTCTATAAAATTCTACAAGATTATTTCTTATATCTAACGTTAATATTTTAAGAAAATCTTTTTCTAACTTTTTAAATTGTAATCCTAAAGGTTTCTGAAAAAAGCTTAGACTCTTAATTCCTTCTCTTTTTATTTTCCTACTTATTAAAAAAGCAAACCCTGAAACAAATTGCCCTGTATCTTTTGACCTTCCTCTTTTAAATCCTTTTGGTTTTATTCCTTTTTTTTTAATCCATTTAGATAATATATCAATTGGCGGACCTTTGGTTGTATATCCTTTTCCTGGACTTGATTTCTTTTGACCATCATAGTTTATATATGATTGTTTTACTTTATTTCCAGATACTCCTTTATCTAAAAACTGTCCATATTCTTCCATGTAGAACTTTGTAGAAAAACCACCTTCTTCTTTTGTTACTGTAAATCTAATTGAATTACCTAAAGAAGTACTTCCTTTTGCATTTTGCAATAGATCTCTTGAATCTTTTACTACCTGTTTCCCAAAGCTTTCTAAGTACCTTTCTATATTTTTAGTTTTCACTATTCTACTCCAACAAATACTTCAACTCTAGCAGTAACCGCTGTTGTAGGTTTTACTTGTAAAGAAGCTAAGTTTAACATAGTTCCAAAAGAAGGAGCGCCTACTTGACCTAAAGCAATTACATCACCTGAATATAGAACGTGAGAACCTCCTGCTCTTACTGTTACTGTATAACTTGATGTAGTAGTCTGTACCGCTAGCTCAATATCTACTGCCGTTTCCAAGTTTGTTACTCGAACGTATCTAGTCCTATCTACATCAATAGCTCCTGCTGATGTTGATGGTAGCGTATCGAATACTGCTACTGTTGTAGTTACTGATGCCGTACAGGTTACTATCCTTTCAAATACGTCATTAACTCCTGCTGTAGTTAAAGAATTAACTGAGCCTCTAAGGCTTCCATTAAGTGTTACTGTTTCTGATATTGTCGTTACTAAGTCTGCCATATTTTTATAAATTAATTGTTATTTTAAATTTTTTCCATCCTATTTCTACTGTTAGCCATTTTAACTTCCATTTCATTAATATCCTGCTCCATTAGTATCTACTGGAATTTCACAAGTCTGGAAGTCATTCATAACTAAGATACCAATATTAAATACATATCCGCAACAAAGATTATCGAATCTTTCTTCAAAAGGCTCAATAGTAAATTGATCTTCCGTAAAGTATAAAGGGAAATTAATATCATCAACTCCTGCTAATGATTGTCTTGTACTGTGTCTAAGCATTCCAATGAAGTCAGTTACAATTTGTAAAGTTTCATTAAATACATCTTGCTCATTAGTTAAAGTTTTTACTAATTTAGGAAAGTTAGCGTTTGTAAAGTTCTTAGTCCAGTTATCCTTTTCTGTTACCATGTCCATAATAAAGATCTGAAAGTTATAGGTCAATTGACTTTCTCCAGTTACTACGTTTGTAGGGTTAATATGTAGTAAGGGAAATTTCTGCATCTTTTCAAGATTGATGTCAAATATATTTCCTACAGAAGTAGATTCAATTTGCTTGTGATACTCACCTAATCTAAGAAGAGTATTTACTACGTTATTATATGTCTTATTATTAACCATTTACTTTACTTTATTTTGTGAGTTCAAATCTGTTTCATAACTTAGCCAGGTCAAGCATTCTAAAAGACTTAGCTTTGTAATACTTTCTAATTTACTTATATCCTCTCCACACAATCTGTGCATAACTCCGAACCATCCCCACTTGCTAGCAAAATCTTCAGTTGCTATTGCTGTTTCATTTCCTTCTGCTTCTCCATCAAATATGATGGCAAAATCAGCGACAACTCCTTCACGAAATTGTAAAAAAAAACCAATGCACTTTGCACTTGTTCTGCTGACATCTGTTTTATCTCTTCTGCTCTGAGTCGTATATCTCCATCATAGGAGTCTATAATATAAATATCATTTTTCTTTTCTTTAATAGGTCTGTAAAGAACTGCCATTAATTCAGGTAAATTATTTTCTATTCCGTTCTTAATAAACTGCTCTATGTCTGCATACTCACCTAATGTAATTTCTGAAAGTTGTGGATGATATCCGTACTCAACACCATTTACTTCTATTATCCTTTTTAGCTTAGTATCTTGCTTAGCTTGTAGCTCGCCTATCTTACTCATTATAACAGCTACATCTGATAAGGATAACTCCTTTACTAACTGCTTAGGAATGTCAGAAAGTGCTGCTATTGTTTCTGTAGCTTCTTCTGTCTTTGTTCCTGTTTCAAAGTCAATAAGTTTTAGCCAAGTTTCCAACGTAACATCCGACCAACTATTGATTAAATTGAACTCTTTTGATTTACTTCCTTTTTTAATTTTAACTTTCATACACTATATAATAGAAATTAGTTGATTTTAGTTTACTGCACGAAATACCTTCCAAAGTTACTATCTATCTCATAAAACATTCTCATAGCTAAAGCATCAGCATAATCAGGAGAACGTCCTAAAATAGACTTTACTGTATCTTTTGGTATTATCTGTAGTTTATTATCTTTGTCTGCGTCCTTAGTCCTGACTTGCTCTAGTTCCTCAGTTATGTAATTCTTAACATTTACATCTGAACAACTTACTCCAATTTGTCCTTTGTTTATTTGGTCTGCTAATTTGTAATAGCATTGAGTTTTTAAGTTTTGATAGTTCTCACCTTTTATCGGTCTAGCATTATTTGTAAATCCTTGACATCTTAAGTAATCCTTTACCCCACCACCGACTCCATCTTCATCTACTATGATATTCCTAAGATTAACTCCATTCTCTTGTTGTAGTTTCTTAATCTCGTCCACAACCTCATTTACAGCCGATTTAAGGATAGTTCTTATATATCTAATGTGTAACCCTTGCCAAAGCATTATAACTGTCTTATCGCTTCCAAATCGTGCTACATCACAAGTAATGTATTTATCACCTTCTATTCCTTTTTGACTAAACATACTCATTATAGAATTGTAGTCAATAAGACTATCGGCTGTTGCGTCATACTCCCAATTTCCGAATAATAGCCTTTGCTTACTTAATTCATCTAATTGAGATAGCTGTGTTTCATAATGCTTAGAGATATAATTATTATCTATTACTAAAGATTGAATAAACTTCCTGTAGTGCTTTATTGTATTGTCTTGTGCAGGTCTGTAATACTCAGAATATACCCAGTTCTTAGCAGGGTTGCAAGTCATTAACATCTTAGGGATTAAGTCGTTTTCGTCTAGCTTGTATCTAAGTCTTGAAGCTACTACGTTCTTAGCTTTTTCAGTTATCTGATTTGCTTCATCAATAAAAGCTCCTGTTATTTCAAGCGACCCTAATGAGTCAAAGTTTCTATCTGATGGGTATAAGAACAAGTCCTTTAGTATTATCTCAGAGCCATTATAAAAGGTTATTACATTACTTGAGCCGTTAAATGTGTAGTCTTTAATAGCTTTTAAGTTCCACTCAGTACATACTTCAAAGAATGTATTTAATGTAGTCTTTTTTAAAGCATCTAATTTACTCCTACCCATTAAGTATCTAGTCTTTGGATATTGAAGACACATAGTAATTAAGTAACTACAACCAACCCAAGACTTACCACCACCTGCTGCTCCTCCAAATAAAACCTCTTTAGTCTTATCGTCAAATAGATACTTTAAGCACTCCTTTTGCTTAGGCGTAAATTGTGGATTAATTTCTAATAGTTCAGCTTTAATCACCAAGATTAATATTTATTTTAATTCTTTCATCTCCTGAAGTCAAGTCTATTTCTTGCTTCTCATTATAACCTCTCTTACGTCCTCTAGTTCTTAGGAAGAAAGTAGTAGCAGTTGTATTACCTTCCTTTATTTGTTTTTTAAGACTTGTTTCAGCAAAGTCAATAAATTTACTATCTATATCATCTACGGCTTTCTTATAAACTTCATCACTTTGCATCCAAGCATAGTGTCTGCTTCTTGTAATGTCTGCTTTTTCACAAGCTTCAGTTACTATACCTAATGACATCTCTAGTGCAGCTAGTAGCTTCTTTTTACCCTCCTGTGTCCTCTTTTGTTCTGTTTCCATATTATATAATAGAATTTATTGGTATTCATTTGGTAGCATTAGTCTTATTCCTAAGTCAGTTATAGCCCATACTCTTATTTGTTCTGTATATACTTCAAAGGCTTTAGTATTTAAAGCTGTTGTACTTCCTATTTTATTTAATGCTATTTGCTTATCGTTAATACTTATCATTTCATATTCAGATAAGAACTTAGCTCTTAGTACGTCATGCATTTCATCAGGAAAATATCCTAGTTCTTCTGCTAGTCCTTGTACGATACATTTCCAATAGTAACTATTTTGCATATTGCTACGAGTGTTTCTTTGTTTCTTTACGCTAACAATGTAATCGTTATCTAATTCCTTTAGGTAACTGAAAAGGCTTTGCTTATCTCTACTGTCCTTTATTACAAACTTCATTAATCAAAGGATTCATTGATTCCCCTTTCGCCTACTAGCTTTTCCTTTGCTCCAGCCCATAAGTTATCCCTTCTCTTACTTAGGCTAGGTTCTGTCCTTTGTAGTGATGGTATTCCTTCTGTTGGTATGCTATCCATATATAGTCCACATTCACACTCTGCTTCCTTTGCTTCCCAATTTCCATCTCTAAAAACTATTGTAACTTTAGCTAGTTCTCTAGTGTTTCCACATTCGCAAGTATATAGTGTCATAATATTTTTAATTGTTTTTCTTCCTTATTTATTCTCTCAGTTGCTATATTAAAATACTTTTCGTCTTGTTCAATACCAATAAAGTTTCTATTCAAGTTCTTTGCTGCAACTCCCGTTGAGCCTGAACCCATTGTGAAATCTAATACAGTTTCGCCTTCGTTCGTATAGGTTTTGATAAGATACTCCATTAATGCAATAGGTTTTTGTGTTGGGTGTTTTACTTTGTCGGCAGAGCTATTGTGTACGCATTTAATCCCCTCTATGACTCTACTTGGATATATTAAGTCTGTTTGATTGTCTTTAAAGGTTTTACTATAATCGCCATAGTTATCTGTAGATGTTGAATGCTTTTTATTACCCGCCCTTGTAGTTGTCCTTAATTCCATAATAGGTTTGTATGTTGGTGGCTTTTCATAAAAGATACTTACTATCTCATTATTCAATAAAGGCATCTTCTTTGCATTTAAGAAACCTGTCTTTAAATTCTTTTTCCATATCCAATCATATTTATAATTCTTAATATTGCTCATTCTTAAAGCAGAACTAAATGGCTCACTTCCAAATAATACAATAGCACCATTAGGTTTAATGACTCTATTCAGTTGCTCCCACATTAATTCAAAGTCTATAACTGAATCCCACTTACAAGCAGTAGTTCCGTATGGTGGGTCTGTAATGATAGCATCTATACTTCCAGCAGGTATTGTTTTCATTACCTCTAAGCAATCTCCAAGCCTTAATTCAATCACTTCTTTATTTTATCAAGTTCAAACTCTAAATGATTAATTGCTTTCTGTATGCACTCAATTGGGCTTTTATGCTTTCGATTTGCTCTTAGTAGATAAGTGCAAGCAGTCCCTACATTATAAGATAAATCAAAATCTTCAATAACTTTACGAGCTTCAATCTTGTAACGACTTCCTATATAGTAACTAGGTATTCTATTGTCTTTCATTTAGCCTATCATTTTCAAGTCCTCCTGTTCTTGTTTCTACCTTATCCATTTTCCAAAGGAATTTTTCTTTAGTTTTTCTTTTTATTCTACCCTCTACAATAGTCATTAATATAACTATTAAAAAAAATACTGCTGCAATTATTCCTATTATTGTAAATATCATCATTTTGTTAAAAGTTTTAAAAGTTGAGAGCTAGTATAAATTCTATCATCTCCATCATAGTTTTCATAGATACAAGTAAAGTTATCATCTTTCCAAGTCCATAAAGATTTTACGTTCTTTTTAATATTGTCTTTCAATATCCATTTAATTGTTTTGTATGTTCTTTCCATTTTTTTAGTTTTAGTTAATTGTATTGGGGAGGCGACCAAACCCCCCCTCTACTACTCTAGGTTAAATTAAATGCTTTTGTAGGTATGACTCCTATATTAATTAGTATTAGTCCTTAGAGTATTCTTTATATATTTTTTTTATTCCATCAAAGCAGGCTGCTATACAAGAGCCGCAATTAGTACCTGTTGAATAGTTAGTATTATGCAATACGTTGTATATCTCAATCATAGATTTTTTTGCCGTTTGGTCTTTAGCTCTTCCTGTTTTTAAGTCAGGCCATAAAGCAATTATCTCTGATATTATTTCTTCAGGTATATCTGTTCTAACTTCTACCTCTGTAGTCTTATCCCAGAACTTTTGAGGGCAAGCCATAGGTGCAAGGCGTGCCTTCAATTTTACGAAACATAAACACCTCTTACATTGCCCTGAAGGCTTGAAGTAATAAACGCAAGACTTACAGATGTTTATCCTATCTTCATATATATCTTTAGGTACAAAAAACTTATTCACTTAGCTTATATTTTAATTCTGTTCGCACTTTGTCTATTGTAGTAAATAAGCTATTCCTACTAATTCCTGTTTTCTTTGCCAGGCTGTCTAATGTATTACCTTCATAGTAATAAAGCATAAAGACTTTCTTATCATACCAAGTAAAGCCATCTAAGGCACTATCTATCTTTTCTAGGCTAGTCCATTGATAACTACTTGTTATTTCGTTAGGCAAGTTGTAAAGGTGCTTAGATGGTATTGTTTCTCCTGAATCCATTTCATCATAAGTAACTGCACTTGTTAGACTGTCTATATGTGTGTAATACTTTTTGTACTTATAATAGTAGTTACTTCTTGGACTTGTTAAAGCTCTCCTTAATGCTACTGCACCATATCTTGTGATCCCTAGTATTCCGTCTTTCTCAAAAATATTTTTAATTACTTCAGGATTTGCTTGTAGAAAATAAAGCATTAATTCTTGTACTGATTCATTAACTTCATTCTCATCTGATGTTAGTCCAAAAGCCATAGTCCGAAACTTATCTGAAAGCTTTGATATTTCTAAATAAATTTCAGTCATTAAAATAGTTTATCTTGTTCTACTTTACACTCATTAATAATTCCTAATGCTGAGTTTAAAATATTTAAACCTAATTCAGAGTTTACTGCATTTCTTTCTTCTAATGGTTTTTTACAAGCTTTATTACCATATTTAGGCATCATTGTTCCTACATCATCTTTAGGCTGTTCTATCTTATTTATATTAAAGTTAGACCATAAGTAATGCCTTCCAATCTTCACAGGTTTTATTAAAGGTTTATAGTAGCTAACTACATTTTCTACACAAAACTTTCCTTTGTAAAAATTCTGTAAAAATATTATTTCTTGATACAAATTCATCAAAGGATAAACAGGTCTTTTTCTTATATACTGTGTAAAGTAATTTGTAGTGCTATGAGATTGACAAGGAGGACTACTCCAAATAAAGTCAAATTCTTTATGATGGTCTAATAAATACTCGTGAGCATCAGCAACTACAACTTTATCATTAGGGTATAAAGCTCTGTACTTATTAGCTATCTTTTCATTATATTCAACAGCTGTGATTTCGTGTTCATCTCCCCACAAATGCCTATTACCTCCTATTCCTGCATATAAATTTAGTATTTTCATTCTTTAATTGGCTCTATCTTATCAATCTTATTTACTGTATCTTGTACTAGCTCATCTAAAACAATTCTATAAGCCCTGACTACTGCTGAGTTACTTCTTGTTTCTACTCCTGCAAAAAATCCATTTGTTGCAACTGCTAAATTAATAGGTATAATAAGCATCCAATCCCAAAAATTATCTTCTCTCGTTCCAGAACCATAGTTATTTGAATATTCTATAATAACTTCTAATACTTCTAAATAATTATTATATCTACTTTTTGTACTTACTTCTTTAGCAAACTCTTTACACATTGTAATATAAGTTTCTATTATTACTCGATGTTTGTCATTTGCGTAAATTGGTTCTGTCATACGCCAAAGATACTTAAATAGTTACGCTATTTGCTTTTCTTCTTTTAAGTTTTTAACAAGGTCTTTATAATAACTTATCTGTTCTTCATATTCAACTCTTGAAACTTTATGAATAGTCCTAGCTAAATACTCTAGTTCTTCTGCTGTTCCTTCTCCATACTTTTCGTCTAGTCTAATCGAGAAAAGGTACTGCTGTCCTGAATCAAAAATATTGCACTTTATACATTGAACCTGACAATTATCCTCGTGGAATCTTGTAGCCATATGCTTACGACTTTGAAAGTGTCCGTTTTGCATTCCATCCTTGTAACCTCTGACTATTCCACAAGTGAAGCATTGAACCATTCCATATTCATTAGCTGAACGTATTCTGATAAAAAGACTGAACCACTTGTCTAACTCTTTTTTTAGTTTACTGATTGTCTTTTTCATATTAATTTGCTTTACAGAAGCAATCTGTTTCATAATCAAATAAATCACATTGCTCCTTATCTAATTCGTGTAAATCTTTTGCTTGATTAAATGGTTTTTTAGCCATTTCTATTAATTGTTTAATGCTTTTGTTAGTTCTTAAATCAAATCTTGGTATAGCTTCACTACTATAATCTTGTTCCATTTTTAACCACCAATCAGCAACCTCAGGCTTTTCTTTTATTATAGTTAATCTCTTTTTTAAAGACTTCTTAAAACATAAATCACAATTACCTTCATAGTCCTTCAACTCTAAATCAAAAGTCTGTCTATCCCACCAATCTCTTATGAATTTATTATCTACTTTCAAATCATAAATCAAAGGATAAACTATATTTTGTTTTGCTGCTGAATTACTTTCTCGGTGTCTTTCATCAAACCTAATTCCCATAGCAGTATAAACCTCCTTGTAAGCAAGTGATTTTACATATTTATCAATAGGTCTTTGCTTTAGTTCTCTAGTACAATTTGATGCCATATTATTTGGCAAAGGATATTTTTTAAGCATATCTTCAAAAGGCTTCCCATCTCTACTTGCTGTTTCATAATTAACAACTTTATAGTTAGTAGCTACACCCTTCTCATATACTACATTAGCTTCAAGCCATACTATATTTAGATTCCATTCCTTGTCGCATTTATTTATAAAATCTAAGGTTTGTGGTAATTCTTTACCTGTATTAGCAAATATAAAAACCTTTTCATAGTCTTTGTATTTTGGAAGGTCTTGCAATAACAATCCCATAAAAGCTGAGGTTCTTCCTCCACTAAAAGTACATACTAATAATTTATCTTTCATATACTCTTAATCAAATCAGCAACTATTTTCCAATCCTCATCAGTACTATAATCTTTTACTTTCTTTTTATATAATAAGCGTAATGAATTTAAAGCCTCAATTTTTTTTTGGCTTTTTGTTTTGCTAAGTATTTTTTTGTGAAATGGTAATTTATCAGTTAGATCCCACACTATTACATTTCTTCCTGTTACTTTACAAGGTCTTACATCTTTTTCATATATAACTCCTATTCTCCTTAATTCAGTAAACCTTGCTGCACTTAATGATAAAGCATTTATAGGATTAGTATGTTCTAATGCCTCCTGTCTAGTACAAGGAGCAGATTTAAATATAGCCTCAAAAGTTTCAAATCTTCTTTTAGCTAATAAACCTGCTTCTTTAATTTGATTAAAGCAGTCTATTGATGTTTGTCTTGTTATCATATTTTTATAATACTTTTAAATTAACTTTATATTCTTTTCCATAAGATATTTTTCTAACCATTCTTGTAGGTTGTGGAAATCCAAACATCATCTTAAAAGTTCCTTTTTTTTCTGGATCGTAAAGTTCTTCTTTTTTCATTTTAGTAATTTTGTAATAGGTTCTTGATAATAAGTAGTCTTTTCTTTTGGCTGTCCTAAAGTCCTTACTTGATAAGTAGCATCATCAATTTTTAATTTATGAGCATAAACCCACTTATAAAAGGTTCTGATGTTTAAGAATGGTTCGTCTTTACCAAACCTTACTCCAATATGAAAAGCTTCTTCAACTTGATTCCAAGTCATATTTCCAAATCTTTTCTCTTGTATTAAGTCTGCTGCAAATATATTACTTAAACTAGCCATAGTTTTTCCATCTGTTTTATGTCCAATTTCTATTGATGTCTTAGCAATTAATTCATAAACCTTTTCTTTAAGTTCATTTATATTTTCTTTTTTTAATTGTATCATAAGTATTCTTTTCCTTTTAAGTATTCATTTAATTGCATATCTATTTTAGACATAGTTTTTGGATTTTTCTTTTCTCTACTTTCCCAAGTCCGAACACAAGCCTTCCAAGATTTCATAATTTCTTTTCCGATTTGCCATCCCTTACTTTCATAGAAGTCTATAAAGGCTTCTGCTTCTATATTATTTTTGCGTAAGATACAATAATTTTTAACTTCATCTAAAGTAGGTTTTTTAAAAGAAGCCTTTTTATTACTATCTGTAAGATTAGTATTAGTTATATTTATATTAGTATTATCTGTACACATTTTTAGACTAGGCTTGTCTACTAATTTAATGTACCTAGACAATATTTCTTTACTACCTTGTCTATATATTAAGACCCTTGTTATATAACCATTATCATCTAACATTTTAAGCCAGTTTTGAACTGCACCCCTACTTACTTCATAAAGTCTGCAAAAGTATTCAGTAGAGGCGGTGCATTTACCATTCATATTACATAGAGCAGTTATCTCTGCATAAAGTAATTTAGCGTTAGGTGTCAAGGCTTTACTGTATCTTACTTCAGCTGGTATTATTGCATAGTAGTTAGGCTTTTCTTTCATAAGGTAATTATTTCAATATCATATTTAAAATTCTGAAGTGCAAGTTTAACATTTTCTAATTGATTATAGAAGTTCCTGTAAGAAACTTTAATATCTGTACCAACTTTTCCTGATTTAATTCTTATTATTACTTGTTCATTTTCACTATTAAAAACATTATTTTTTCTTAAATAATCTTTAAGCTGTTGCAAGTCAAAGAAGGATTTTTTAGAATCTTCTATAGTTTGAAAAGCATTAAAAACTTTATTAAATATATCTCGGTATTTAGGAAATGTTGAATAGTTATTCTTATGATTCTTTTCATAGTGATAGATTAAAGTTCTATCTCTATTAATTACCTTAGCTATAGTTGAATGAGGTATTTTATATTCTATCCTAGCTATTACGCTTGCTATAGATCTTGCTACCTGAAGCTCTTGTATTCTACTTTTGTAGCCTAGAGAACCCTTACGCAAGCCTAACAGTGATGTCGTTAGGTTGCATAAGTTTTTAAATTTATCTTCTTGTGTCATCTTAAAATGGTAAATCTTCATCAATAGAAGGAGGAGTAGTTGAATATTCTACAGATGCTCCTGAAATAAAGTTTTGAGTAAAGTGATAGCCATCAATATTATGATAATACTTTCCTTTATATTCTCTTGAATAAACATTACATAAGATTTTAACTTCCATATCATATTCTAGTTTGTTCATTGAATCCATCTTATCACCAAAGGCACTTACACAGACTTCATTATTAAATTCTCCTCCTGTATCAATTACGATAGATTGTTTCCTCCATTCTTTTCCTGATTTGCTAACTCCTGATTCAACAGCTAACTTCTTTACTAGTTTTCCTTTTACTTCCATTTTTATAGTGCCTGATTTTGCAGGTCTTTATTAATTAATTATTTATTTGTTGTTTTAACATTTTCATCAATGTACTTTCTTGCTTTTCTGACATTGAGTAGTTTCTCATCTTAGACATTACTGCTGAACCTTTCCCTGTATTGATAAATTCTAACATAATATTGTAAATGTCAGTAGTCATTTCAGGTTTTGAAATAGGTTCGTTTACCTTATTACTATCAACGTCTTTAGTGTCATCTAATAAGAATAAGTTACCAAGTGCATACTTTTTAGCGTAAGAACTACTTGATCCGAACGACTGAGCAATATCCATTCCTTTACGTTCTGGATTAATCCCTGCTTGAGCTTCAACATATATAGTCTTTTCTCCATCTGAAATACTTACTTTAGATGTTAAAACTAAATAACCTGCAATCTCTTGAGTCGTTTCTGTTATCGTTAAGTAACAACCATACTTCTTTAAAAGTGGTTTAACGGCTTCTAAGATGTCTTCTGCACTTCTATACTTATACTTACCAAAACTGTTAAATTGATTCTTAGGAGCTTTCAATTCGCTTTGAATAGCTATTAAATAGTCCTGCTTGCTTTCTGTTTTCATTATCTTGTTCTTAAAATTAATGCTTTTCTACCTTTTTGGTTATAAAGCTTGTTGTAATGTTTTAGCTTATTAGCTACCTTGTGATTATCTTCTTCTGTTATTTCTAAGATGTCATTCCAATAAGACCCTTTTGGTTCTACTTTGAAATTGTAAACTTCATCAAGTATTAGTCTGTTTTTCTTTCTATATTCAACACTTGCTAAGTCTAATTGCTCTTGTGTTCCATAAATCCTTATTGACCTTTCATCTCCAACTAAGTCATTATCCATTGTAAATAGCCTACTATTCCATTTTGAATCTGATGAATATCCATCTGACTTATAAAAAAAGTCTTGGCAAATTAAATCCAATGTATTGTATTCTAAATATTCTGCGTCTTGTATTGTCATCTTAAAATCTTTTTGAGTTATCCTGCGAATTATAGTAAGCTGATTTTACCTTAACATATAAATCTCTTACAGTTTGAAAAGATAAAGACTGCATTCCGTCCTCAGTTAATACTGTATTGTCAGGTAAAAGTACAGGTTGATTAGATTGTACGTCTAACAAGCTAATAATAGCTTCCTGCTTAGTAGTTGCTTCTTTCATTTTATATTGCATTATCTTAATCCTAAAAAAAGTTCTAAAAGCGTAATAGACGCTAGTAGTATATATAAGCAGCCGAAAAGTCCTGCTATTCCTAAAAGTGTTGAGAGTAAATTTTTCATAATATTTATTTGATTAATTATGAAGCAAAGATATAAAAATATAATATTATAAACAGAATGATAAACAAAGTTATTAACAATTAAGGTGTTTACATCTAGGACAAACTTTATTGCTTGTCTAGTATATTACCATTAAAAAGAAAAGAAAGTGCCTAAAAAGGCTAAGAGGGGGTGCTATAAACTAAAGAATAATACTATTATAATTAATAGAATATAAAATAAAGAAAGTTTAGTAGAATCCTTTAATTGCATTACAAAGGCATTAATAAATTAATTGGAAGAGTTCCATTATTTAATACTACACTACAACCTATAGACTGTTTTTTGAAGTTCTTAGCGTAAGCAGCAGCGTAAGTAGTAGAGTCCACTCCACATCCTACTTGCATTCCAAAGACTTTAAATCTTTTTCCTACGAACCATTGAACGTAAGCAAGTGTATGGGTATGACCACAAACAGATGACATTAGGTTGTTTTTTGCTTTGGCGGCTGCTTGACCTCCTTCTCCATGTTCGTAAAGTACGTTATCATATATAACAGATTCGCACCAATTCCAACTTGGAGTACCTAATACTTCATTGTAAGACCTTATCCAAGCAGCAGGAATACCACCTGACATAGCCTTACGACTTGCCATTCTATCATGGTTACCTATCATTACATCAGCTTTAGGGAATGCTTCATACCACTTAGCTATCTTCTTTATAGCAGTTTCAAGCTCTAAGCCTGAAGACATACCATCTGGGTCTGGCTCATGATATGAAAAACCATGAGCGTCAATACAATCTCCAATAAAAATAACTTGATTACAGTTAAATGTTTCGTACTGTTCTAAACACCAGTCAAGATAGCCGTCTAGACAGAATGGTTCGTGCAAATCTCCGATGACTAAAATATTTCTAGTTTCAGTTTCTCGCATTTTCTGTAAAGCTGCTACCTCGTGGGGTTTTAATCTAAAACGATTATTTTTTAGCAACGTCTGCAATTCCTTGACCTACAATAAGAACTAAAATAGCGTGGTATAATTCTGTTGCAGTTGCAGGGTCTACTCCTAAATACGTTACAATAGCAGGAATTACTACAGAACTGATTGCATACCAAAATTTCTTAGACTTTAACATCTGTCCGATAAGGTACTTTTGAAAAAACTTTTTCATAATTATTTATTTTTGATTATTAAATTAATATTTTCACCGCCTAAATTAACTATTTCTTTGATTAGTAAGTCCATAGCTAATACAGAGTTACTAACAAAGTCTTGTTGGCTACCTAGTCCTACCAGGATGCAGCCTCTTGTGTCTTTAGCAGTATTACCTCTATGGAATAAGATGTAGCTTCTATTCTCTACATCCTCTACAAGCAAATGCAAATAATCCCTTGTTGCTGATTCTCTTGGAAGTCTTAGCCTTACTTTATATTCTCCTTCAGGGATGCAACTTATATTCCTTTGATTATCTAGCCAAGGATTCTCTAAAGTGTCGCACATCCTTTCTCCATCTAAAAAAAGCTCACCTATTACAGAATTTTCTGAGAATGTATCTCTAATTAATAAAAGGTTAATTTTTTTTTTGTTCTTCAAATTTAATGAATTTGTAAACTGTATATGATATTGCTAAAATTAAAGAAACTAGAGTAAGCAATTCATTACAATCTGTAATACTAAAAGCTATTGCCGTACTATTTGCTAGTCCGACCTGAAGACTGTCTTGTACTTCTTTCATTTGTTTTAGGTTTTTTATCTAAGTAAGATTTAAGCTTAGTAATGTTAATTGGTTTTGTCTTGTAGTGTTTCTTCATTAATCTGATGAACTTAAAAAGTTTTGTAAAGTAAGTCTAGTTCCTTGTCTTGGTCTTTCTAGATTCATATTATTGTAGTAATTTTCTCTTGAAGGATTTACATCTGCTCCAGTGTTTGTATTATATTCAGGGAAACTTGCAGTATTATTACGTATGTAGTCTATAAGTCTTTCACGATAGTAACTTCCAGTGTTTAATATTTCTTCTCTAAAGCTTTGAGCTTCTTCTGTACTTAAAGCATTTCCAGTTTCTGATGTCTTAGAATAGATATTACCGTTCTCCACTTTATGACGTAGGTAGTTAAAAGCGTGATAAAGACTATACGATGGAAGCATATCCCCTATGTAGTCATCTAGTAAAGTTTTGTAAGCTACATTTGCAGGAAGATTTACAGTACCTGCTACAATTAAGGCTTTTAATTTATTGTTAAGATCAGTCCCTAGTGCGGTTTCAACATAGATTTTCTGTGCTTCTCGTACAAATGGAAGTAAGATGTCTACATCTACATTAAGATTAATTGCTGTAGAGTCCTTTAATTTAGCCTCTGATATAAATAGTACATAGCTCATAATTATCTTGGTTTGTTATATCCGTTATTTTTCATTCTTTGCGGTGCTATCGCTACTAGCTTATCATTTTTTTCAGCAGTAAACCCCTCAG
>Ga0209383_1000493_pt1 | contig 28152 bp, 31 predicted proteins | sample CoawatmetaG02DNA_FD_187510 | JGI IMG/M metagenome (GOLD analysis project Ga0209383, IMG submission 187510) | Marine microbial communities from the West Antarctic Peninsula - Coastal water metaG029-DNA (SPAdes) (version 2) | ecosystem: Environmental > Aquatic > Marine > Coastal ... | reverse complement strand
CAGGAAATCCAATGCTGCCTGTCTATGCAGGAGAAATTCAGTGTAAGTGCTTAGGAGTTGAAGTAGATATTTTCAATATAAAGGGCAATAGTACATCTGATAAAGGTGAATTAGTTTGCAGATCAAGCATCCCAAGTATGCCAGTCGGTTTTTGGAATGATCATAATAAAAATAAGTATAAGAAAACTTACTTTTCGCTGTATCATAATATTTGGTCCCAAGGGGACTATGCTCAGATTACAGAAAATGGTGGTATCATTATTTATGGAAGATCCGATGCCACATTAAACCCAGGTGGAATTAGAATTGGAACCGCTGAAATATATCGAGTAGTAGAAGAAATTAACGCTATTGAAGAATCTATTGCAGTAGGACAAAATTGGGAAAATGATACAAGAATAATCCTCTTTATTAAATTGCGTACTCAGTATCAAATGTCCAAAGATCTTGAAATAGAAATATCTAACAATATCAAAGAAAAGCTCTCAAGAAGGCATGTTCCTAGTCACATTGTTCAAGTATCAGATATACCAAAGACTAGAAGTGGTAAAATTGCTGAGTTAACTGTACGCGATACTATTAATGGTGAGCCAATAAAAAATATTGAGGCATTGGTAAATCCCGAGTGTTTAAGTCAATATCAAGATATTGCCGAAATAAAAAAATAATATAATATTTATTTGCTATGAATATTGAGTTTGATTCAACAGAGCTAAGACTAATAACTGACAAAGAGTCTATACGATTGCACCCGCTTTGGATGCGTGAAAGATCTAAAGAAGAAACTGCTGTAGACCAAAGATCTTTTCAAAGACTTTACGATCCAGAAACTCTAGCAAATAATTTAACTTTTTCAGATGCAAAACAATTAGATCATGATGAAATACTTATAAAATTTTCTGATCAACACGAGGCTAAATATTCATTAAAAGATTTGCTACTTGAAGTTGAAAAAAAAGATAATTTGCCACAAAAAGTCTATTGGAATACTAGCAACTTAGAATTCAAAGAGTTTAATTTTGATTATAGCTTAGAATCCGAACAGCAGATGTTGGAGATACTTGAGTATTTTCACAAATATGGATTTGTTGTTGTTAAAGGACTGCATGCACAAGAAGGAGAAATCATAAATTTTGCAGAAAGAATTGGTTTTATCCGTGAAACGAATTTTGGTAAAATTTTTAATGTAAGATCAAAACAACAGCCTAATGATTTAGCTTACACTTCTATTGAACTTGGTCCACACACTGACAACCCTTACCGAAGACCAGTTCCATCAATACAGTTCTTATTCTGTGTTGAAAATAGCTGTGTAGGTGGCAATTCTACTTTAGTTGATGGTTTCCAAGTAGCGAAAGATTTGAAAGCCCAAAATCCTGATGCCTTTAAAATTTTATCTGAAACCAATGTATTCTTTAGATTCATAGATCAAGATTCAGTCCTAGAAAATACTGGAACAACAATAGAGTTAAATGATGAAGGAAATTTTGTGCAGATACGATTTAGCAATAGACTAGACTTAGCGCCTTATCAATCTCTTGATAAATTGACAAAATACTATGAGGCAAAAAGAACTTTTCATCAGATGATTAATTCTGACAAGTATTTGATTAATTTTAGACTGCCTGCTGGAGGTTTATTAATTATGGATAATTATAGATTGCTACATGGCCGCACAAGCTTTAATACTTCTGAAGGGAGTCGATTTCTTCAAGGCTTATACATTGACCACGACTCAATAGAAAGTAAATATAAAATTTTGAAAAAAAATAAAAATGGATAAAGTTAAATTTACAGCAATGAAAGATGGCACTAAAGAAGATTATGATCTTCTTAGCAGGTATGAAGAAGGCTTTGTTGAGGGCTTGCCAGATAGAGTATTAAAATTTCTTAAAAATTTAGATGGCTCATTAGATGGTTATCAAATAACTAGGCTAGAACATAGTCTTCAAACAGCAACTAGAGCAGAAAAAGATGGAGCTGACGAAGAAATGGTAGTAGCAGCCTTACTACATGACATTGGGGATGGCTTGGCGGTATTTAATCATAGTCAGTTTGCAGCATCTATTTTAAGGCCATATGTTTCTGAGAAAGTCTATTGGATCGTCAAACATCATGGATTATTCCAAAATTATTACTATGCGCATCATGTAGGCAAAGATAGAAATGCTCGTGATCAGTATAAAGACTCACCTTATTATCAGGATACAATTAATTTTTGTGAAAATTGGGACCAAGCATCTTTTGATCCAACCTATAAGAGTTACCCCTTAGAGCATTTTGAGCCTATGGTTAAAAGAGTTTTCGCAAAACCCATACACGATTTTTAACCAAGTTTTTTAACAATTACATTGCCAATAGAATATCCTGCTCCAAACGAACAGATAATAGCTAGATCATCCTTCTTGAGACTATTATTATGCTTATGAAAAGCAATTATTGAACCTGCTGAACTTGTATTTGCATACTCATCCAAAACAATTGGAGCAAAATCTCTCGATGCTTCGTGTCCAAGAATATATTTACTTATAAGTCGATTCATATTTTCATTAGCTTGATGTAAGTACATTGCTTTTATATTAGTAACTTCAATACTATTTTTTTCTAAGTGTTCTTTTATTAAAGAAGCTACTTTAGGAACTACCTCTTTAAAAACCTGCCTACCATTTTGGTGAAATAACTTATCCGCTTTGCCAACATCATCGGGAGATGACGAATTAAGGAATCCATAATTATTTCTTATATTATTTGAAAACTGCGTATAAAGTTTTGTACTAAGAATTTCATATGAATTTGAATTGCTTGGCACCTCTTTTAACTCTTCAATAACCACTGCCGTAGCAACATCACCAAAAATAAAATGGCAATCACGATCTTTAAAGTTTAAATGTCCGCTACAAATTTCAGGATTAACCATCAGTGCCGATCTAATCGAGCCACTTTTAATCATATCATAAATAGTCTGGATACCAAAAGTTGCTGAAGAGCATGCAACATTCATATCAAAGGCAAAACCTTCAATATTTAATGCATTTTGTATTTCTATAGCAATAGCTGGATAGGGACGCTCAAGATTAGAGCAGGCAACAATAACAGCATCAATTTTTTCAATATCTATATTTGCATTTTCAATTGCTTGTTTAGCTGCGATGACACCCATTTCTGCTAAATTTGATAATTCATCTTCTTTGCGTTCTCGAAGCAGTGGACGCATAAATTTTGTATCTAGTATACCTGATTTATTTTGTACATATCTAGCTTTTACCCCTGATGCTTTTTCAATAAACTCAGAACTTGATTTTTGTAACTCTTCAATTTCACCAGTCTTAATTTTGTCTTCATTTTCTATATTAAATTCATCTACAAATTTATTATATGAATTAACTAGCTCATCATTAGTCAGAATTTCTTTAGGTGTAAATAGTCCGGTGCCTGAAATTTGAATTCTTGTCATTATCTTTGACTATACTCTGTATGAAATTTTATAAAAATATCGAAAAATTAAAAAAACTGACTTTATATTAAACTATAAAGTCAGTTTTTTTTAGACTATATTCCAGGTATATATGGAACGCCGTCGCCTTTAACAGTTTCATTGATACCTTGTAACGTTGTACAAGCTGTAATCATAAAACTAATGGCTAAAACAGTAAGTGTAACTCTCATTTTTGATCTCCAAATAAAATTAATAATTTAACTATAGGTAATTTAATCGCTAATACAATTAATTTATTATTTTAAATCCCAGGAATTAAAGGGATATTAACACAACTTGATGTTAGCAGGTATACTAGTAGTATTGAGGATATAGTTTTCATTATAAGTAAACTATAATCATTTAAAAATAACACTCAATGACTTGTTTTGTTTATATTATTGGAAGTTTCAAAGCGAATAAGCTTACAACTTATGTTGGTTGGACTAATAATATTGACGAAAGATTAAATAAGCATAATTCTAGCAAAGGGGCTAAGAGTACAAAGGGTCGTCAATGGGAATTAATATATTATGAAGAATGCAATTCTAAATCTGAGGCCTTAAAGAGAGAGTATGAATTAAAGAATGATAGAAAGTTTAGAAGCTATATAAAAGATGAGTATCTTAATGCTCAACCATAGCCACTGCGTCCACTCTTTCTAAAGCCATAAGGTCCCGCAATAAATATTGTTAGCGCTTTAATACCGGGCTGTAAATCAACTCTATGTAGTTGGTCGGCAGATCTAAATCCAATATAGCCTGGACCCCTCCATTTTTTTTCTTTTACTTCATTAAGTGTTTCCCAATAACCACCACTAATTATAATTGTAATAAAAGGGAATGGATGATTATGAGTTCCTTTTCCATGGTCATCATCAATAATATGATTAATAATAATATTGAACGGAAACCATTTGGGTCTTTTTCTTAAGAAAGGATAATATCTAATAGTCCATGGCTTAGCTAAGTGAAACTCAGGATGAGATGCTCCTCGATCCATAACTATTCTTTTTCTTCCTAATTTATCTAATAAATTTAAAAAATTCATATTAAGTAAAAACTATATTATATAGGTTAGATTATATACAATAAGCGCCCGTGGCTCAACCGGATAGAGCATCAGATTTCGAATCTGAGGGTTGCAAGTTCGAGTCTTGCCGGGCGCACCATAAGGAAAAATATATGAAATTATTTAAACCATTTGGACCATCGATAGGTAAAGTTGAGCTAAAAAAAACTATAATAGGTAATGTCAATGATTACTGTGATAAAGTTATGGCTAGTAAATTAAAAAGTAAAAAACTAGACCATTCAAGTAAACTTATAGGTAATGTTGAACAGCAATTTATTATTACAAGATCAAATTTTAAGAAAATTTTAGAAAAAGAAATTATCTTTTCAATAAAAAAATATTATTTAGGGGTGCTCGGGGTAAAAGTAAAAAAAATCACAATAGATTCAGCTTGGATTGTCTGTCAATATGCTGGAGATTTTAATCCACCACATATTCATAGAGGTAATATTAGTGGAGTAGGCTACTTAAAAATTCCACAAACAATTACAAGTGGAAGGGAAAAAAAACTAGCTGGACATATTTCATTTATGGATGGAAGAGTATCAATGCCAAGAAATAGCCCACCATTAGTTCAACACAGACAAACATTTAAACCAAAAGTAGGGAACTTATTTATATTTCCATCTTTCTTGATGCATGATGTACATCCATTTAGAGGTGACGGTGAAAGAAGAAGCTTTTCATTTAATGCCTTTGTAGATTCTTAATTTGAGCTTCAATCATAGGTTTACTAATCCGACCTGGCCGAAGAATATTAATTTTATCATTAATCATAGAAACTATAGTCGATTCAGTGCCTATTATTTTATGATTGCTAATTAGTGCGTAAGCTATTTCTTTATTTGAAATAATATTTAATTCATCGATATTTCTTGGTGTTTTTCCCTTATGCGAGTTAGCGCTAGTACTTGCAAATGGTTTTTTTGTTTCAACCAATAAATTTAGTAAAGCTTTATGATTAGGAATTCTAATACCAACTGTAGTAGACGACTTATGCCCATAAAATATTTTATTATTCTTTTTCTTTACTATTAGGGTTAAATCACCCGGCCAAAAAGCATTAGCTAATAATTCATCATATTTAGAAAAATGACCAATTTTTTTAGCCTCTTTAATTGATGATACAAATATAATTAATGGAAGCTTTTTTGGTCTTAACTTAGCTCTAAAAATCTTGTTAACAGCTTTTTCATTATAAGCATCTGCAATCAAGCCATAAACTGTATCAGTAGGAACAGCGATTATATTTCCATTTTCTAGACTTTGTTTTAGTAATCTAATACTATTTTTTGAATATTTGATAATTTTATGAATCATATTTATGGCAATTACTAAAATATTTTATCATACGGACTTTGAGAATCATATTCCAACTTTAAATAATCCTGAGTGCTCTAAAAGAGTAGCAAATATAATCAATCTTATTAAAGAAGAAAACTTAGCTAATATCTCATTCGTTGAACCAAATAAAATAAAAAAAGAGCTTATATATGCAGCACACGATAAAAATTTTGTAGACGAAACTCTTAATAAATTTCCAGAAAATAATGAAATTGTATATCTGGACCAAGAAACGCCTGTTTCCCAAGGATCAAAAGATGCAACGTTAAGAGCTGCAGGAGCAGGTATAGACGCAGTAGAATCAATTCTAGACGGTAGCTGTAATAATGCATTCTGTATTGTGCGACCTCCTGGACATCATGCTTGCATTGATAGATCTATGGGTTTTTGTGTATTTAATAATGTTGCTGTAGCAGCTCATTATTTAATCAATAAATATAGTTTTTCAAACATAGCAATTATTGATTTTGATGTACATCATGGTAATGGCACTCAAGACATATTTTATAATAATAAAAATGTAAATTATTACTCAACACATCAATTTCCTCTTTATCCAGGAACTGGTGATCTAGATGAAACTGGAGTGGGCAATATATTTAATGTACCACTTGTTTCAGGAACATCATCTGATACTTATAAAAAATTGTTTCAAGAAAAAATAATAAATCAATTAAAAATACAAAAACCAGATTTTATTATTATTTCTGCTGGTTTTGACGCTCATTCAGCAGACCCATTAGCTAATATTAATTTAGTTGAAAACGATTTTTCTTATATAACAGATCAATTAAAAATGATTGCTAACAATTACTGTGAGGGTAGGTTACTATCAATGCTTGAAGGTGGTTATGATATAAATGCTTTAGAACAATCAATATTAACTCATATAAAAATTTTACAGACTTAGATTATGAATGATAAAAAAAAGACAGTAAAAGACTCTTATGGACGATTGATAGAAAATAAATCTTTCGATGAATATTGGGATGAATTTCATAAGATAGAAAATCTTTCAATGAAAGAGTCTATACGCCAAAAAAATGAAAGAAAGTCTAAGATTAAAGATAAATAATAAGAGCTACTTGATTGCTTGCACTGTTTGCCATGCCATTTTTGCAAGAATAGGTACAAATGCTCCGTACTGTTTAGCTTGATCACTAGATGCAGTGCCATCTCTAACGCGGCCCGCAATTCCTTGAGTAATTCCAGCTAATCTAAACATATTATAGGCTAAGAAAAAATTCCAATCTTGAATTTCATTTCTATTTGTTTTTTTATAATAAGCTTCGGCATACTCATCTTCATTTGGAATATTCAATTCTTTTAAGTTGGCTCCAAGTATTCCAATTCCTTGAACTGCTAATGGCATTTTCCAAGTCATCATATGATAAGTAAAATCAGCTATTGGGTGACCTAATGTAGATAGTTCCCAATCTAATATAGCTATTACTTCATTAGTATTTTTATCAAAAACCATATTATCTAGTCTAAAGTCACCATGAACAATTGATGTTTCTTCGCCAGAGGGAATATTTTCTGGAAGCCATTGAATTAGATTGTCCATTTCAGGAATTAATGTAGTTTCTGAATCTTTGTATTGTTTTGACCATCTAGTTATTTGTCTTGCCATATAATTTTCATATTTACCATAGTCACCAAGACCTATACTTTTAAAATTAGTATTATGTAATTTTGCAATCGTATCATTCATAGACCAATAAATTTTATTTCTTTCTTCTGCACTACATTTAGTTAATAGCAAGTCCCAGAATATATTTCCATCAACGTGGTCCATTAAAAAAAATGGTGTACCTGCAACACTAACATCTTCACAAAAATCATAAGTTTTAGGAACTGGAACATCTGTCTTATTCAAGGCTGATATAACTTTATATTCGCGATCAACTGCATGTGCAGATGCAAGAAGTTTTCCAGGAGGTTTTCTTCTTAATACAAAGTTCCTTACGTTTGTTTGAAGTAGATATGTAGGATTCGACTGTCCTCCTTTAAATTGTTTAATGTCTAGAAGACTCGTATCATTTCCTAATAAATTTTTTAAATATTTTTCGATTGGACCATGGTCTAATGAAAGCTTTGGATCAACTTCTTTAGTGCCACTAAATTGAGATGTTCTATCCATTATTTATCGCTCTCCATCCTATATCTTTTCTAAAAGTACTTTCTGGCCAATCAATTTTATCTATTGCAGTATATATTTTATTTAAAGCAGTTTGTAAGTCATTGCCAGTTCCAGTAATTGATAGAACTCTTCCTCCGACGGCACATAATTCTGTATCTTTTAATTCAGTGCCAGCATGAAATATTTCAATGTCATTTTCATTTTCTGCCAACTCGAGGTTTTTAATTTTAGTGTCTTTTTTATACTCATTTGGATAACCTAAACTAGCCATAACAACTGTTGCAGCATAGTTTTTTGCCCAATTAGTCTTTATAGAACTAATATTGCCATTAATAGTACCTAATATAAGATCGACAATATCTGACTTAAGTCTGAGCATAAGAACTTGACACTCCGGATCTCCAAAACGAACATTATATTCAACCAGTTTTGCTTTATTATTTTTTATCATTACTCCTGCATACAAAATACCTTGGTATGGAGATCCAAGATCTCGCATAGCTTTTAAAGTTGGTTCAATCATTTCTAGATCAACCTGTTTTTGTATTTCCTTAGTAAAGATAGGTGCAGGTGAGTATGCCCCCATGCCTCCAGTATTTGGTCCCGTATCTCCATCACCAATTCTTTTATGATCCTGTGCGCTAGATAGGGGGATATAATTAGTACCGTCGGTAAACACAAAATAGCTTGCTTCCTCTCCATCCATAAATTCTTCTATAACCAATTCACAGCCTGATCCAAATTTATCATTAAAAATATCATTAACCGCTAAAAGCCCATCATTAAGTGAAGTTGCAATAGTTACGCCTTTACCAGCCGCTAATCCACTTGCCTTTATTACCACTGGAAATGTATGATTTTTAAGGTAGTCACAAGCTAATTTTTTTTCTGTAAAGCTTTTATATGCAGCGGTAGGTATATTATACTTTGAACAAATATCTTTCATAAATATTTTTGAACCCTCAAGACCTGCTGGAATCTTTTTAGGACCAAATGCCATGATCTTTTTGCTGCCAAGAAAATCTACAACTCCATTAACAAGAGGAACTTCAGGACCAACTACAACTAAATCTATTTTATTAGCTATGCAAAAATCATATAAAGTATCAAAATTATTAATATCAAAATTATGTACCTCAGCTATTTTGGATATTCCATAATTTCCAGGTGCACAAAATAACTTAGACAATTGGTCACTTTTAGCTATAGAAAAACATAAAGCATGTTCTCTTGCACCATTTCCTAAAACTAAGATATTCATAATATTTTTTTTAGACTATTTAATATGATAATATATATTAGATTATATTAAAAAAATGACCAAAGAAAATATACCAGAGTATTCAGTAACTGAATTATCAACTGCCTTAAAAAATACAATTGAAGAAAAATTTGGCTATGTTCGGATTAAAGGTGAATTGTCTGGTATTAACAACCATTCATCTGGCCATATTTACCTTACTTTGAAAGATGAAAATGCTGTAATTAACGGAATCATCTGGAGAAGCAGTGTTGCTAAAATAAAAATTCGTCCAGAGGAAGGTTTGGAAGTTATATGTACAGGAAAGATTAGCACGGGATATAATCCAGGGAGATATGCTGGAAGATCTAATTATCAGATAACTATAGATACTATGAAACCGGCTGGTGCAGGCGCTCTGATGGCCATTTTAGAAGAGAGAAAAGAAAAATTAAAATCTGAAGGCTTATTTGAAATCCATCACAAAAAAAGTATACCAAAATACCCATCAACAATTGGAGTAATTACATCTCCAACTGGTGCTGTGCTTCAGGATATTAAACACCGTGTTTCAGAGAGGTTTCCCTGTAATATAATTTTATGGCCAGTCCCTGTTCAGGGAAATGATGCGGCTGAATTAATTGAAAATGCTATTCGAGGATTTAATAAAATCGATAAAACTTCAAAAATTTCAAAACCTGAGGTTTTAATTTTAGCTAGAGGTGGAGGTAGTATAGAGGACCTATGGTGCTTTAATGAAGAAAGAATAGTACGTGCAGTTTTTGATAGTAGCATTCCTCTAATTTCTGCGGTTGGACATGAAACTGATACAACTCTTGTGGACTATGTATCGGACATAAGAGCTCCAACACCAACAGCAGCAGCAGAAATAGCAACTCCTTCAAAAAATATTCTATTTACAGAGCTAAATGAAAATGAGAATAGATTAAATTATAGTGTTAAAAATTTGGTTAATATAGCAAGAGAAAGAATTCTAAGTGTTCAAAAACTTTTTCCTGATCATAAAGACTTATTCAATTTAAAATTAAATGAATTAAATAATTTAAAGCAAAGATTGCCATCGTCTTTGAAAATTTTCATTCAAAAAGAAATTTCAAATTTTCAGAATTCAGGGTCAAAATTAAACCTCAATATTTTAAAAGAAAAAATTAGAAACAATCAAAATTCATTATTAGGTATTTCAAATCAATTTCTGAATAATAATAAGAACAATTTCACATCATATTCAAATAGAGTTAATTCAGCCAGCAAGCTTCTTGAAAGCCTAAGTTATAAATCAGTAATAAAGAGAGGCTTTGCAGTCATTCGGAATAGTTCAAATAAAGTAGTCAGTAAAAAAACTGACATAATAAGAGATAATAAGTTAAGTATAGAAACAAAATTTGGTATAATTAAAGCTGAAATAAAAGATGAACAATAATAAAAAAATTTTAGCAGAAATAGTTCTTGATCATGGCAGCTTTCATTTTACAAAAAATGGAGATCATGTGCTATGTTCTATTACAAAAGAAATAATTCCGATTGAAGAACTAAAGTATTGGAATGTAGATAATCAGGAAGTATACGCCTCTCCTAAAATTGCATTACAAAGATATAAAGATCTAAATGAAATTTAAATTATTATTAGTTTTTATAAGTATTCTCTATTCAAATTTTGCTCTCTCAGAAATTTTACCTAGCTCAGTTTTACAGGGAGGGCTAGTAGTTGGTCAATTAGAAATAGGAGATACATTAAAACTTAATGGTAATAGTATAAAGCTAAGTAATGATAAGTATTTTGTCTTTGCAATTGATAGAGATGAAATTGGTCCTATGAACATTACTGTATTAGAAAATGATAAGATAATTTCAATTAATCAAATTAAAGTTATTAAGAGAGATTATGAAATTCAAAGAATTAATGGACTCCCAAAAAAAATGGTCACGCCCGATGAGGAGGTAATTAAAAAAATTATTGCTGACAATAAGATTATTGTTAAAGCTAAAGAGCTAGACTTAGATAATACTTTTTTTAAAAAAAATTTCTTAATGCCTACGGATGGCATCATATCGGGTGTGTTTGGAAGTCAGAGAATTTTGAATGATGTTCCTAAAAGTCCCCATAAAGGCTTAGATATTGCTGCACCAGAAGGTCAAACTATATTATCTACAAACGATGGCATAGTAATACTAGCTGAAGATAATCTCTATTATACTGGAGGAACAATAATAATTGATCATGGGCATGGGGTTAAATCAATTTATGCTCATATGTCTTCTGTAGAGGTTGTCGCTCAACAAAAAGTAAGTAAAGGTGAAATGATTGGTAAAGTTGGCTCAACTGGTAGATCAACTGGTCCACATTTACATTGGGGTGTAATGTGGTTTAATCAGTATGTTGATCCACAACTTTTAGTTAATCAATAAGCTTAACTTTTCTAATTCCATTCATCGTATTCTATTTCCATCTATCATGGAGCCAAAAGTATTGACCAGGATCTTCAGTAATTTTTTTTTCAAAAAAATAGTTTATTTCATTAGTTATATCTTGAATATTTTTTTTACTATCATCAAGATTCTCAATATTTAATGGGCTAAAGAATTCAACTTCAAAATTCGACTTATTTTTTCTTTTCACCCAAGCTAGATATATTTTACATTTATTTTTCAATCCAAGCTGTGCAGGTAGACTGGTAGTTTTAGATTTGATATTAAAGAAATTACTTTCTATTCCTGTTGTAAGTCGTAAATCAGATAAGAGAGCTAATGAATTTCCATTGTTAAAATCATTAATAATATTTTTAGTACCTATCATATTTTTTTCATAACATGTAACACTAAACTTATTTCTTAATTTATTGATAATTTTTTTTGAATAGGGATTATTAGGTTGTCTTACAATACCAGAAATTTTATCTGAATTTTTTCTACATGCAATTCCCATTATTTCCCAATTTGCATTATGAGATGATACTAATATTTTTTTTGTTGATGTATCAAAAAAATCTATTGAATGTTTATTATCAACTATACTAATACGGTCATTTTTTTTTGATGCTAATTTAGAAAAGTGCGAATATTCAGCTGCAACACGTCCAAAATTTGACCATATTTCATTATTTATTTTGTCATACCAATTATTATCTTTATTTGGAAAAGCTTTTTCTAAATTATTTCTAATAATCTTATTTACAGAAAGAAATGGTCCAATTGATTTTGTAATAAATGAACCTGTACTACTTGAAATATCTATTGGTAAAATTTTAAAAAATAAATATACAATATTTATTAAAATTCCTTCAACTGGATACTTTATAAAAACCTTAATAAATTTTTTAATCATTCTTATTTTAAAATAGTTTCAATAAATTGTTCTTTATCTTTTATCTCTAAATTAATAGGAAACTGTTTAATTTTATCTTTATAATTATCATCAATTCGAACCCAATCTTTAGCTGTTGTATAAATTTCATGACCATCTTTAATTGCATCATCAACAATGGCTTTAATTTCATTTTCACTAAAATGATAATGATCTGGAAAACTAATCTTTTTTATTAAATTAAATCTGTAATTCTCTAAAGTCTGAAAAAATCCGTCATTATCTCCAATTCCACTAAATGCAACTATATCTCTATTATTGCCATCTATTTCACCGATAATCTCAGCTTTATAAAATCTATTATTATATTTAGATGATATATTTGTTTTATCTTCACCAAGAATTAAGAATATATAATCCTTGTTGATAGCAGATGAAATATTCTGTCTGAGAGGACCAGATGGTAGTAGTAATTTATTGCCAAATCCTCTTCTTCCATTAATAGCAATAATACTTTTTGATTTATTGATTGAACTATCTTGTAATCCATCATCTAGAATGATTATATCTGGTTTTTCATTCTTTATAATCGTATCTATTGCATTTTTTCTATCTGAACAAATATAAGTTACACTTACTTTTGCGTAAAGTAGCGCTTCATCTCCTGTATCAATTACAGAATGCTTATTTTTATCAACTTTAACAGTACCTTTTAATTTTCCTTTATAACCTTTTAGCAGGACTACAATTTTTTTTTCTGGAAGCATCTTAATTATAGCTAAAGCAATCGAAGTTTTACCTGAACCTCCTACAACAATATTTCCTATACATATAATGGGTACTTCGAAACTATGTGTTTTTCTAAAATATACTCTTATGTCAAAAACTAAAAGATACACAATTGATAAAGGTAATAATAAAATAGAAATAATTCTAAATATAATATTTCTACTATACCAGATGTTCAAAAATGATTTATTTAAAAATTTATAGATCATTGTTAAAAATATTAGAATTAAGATGATGTATTGTATCCTTAAGAATATCAGATGCCTCTAAATTAATTTTTTTCATCAATTCATCTTCATCAGGAGATGGTGCATCGTAACATTTCATTAGTTTTACCTGAAGCTGTCTAAAATTATCTACTGGCTCAGTAATAGAAAGGTGACCCAATGTCTCATAGACTTCTATAAAATTTTCTACATACTTGCCATGAAATATATTATTACAAAAATATGCAGCTTCTATTGGATTTTGTCCTCCATGAGGCACAAAGCTACCTCCGATAAATATAAAATCTGCTAGTTTATAAAACATGCCCAATTCTCCAAATGTATCTGCGAGATAGATATCAGTACTTTGATCAATTTGTCCATTTGCAGACCTTATTACTACTTTTGAATTAGACATTTGATCTAATAATTTACTTCTATTAGGATGCCGAGGAACAATTATTGTTATAAATTCCTGCTTTAATTCTCTTATTTTATTAGTTATTTCTGAAATCATTTTTTCTTCACCAGGATGGGTGCTGGCGGCAAGAAAAACTTTTCTACTTTTAAACATTTTTTTTAGTTCATTATATGCATCTTTTCTAACTTCAAACTTATTAGAACAAAATTTAAGGTTCCCAGTATAATATGTATTAATAATACCAAGTTTTTTATAAAAAAAAGAACTTTCTTGATTTTGAGTTAGACATAGATCAAAACTTTTAAAAATTAATTCTGAGGACTTTTTAAATCGTAACCACTTATTGTATGAATTTAAAGTCATTCTTCCATTAATGATTGCTAGCTTTATTTTCATTTCTTTTATTTGTAAAATTAAGTTTGGCCATATCTCCGATTCAACAAATATTGCATGAGTCGGTTTCCAATGTTTTAAAAATCTTGCATTAAATAAAGGGGTATCTAAGGGTAAATATTGGTGTACTGTTTTAGAACTTAGTTTTTTCATTACTATTTTTGCAGCACTAGTAGTTCCTGTAGTTAATAAGATTTGGCTTATTGATTTTGTATTTTCTAATTTATTGATAATTGGCAATATTGAGAGACTTTCGCCAACACTAGCTGCATGTATCCAAACGAGATTACCATCCTCTCGGTTCACACTTGTTTTGCCGTAACGCTCTTTAAATCTATTAGGGTCTTCCTTATCTAGCTTAATTCTTCTTCTAATATAGAATCCTGTGAAAGGAATTAATAACACTGATATTACATAATAAATCTTGAGGAGCATAGCTACGAGTCTATATGATTTGTAGCAATCTCTGTAATATTTATTAGACTCTTTTCTAGAGTTTCTTGCTGTATTGAAGTGTCTATTTTATTGATTATTGTATCTAACGGATCACCCCATACTATACATATTTTATTGAATGGCTTTGGTATAATAAATTTATCCCATGTATTTAGAACCCACTTTTTTTTATAAGCTAGTGCCATTGGAAGTATTTTTTTATTACTAATTCTTGAAATATTAATTATCCCTTCACTTACTTGATGTCTTGGTCCCCTTGGACCATCTGGAGTAATACCAATGGAAATATTATTTTTTAATGATTTTAGAATTTTTCTAATATTAGAAATACTATTTTTCTCTTTTTCTTTATTAGGATTATTTGTTGATCCTCGAACAGAATTAAAACCATGAAAACCTATTAAGTCAGCGATTATATCACCATCTTTATGTTTTGATATTAAGATATCAATTCTTTTTTTACTTTTCCAAGTGAGTGGAGAGAGCAATAGTTGATCATGCCATAATGCGTAGATAAATGATTCTTTTTCTATAATTAATTTATCAAAGGCACTTTTATTTATGAATTTTTTTCTTGAAGAGATATAAACAAAAAAAATATATACAGCACCAATTAATGATAAAACCTTTTTTATAAAATAATTATTTAAGATTGATTTAATCATCAAATTAGAATTGACGTTCGTATAATTTTTTGTAGAGCCCGTTATTCTCTATTAATTGAAGATGTGTTCCAGTCTCTTCAATATTTCCATCATTTAAAACTATAATTTTATTTGCACCTTCAATAGTACTTAGTCTATGAGCAATAACCAAGGTAGTTCTATTTTTCATAAGCACATCAATTGCTTTTTGTACGGCATGTTCTGATTCAGAATCTAAACTTGAGGTTGCTTCATCTAGCAAAAGAATAGGTGCATCCTTTAGAAACGCTCTAGCAATTGATAAGCGTTGTTTTTGTCCACCAGATAAACTATAGCCTTTTTCACCAACTAAAGTGTCATAACCAGCAGGTAGCTTTAATATAAAGTCATGAGCCGAAGCTGATTTTGCAGCATTTATTATATCTTCGTTTGAAGCAGTTTTATTCCCATATGCAATATTATCTCCAATAGATATATCAAATAAAATAGGTTCCTGGCTAACTAATGCGATTGCAGACCTTAAGGAAGACAATTTTACATCTTTAATATTTTGTCCATCTATTGAAATAGTACCTTCTTGAGGATCAAAAAATCTTGGTATTAAATTTAATATAGATGTTTTCCCTGAGCCACTTGGTCCAACCAAGGCAGTAATAGAATTAGGTGGAAGTGATAGACTAATCTTTTTAAGAATTAGATCGCTATCTTTGTAAGATAAATTGACTTGATCTAGTAGAATTTCTCCATTTAAAATATTTAATTTTGCTAAATTTTCATTTTCGATTATATCAACTGGGCTATCTAGTAATTCAAATATTCTTATGGCAGCTGAAAATCCTTCTTGTATATAAGTATTTATTTGTGAAAGACTTCTTAAGGGTTGAAACGCCAGCATCATGGCCCCTAAGAAAGAAATAAACTCATTTAATGGAAGATCACCCTGAAGACCCCTTATACCTGCATAATACATTGCCCCAGCAATTCCAAAACCTGCCAAAAATTCTGAAAAAGGTGCTGCAGCAGCCTTAGTTTTTGCAGCTTTAACTAAAAGGTTCATTCTGCGATATATTGATTCAGAAACCTTTTCAATTTCAGCTTCCTCTTGCTGATATGCCTTAACAACTCTGGTGCCGTCAAGATTTTCTGATATCAACATTGCTAAAACCCCTGTTTCAGCCTGTGTACCAGTTGCAGCTTTTTTCATTCTTTTGCCAAGTTTACTTGAAAGGAATCCAACTAATGGTAGTGCGATCATTGCAATGAGTGCTAACTCCCAATCTTGATAGAACATCACACCTAGAAGACAAATTAATGTTAAGAAATTTCTAAATCCAGCCGCTAGGCTTCCACTAACAGCTTGTTCTAGTAAATTTACATCATATAAAAAATTTGAAATAAATTTACCAGAATGTTTTCCCTGTAGCCAACCTAAATCTGCATAAGTAATTTTACTAAACATCTTTATCTGTGTATCAGCTACAATTTTCTGACCCACCTCAGTTAATATTGATACTTGAAAATAAGTTGCAATACCTTTTATAAATAAGATTCCTATAACACCAAGAGGAATTAACCAGATCATAGTTGCATCTTTTTCTAAAAATATTTTTTTTATTGCGGGGTCAAGAAGCCAGGCTGTAGCACCAGTGGCTAAGGCAATAATAATCATAAATACAAATGTTACACTTAGCTTAAGAATCTGTGGTCTAATACTTTCTTTAAAAAGTCGACTTAATATTTGAAAATTATTCATATAAGATTTTTAAATTTATCACCAACGTGATTACTATTCCAATAATACAACAATAAAAATAAGGCTATTTTCCGGCTAAAGTCATGCCTTCAATGCAAAGAGTAGGAGCATTAGAGCCATATTTAAACTCTAAATCGTTAGCAGCAGATAAATTTAAGAACATTTCAGTTAGATTTGAAGCGATAGTTATTTCGCTAACTGGAAAGGCTAACTCGCCATTTTCAATCCAGTAGCCACTTGCTCCTACACTGAAATCTCCAGTTATTAGATCGAAACCTGAGCCCATAAGTTCAGTAGCATAAAAACCACTTTTAATAGATCCAATTAGATCTTCGTAAGAGACCATACCATTCGCCATAAATAAATTATTGGTACTAGTGCCTGGTGGAGAACCGATAGATCTAGAGGCGTGACCAGTTGTTTTAAGATTCAATTTTTTGCCTGTAGCGGTGTTTAGTAGCCATGTTTTTAAAACTCCATTGCTAACTAGTTCTGTTTTTTTATTTTTGACTCCCTCACCATCGAATAAGCTTGAGTTCATACCTCTAAAAATCTTAGGATCATCAATTATAGATATATCTTTACTAAAAATTTGTTTATTTAGGCTATCTTTTAAAAAACTAGTTCCACGTGCGATAGAATTTCCTGATATTGCACCAGCTACATACCTAACTATTCTGTTACTAATTCTTTTATCGAAAATTACAGAGGTTTTGCAAGAGCTAACTTTTCTTGGATTAATTCTTTTTAAGGTAAGATCTGCAGCATTCTTTCCAATTTCTTCTGGGGCATCAAGATCTTCATAATGAATAGCAGAGGCATAATCGTAATCTCTCTCCATGTTAACACCATCACCAGCGATAACTGAACATGATATAGAATTGCTTGATGATTTATAACCACCCATAAAGCCATGGCTTGTTGCTAAAAAAAATTCACTAGTTCCAAAAGATGCACCTGAGCCCTCAGAGTTACTAATTCCTTTAATACTTAAAGCAGCATCCTCACATTTTTTAACGTTATCAATCATTAAATTTGTATCAGTTTCATAATTTTGGCATAAATCTAAATCTATAAAATTTGTTTCTAGTTGTGTTGGATCACCTAGGCATGCAGTATCATCTTCTGGAGCTAATTTTGCCATTTCAACTACTTTAGTTACAAGTGTATCTATATTTTTTACATCAAAGTTTGAAGATGAGACAAAGGATTGCTTTGATCCTATTAAAGCTCTAATTCCAAATGTTTTACCGGAAGATTCTTCAACATCTTCAATTTTACCAAATCTATATGCAATTGATTTACTTGTTCCCTTAGCTAGAACTATATCGCAATCAGTTGCTCCAGCAACTTTTGTCTTTGTAATAATTTGATCTGCTAAATTTTTAAATTCCATAATGCTAAATATAACTCGATAATAAGCCTAAACAAATAAGTAACCCTAAATACTGATTACTTTTGAATAATGCAAGACATACCTCGGGTCTTTTAATATCTAATTTTGCTATTTGTATAAACTGATGAGTAAAAACAGCTAGTAAAAATAGAAAAAATAGTAATTTTTGAGATGCCATTACCCCAAAAATGAAAAGACTCATTGTCATAGCCGAATAAAAAAATGCAACCCAATATTTAGTATTATTACCAAAAAGAATGGCTGTAGATTTAACTCCTATTGAAAGATCGTCATCTATATCTTGGTGTGCATAAATCGTGTCATAACCCAAGGTCCAAAAAATTCCTGCGCTATAGAGAAATAAAATTTCAATTGAAATACTATTAGCTATAGCGGAATATCCAATTAGAACTCCAATATTAAAAGTGATAGCCAGAAAAAATTGTGGCCAGTGAGTTACCCTTTTTGTTAGGGGATAAATTATTAATAATAAGAAAGATATAAAGCCAATTTTTATTGATAAAAAGTTTAGACTCAAAAGAATACATAGTCCAATTAGAGATAAGGCAATAAATATGATAATTGCATCATGAAGTGGTAAAGACTTATTTGCTAGAGGTCTGAATCTGGTTCTTTCAACTTTAATATCTATATCTCGATCAAAAATGTCATTTATAACACAACCAGCTGAACGCATTACGAATGAACCAATAATAAAAATTATAAATAAGAATATATTTTGTTTAATATCTAATACTGAATTACAGGCTGCTATTAATCCCCATAAACAAGGAAACATTAATAATAATGACCCAATAGGCCTATTTAATCTTGTTAGTAAAATGTATGATTTTAATTTATGATTCATATTTAAGAAAACTATAGCCAATATCTAGCTAATAATAACTAAAATAATATGAAACCAAGAAATCGAATATTTTTAGATGAAAAAATATCAACTGGTAAGATAATCATTATAAAAGACAAACAGGCGCATTATTTAATTAATGTGCTTAGATGCAAGATTAATGAAAAAATTTTAATTTTTAATGAGGGTGAGTGGCTTGCGGAAATTGTAAATATTAGATCTAAAGTTATAGAGTTAAGTGTAGAAAAAAAAATAAAAGACCTTCTAAAGCAGCGGCCAATAAAGCTTTACTTTTCACCTTTAAAAAGAAATCCAAACGAAATTTTAATACAAAAATGTACTGAAATCGGAGTAAATATATTTCAACCTATAGCAATGGAACATACTAATATTTCAAAAGTTAATGTAGATCGATTGAAGTTAATTTCCTCAGAGGCAATTGAGCAGTCAGAACAATTAATAATTCCCAATATTAATCAAACAATAGCTTTTAAAGAATTTCTTAAACAAATAAAAAATGATGAGTTAATTATAGCGTGCACTGTTCAATGTAAGAATGTGTCAATTAGGCAAATTATAAAAAATAATTTCAATAAAGATATTTCTATATTAATTGGTCCAGAGGGAGACTTCTCTAAAGTAGAATTAGACAATATAAAATCTCATAAGAATATTGTTGAAGCTTCTTTGGGAGAGAATATATTAAAAGGTGAAACGGCTTCAATAGTTGCATCTGCTCTAGTAATGGATAATTTATCTCAATGTTAAAAAAAATAGATTTAGTTAAATACTTTTCAGATGGTATTAAATTAAAGGGATCTGAAAAGATAGGAACAGAGCACGAAAAATTTATTTATAATAAAAACGATCTATCATTAATCCCTTTTAGTGGAGATAAAAGTATTTCTACTGTCATAAGAAAATTTGTAGAAGATGGATGGACTGCTGTAAAAGAGGAAGGTCAGATTGTAGGCGCAACCAAAAATGGCGCAAGCATAACGCTAGAACCAGGCGGACAATTTGAACTTTCTGGCGCCCCTTTAAATAATCTTCATGAGACTTGTCGTGAAATAAATGACCACCTTAGTTTTACTAAGTCAATCGAAGAGGAGCTAGATATTGGATTTTTAGGAATAGGTTTTATTCCACTTGGAAGTTTTGATGATATGCCAAAAGTTCCTAAAAAAAGATACCAGCAAATTATGACACCATACATGCGAAAGGTTGGTGGTCTCGGTCTTGAAATGATGTATCAAACTTGCACTGTACAAGCAAATTTTGACTTTTTATCTGAAAAAGATATGTCAAAAAAAGTCAATGTTTCTGCGGCATTGCAACCATTAGCTACTGCTTTATTTGCAAATTCACCTTTTAAGAATGGACAACCTAATGGATACTTATCTTATAGAAGTGTTATTTGGGATGATACAGATAAAGATCGAACTGGAATTTTGCCAAGTATGTTAGATAAAAGCTTTAGCTTTGAAGAGTATACAGATTATCTTCTGGATGTGCCTGTATATTTTATTGTTAGAAATAAAGAATACATCGACTCTACAAATTTTACTTTTAGAGATTTAATGGATGGAAAAAATAAAAACATTAAGCCTGATGAAATTACGATCGATGATTGGGAAACACATGTATCTACAATTTTTACTGAGGTAAGATTAAAAACATATATTGAAATGCGTGGAGCAGACGCTGGTAGCTACAAATCTCTTTGTGCCTTACCAGCTTTATGGACTGGATTATTATATGATAATGAAACATTAGATGCTGCAAATGATATTATAAAAAGTTGGCACTTAAATGAAATTTTAAATTTTAAAATTGAAAGTTCTAAAGCTGGTTTAGATGCATTAATTCAAAATAAAAGTGGCTGGAGAATTACCGAAGAAGTTCTCGAGATAGCAACTCACGGACTAAAAAAAAGAAAAGAATTTAATCTCAGTGGTGAAGATGAAACTTTATTTTTAGGGTATTTATTTAATATTTTAAACACTAAGCAGGTAACAGCTTCCAAGATATTAAATAGTTTTAATGATGATTGGGGTAAGGATTTTAAAAAACTTTATGAAGAATTATCTTTTTAGTTAACTTGAAGCAGTTCCACCTACAGTTAGATTATTTACAAGCATAGTTGGTTGCCCAACACCCACCGGCACACTTTGGCCAGCTTTGCCACAAGTACCAATACCAGTATCCATTGCACTATCATTTCCAACCATTGAAACTCTTTTTAATACATCTGGACCATTGCCAATAAGAGTTGCACCCTTTATTGGTTGTTCAACTTTACCATCAACAATTTTGTATGCCTCGGTACATGAAAATGTAAATTTTCCACTAGTAATATCTACTTGGCCACCACTGAAATCAACAGCATAAACACCATTTTTAACAGTTTTTATAATTTCTTCTGGAGTTTTATTTCCTGACATCATGTAAGTATTTGTCATTCTTGGCATTGGTGCATGAGCATAACTCTCACGCCTTCCATTGCCTGTAGGACTAACTCCCATTAATTTTGAATTATGTCTATCTTGCATGTAACCAGTTAGAATTCCATTTTCAATTAAAGTAGTGCAATTTGTTGGAGTTCCTTCATCGTCTATACTTATTGATCCACGTCTAGAATCAATAGTTCCATCGTCAACGATTGTTACTGAATCGTGAGCAATTTTTTCACCCATTAAGCTTGAAAAAGCAGAAGTTTTTTTTCTATTAAAATCACCTTCTAAGCCATGACCTATTGCTTCATGGAGAAGAATACCTGGAAAGCCTGGACCCAAGACAACATCCATTTCACCCACTGGAGAATCCACTGATTGAAGATTAACTTCTGCTTGAGCTAAAGCTCCGTCTACTTGTTTTTGCCAATAATCTTCTTCTAAAAACTTCTGGTAATCTACTCTCCCTCCAACTCCCATTCTTCCTGTTTCTTGTCTTCCATTTTTTTCTAAGACTACAGAAATACCAAGACGTACAAGAGGTCTTATGTCTTCAACGAAAACTCCATCAGGTCTATATATTCTTACAACTTGCCATTCACCACTAAGAGATGATGACACTTGTTTAACTAGTGGATTCCTTGCTCTTGCATACCTATCAATTTCCTCAAGAGTTTTAATCTTATTTTCAAAATTCACTGAATTAACAGGATTTAAATCTGTATAAAGTTTTTTATTTGTTCGAGTAAAATTCGAATTAAAACTTCCATTATTATTCTTAGTTATAAAACTTACAGTGTCACTAGCTTTTTTTAATGATTTAGCATCAATATCAGATGAGTGCGCATAACCCGTTGCCTCTCCAGCAATAGCACGTAAACCAAATCCTTTTGATACATCAAATGAAGCACTTTTTAGTTTTTGATCATCAAAAACAAAACTCTCACTTTCACAATATTCGAGAAATAATTCACCATCATCAGCCTTGTGAAGAGAATCATTAACAATACTGTTAATAGAGCCAGATGTTAAATCGCTATCACTAAAGAAAAGGTCTTCAGTGCTAATGTTTGTTAAATCTTCACTCTTTTTAATTTTATCGCTCATATTATTTATATAGTTTAAAAATTAGCCAAATTTGATTAAAAATTGCGTCATTCTGTCGCAAAAAAATACCTATTAAATTAATTATTTATGTCATTAATATTGCTATTGCAATTGACTAAAATAGCTATATTTACCTAGTAAATCAAGATTAGAATATGAAATTATTTTTAAAAATTTTAACATTACTATTTATTAGTTCAAATATTGTGTCTGCAGAGAACTTACCAACAGACTGGCAGTTAGGTTTTCAAGAACCAGCCACCGATCTAATGGCAGATGTAATAAATTTTCACACTTATATTTTGCTGCCAATTATAACTGCTATCTCTGTTTTTGTTCTGGGACTACTATTGTATATTTATTATAGATTTAATAGTGTCAGAAATCCAGTTGCATCAACAACAACTCATAATACTTTGATTGAAATACTTTGGACAGTTATTCCGGTTGTTTTATTGATTATTATTGCAATCCCATCTTTTAGAATTTTATATGTTTCAGAAACAATCCCAGAATCAGATATTACTATTAAAGCCACAGGCAATCAGTGGTACTGGAGTTATGAATATCCAGATTATGGCGACTTTGTAATAGATGCAAATATGCTTGATGATAGTGAATTATCGGATCCAAAGTTAAGGTTGCTAGAAACAGACACTCAAATTGTTGTGCCAGTTAATAAGGTTGTTAAGCTTTTAATTACTTCAGATGATGTTTTACACTCTTGGACCATTCCAGCTTTTGCTGTTAAAATGGATGCAGTTCCAGGAAGAATAAATGACACTTGGTTTAAAGTAAATAAAGAAGGTATTTACTATGGACAATGTTCTGAGCTTTGTGGACCAAGACATGCATTTATGCCAATAAATGTTAAAGTGGTGTCACAAGAAGAATTCGATCAATGGATAGAGTTTGCTAAAGAAGAGTATGCCTCACTAGAGACAACTCAAATTAAGTTAGCTGCTAAATAATTAAGGAGAAAATAATGGTAGATATTACACCTGATACTATAGATCACACACACGATCATCACCCAACTGGTTGGAGAAGATATTTATACTCTACAAACCATAAAGATATAGGAACATTATATTTAATTTTTGCAATAGTTGCTGGTGTAATTGGTGGCGCAATGTCAGTTGTAATGCGTATGGAATTAATGTACCCAGGCGATGGAATTTTAGGTGGCGATCATAATCTTTATAATGTTTTGGTTACAAACCATGGCTTAATAATGATCTTCTTTATGGTTATGCCTGCAATGATAGGTGGTTTTGGTAATTGGATTGTACCTTTGATGATTGGTGCACCTGACATGGCTTTCCCAAGAATGAACAATATATCTTTTTGGTTATTACCAGCTTCTTTTATACTTTTGCTTTCCTCATTATTTGTTGAGGGAACTGCTGGTGGACAAGGTGTTGGCGGTGGATGGACACTTTACCCTCCTCTATCTTCATCTATTGGAGCTCCAGGTCCTGCAGTTGACTTGGCTATTTTTTCACTTCATATAGCTGGTGCATCTTCAATTTTAGGTGCTATTAACTTTATCACTACTATATTTAATATGCGTGCTCCTGGAATGACACTTCACAAAATGCCTTTATTTGTTTGGTCCATTTTAGTAACGGCTTTTTTATTACTACTATCCTTACCAGTATTAGCTGGTGCAATCACTATGCTTTTAACTGATAGAAACTTTGGTACAGCTTTTTTTGCAGCAGAAGCTGGAGGTGATCCAGTACTTTTCCAACATCTATTTTGGTTCTTTGGTCACCCTGAAGTTTATATTTTAATATTACCTGGCTTTGGAATTATAAGTCACGTTGTTTCAACTTTTTCAAAGAAACCAATATTTGGTTATTTGGGTATGGCATATGCAATGGTATCCATTGGTTTCCTTGGTTTCATTGTATGGGCTCATCATATGTATACGGTTGGAATGAGTGCGGATATTAAGGCGTATTACATTTTTGCAACAATGGTTATTGCAGTACCGACTGGAATTAAAATATTTTCTTGGATTGCAACCATGTGGGGTGGTTCGGTAGAACTTAAAACTCCAATGTTATGGGCAATGGGCTTTATATTTTTATTTACGGTAGGTGGTGTAACAGGTGTTGTTTTAGCCAATGCAGGAATTGATCATTCATTACATGATACATATTATGTAGTTGCTCACTTTCACTATGTTCTTTCAATGGGTGCTGTATTTGCAATATTTGCAGCTTTTTATTATTGGTTTGGAAAAATGTTTGGAAAAAATTATTCAGAGTGGCTTGGAAAACTTCACTTTTGGCTAACTTTTATTGGGGTTAATATTGTATTTTTCCCACAGCATTTTTTAGGCCTTGCTGGAATGCCAAGAAGATATGCTGATTACCCAGATGCTTTTGCTGGTTGGAATTATATTTCTTCAATCGGATCTTATCTCTCTTCTGTTGGACTTTTAGTATTTTTTGTCATGTTAATTCATGCATTTATCAAGAACGAACAATGTGCAGATAATCCTTGGGGTGAAGGTGCGGATACACTGGAATGGACATTGTCTTCTCCACCACCATTTCACCAGTTTGAAGAATTACCTGTTATCAAGTAATATAGGAGACAATTTTGTCACATATAACAGCTCTAGAGCAAGATGAAGGCAAACGATCTATGAATAGTTTTGTCTTTACACTTAAGTCTTATTTTTCTCTTCTTAAGCCAAGAGTGATGTCACTCTCTATATTTACTAGTTTTGTTGCAATGGTTATTGCTCCAGGTGAAGTGTCATTAACTTCTAGTGCTTTAATTATCTTTGCAATTTCAATTGGATCAGGTGCCTCAGGGGCATTAAATATGTGGTATGAAAGAGATACTGATAAACTAATGACTAGGACAATGGATCGAGCAATTCCAGCTGGAATTATTGCACCTAATCATGCATTAATATTTGGAACAGTACTATCAATCATATCTATTGTTATTTTATATTATGCTTCAAATTTATTAGCTGCATCAATATTAGCCTTAACAATTGTGTACTATGTCCTTGTTTATACTGTCTGGCTAAAAAGAAGAACTCCACAAAACATTGTAATAGGTGGTGCAGCTGGTGCTTTTCCACCAATGATTGGGTGGTCAGCAATGGCTGGAACTCTTTCTTATGAGCCTTTAATAATATTTACAATTATCTTCTTATGGACTCCTCCACATTTTTGGGCGCTAGCTCTTTATCGTTCGGGAGAATACAAAAAAGCTGGAATTCCAATGATGCCAGTTATTGTTGGTCCTGAAAGAACGTTAAATATGATTGTTACTTATAGTATTATATTATTTCCAGTAACAATTAGCCTTGGTTTATTTTACTCTTATTTTTATACAATTTCTGCAACAGCTTTAAGTGTTATATTTGTCTATCTGTCTCTAAAATTAAAAAATACTCCTGTAGATGATAAAGATTTTGAAAAAAAAGCCCAGCAATTCTTTTATTTTACGATTATTTTTTTATTTAATATATTTGCAATCTTATTAATTGATAGCGTGGTAATGTAAATGGTAGATAAAAAAACAAAAAAGAAAAATATTTATACTGCTTTATTCTTAGCAAGTTTAATGGTTATTTTTTTTCTTTATACAATCTATAAAATTTCAAATATGGCTTACCCATCATGAAATATAAGTTAATAAATTATATTTCTGATAAGAACAATCGTGTGGCTATGAGCCTTTTAACCCTAGTTTTTGCAATGCTTCTTTTGGCATATGCTTCAGTGCCACTATATAATCTATTTTGTAAAGTGACTGGATTCGGAGGGACACCCAACATCACACAAATTGAGAGTGATTATGTTTTAGATAAAACTATTGAAGTAAGATTTGATGCTAATGTTTCATCAGATTTAAATTGGGATTTTTACCCTGAGAGAAAAACTTTTGATCTTAAAATAGGGGCAGATTATACAGCTAATTATATAGCAAAGAATAATTCTGATACTGCAATTAGTGGCACTGCATCATTTAATGTAAGTCCTAACGATGCAGGGAAATATTTTAGTAAATTAGAATGCTTTTGCTTTAATGAGCAGTCTCTTAAACCAGGAGAAGAAAAAGTAATGCCAATCAATTTTTATATTGATCCAGAAATAGTTAATGATAAATTCATAGGTGATTTATCCGAGATAACTTTATCCTATACCTTTTATGAAACATCTGATAACAAGAATTTATGAGTTCAAATAATCCAAAAGGACACGATTACCATTTAGTTGACCCAAGTCCATGGCCGCTATTAGCATCTATAGGAGCATTAATACTATGTTTTGGCGCTGTAATCTATTTTAGAACTGATAACGCGTGGACTATGGTTATCGGTTTGCTAGCCGTTATATATGTTGCATTTATGTGGTTCAGAGACATCATAATTGAGGGAGAAAAAGATGGTCACCATACGCTGGTTGTGCAACTAGGTTTAAGATATGGGATGACACTTTTTATTGCATCTGAAGTAATGTTTTTTGTTGCTTGGTTCTGGGCTTATTTTAATGCAAGCTTATATCCAACTGAGCAAATTGGTTCTACTTGGCCACCATTGGATATTGAGCTATTAGATCCATGGCACATTCCATTAATTAACACTTTAATTTTGCTTTTATCTGGTACTTCAGTAACTTGGGCGCACCATGCGCTTCAAGAAGGACATAGAAAAGAGGTTATTCAAGGCTTGATAATTACAGTAGTCTTAGGAGTAATATTTTCGGGATTCCAAGCCTACGAATATATGCATGCGCACTTTGATTTTGCTGGACATATTTATGGGGCAACTTTTTTTATGGCAACGGGTTTTCATGGTTTTCATGTAATAATTGGTACTATATTTCTTGCTGTATGTTTAGGTAGAGCAATGGTTGGACACTTTAAGCCGGACCATCACTTTGGATTTGAAGCTGCTGCATGGTATTGGCATTTTGTAGATGTTGTTTGGCTATTTTTATTTGCATCTATATATGTATGGGGCTCATATTAAAGAGTTAATCTTTGATAAAAAATTTAACATTTCATTCTTTATTTTTATGCGCATTAGTCT
>Ga0209383_1000487_pt1 | contig 28330 bp, 28 predicted proteins | sample CoawatmetaG02DNA_FD_187510 | JGI IMG/M metagenome (GOLD analysis project Ga0209383, IMG submission 187510) | Marine microbial communities from the West Antarctic Peninsula - Coastal water metaG029-DNA (SPAdes) (version 2) | ecosystem: Environmental > Aquatic > Marine > Coastal ... | reverse complement strand
ATGGATGGGGATCAGCATCATATGGTGAACATTATCCTACAAATGAAAAATACCATGCTAAGGTTATAGCAGCTTGTCCAGTTAAAAAAAGTCACTCTGAAAATAATTTTATCGAACCAATTAAATTTTTCACACCTTCAATAGCGATTACACAAGTAATTAAAGAAAATCAATTTATACAAGAGAATAAAGATTACTATACGATATATTTTACTTCATTGGGGTATACAGCTAAAAAAGGCAGAAGATCATTTCATAAAATAAATCTAAAAAAAAATGATGGACAAAAATTAAGTTTGGTTGATCATGAAATAGTAACTATTGGAAATAGGATTAGAGATATGATCTATATCAAAGAAATTAAAAGTTTTGTACTTTTCATGGAGCTGACTGGGTCAAAAAAGTTGGGTGGTACAATTGCCATAATAAGTTTGGTTGATTAAAAGCCAAATCAAAGAAATAAATGTACTCTTATTTTAAAAAAAAAAAAAATTACAATATACTAATTTTTTTATTTTTTTTTTTTATTATTTTTTTTTTTAATTTTTTATTTTTTTTTTTCTTATTACTTAATTTTTTAGAAAATTTAATCAAAGTAAATTTTGGTACAAAAGTTTTTTTTATTTTTTTTAAGTGATTTTTGATTTTGGATGACTTCATAAATATATTCAATTTACTATAAAAATTAATTTCTGCAAGGCATCACCTTTGTCTACCTGTTAATAGTAGGCTGTAAAATAAGGTTTTACAACTAGGCCTTGAATATATTGTGAAATTAATTTTGAAATATTTTTCTATTTTCCAAATATTCCCAACTTAATTCCATAATCTACAGCAATTCCGTATTTTGGATCATCGTCACTATCGACAACAAGTTGGCCTGCTTTACTAAGCAGCTTATGACAGTCTCTTGTTAGATGTCTAAGTTTTACTTTCTTTCCAATATCGTTATATCTATCAGCAATGTCTTCTATAGCTTTTAACGCTGATTGGTCGATTATCTTTGATCTAGCAAAATCAATAATAATAACAGCAGGATCCTTTGTTGGTTTAAAAATTTCTAGAAAACTATTGGTAGAACTAAAAAAAAGTGGTCCTTCAATTTCATAGACTTTAGCTCCTTTTTCTCTTATCGATGGTCTTTCTATTGCTCTAATTCTCGAGGCAGATTCCCAAGCAAAGACTAAAGCAGAAAAAATTACACCAACAATTACTGCTACAGCTAAATCTGCAGCTACTGTTACACCGGTAACAAGAATAATTACAATTGCATCACTTTTTGGAACAAGAAAAAGTATTTTTAATGAGTTCCAAGCAAAGGTACCAATGACAACCATAAACATAACTCCTACTAAGGCAGCTATTGGTATCATTTCAATTAGAGAAGAGGTGTGCAAAATAAATATTAACAAAAATAAAGCTGCTGCAATTCCTGCTATACGTGTTCTTCCACCTGACTTAACGTTAATCATTGACTGTCCAATCATGGCACATCCTCCCATTCCTCCAAAAAATCCTGTCACTGTGTTCGCTAAACCTTGTGCTAAACATTCTTGACTTGCCCCACCTCTTTTATTTGTAATTTCACCTACTAAGTTAAGTGTTAACAAGCTTTCAATTAATCCAATAGCTGCCAATATAAATGCATATGGAAAAATAATTTTTAAAGTTTCTAAATTTAAAGGAACGTTAGGGATTAAAAAGTTGGGTAGTCCACCTTTGACACTAGCAAGATCACCAACGCTTGGTATATCGATTTTAAATGCTAAAACTAATCCAGTAGTTAACAGAATTGCAACTAATGTAGCTGGTAATGCTTTTGTTATTTTAGGTAACAGCCAGATAACCGACATAGTTAATATAACAAACCCAACTGAGTAAATTAATGTATTTCCTGTTATCCAAACTGAATCACCTAATGAATTAATTGTTTTAAATTGACTGATTTGAGAAATACCAATTACTATTGCTAATCCATTGACAAATCCTAACATTACTGGCTGAGGGACCATTCTAATAAATTTTCCCAGTTTAAAAATACCAGCAATTAACTGTATTAAACCCATTAAAATTACTGTCGCAAATAAATATTGTGCACCATGATCTGCGACCAACGCAACCATAACAACTGCAAGTGCTCCTGTAGCACCGGAAATCATACCGGGTCGGCCACCAATTAGTGCGGTAATTATTCCAACAATAAATGCCGCATAAAGACCGGACAACGGTGCAACTCCAGCAACAAATGCAAATGCAATAGCTTCAGGAACTAAAGCTAAAGCTACTGTTAAGCCTGCTAAAATTTCTATCCTAAGCAATGTAAAAATTGCTGCATCTTTCGGGATATAATTTCTTGCATTAAAACTAAAAGATTTTGCTATATCTAAAAGAGCTTGTGATGAAACTTCGGATGGTGGTCTACCTTTTTTCAAAAAATACTTTCTAGTTTATTTATTTTATAACTGTCTTGCTAATTTTCTTACTTTTTCCATATCCTTTTCAAATTTTTCTTCTTTCATGCCAGGAAGGACTTCATAAAACCTTGCGTATTCAATCTTCATGCCCCCAAGTTTAAGTACACCTGCTTTAATTCTTCTAAAGGGCATGTTTTGAAACCATGTTTGAATAGAAAAAATATTTCCACCGTATGACATTGACATAATAGCAAGTTTATTTTTCATAGCTCCGGCAACGGGGTAGCCCCAATTACCAACAACTCTTTTAAAGGCAAAAAACCACTTGGGCGCTAAAACAAGGTCAATCCAATTCTCTAAAATAGCACTTGCTCTAAGATTGTAGCAAGGTGAAATTAAAAACATTACATCGGATCCTTCCAATCTTTTTCTATAATCAAGAACTTGTTCATTCGGAGGGCTTCCGTCAAAGAAATTTAATTGTTTTTCTTCATGAAGATTTATTAGATCAATTTCATGGCCATACTTTTTTGCTTCATCTATAAAAGTATCTCGAACTGATGAATTAAAGGATGTTTTGGTATTATGATGTCCGTAAACAACAAATATTTTTTTTGACATTTAATATTTTATTTAACGAAATCTTTTATTCTTTGAAGAGTTGTTTTATCAGGTCCATCATATTTGATAGTGTATGATTGAGTTTTTGTAAGGACCTGTATGCCTTTAGTAAAAATAAAAATAAAGAAAATTAAAAAAAATACTACAAATATTTTTGCAGGATTAAAATTTCCTGTTTCAAAAACACTTTTTTTTTCTTTATCAGCTTTGTGAAAAAATTTAAAAGTAATATACACAGCAATTATTAAGCCAACATGCGCCATAACTAAGCCAGCCCAACCCCATATAAAAGTAGTTACGCTAAAAACATATAGACTAAAAACAGTAGTCCAAACAAATGAAAGGACAATTAATATTTGTAATCTTACAGCTTTAGGCAATGATCTAATATCTGACTTAGAATCATCAAACATAATGTTTGCACAATCAATCATCCAATCTCGTAATTTTTTAATCATATTTAAAATCTATATTGTTGTTTTAAAAAGTAAATACCGTGCTTATCTTGTTAAATTTAAAGACTAATCTTTTACGAACATTACTGTAAGTTCAGCAACTTTAAAGCCAAACTTCGTCATCGTTGCTCTATTTATTGCAACTCTGTCGTCTTGCTTGAATATCCAATCATCAAAGGTTATTTTTATTTCTTTTCCTTTGATTGGTACTAACAAGACATATTCAAATTTAAATGCTGGACCATAAGAGTATCCTTTTGCTTTACCAACTACATCGCCTGCTGTACCTTCGTAATTGTGTTCGTCTAATTTAGTGATTTGCCATTGACGTTTTTGAACTTCACCATCTGACCAATTAAATTCTTCATCTAATATTAACTGTTTACCGTCCCATTTACCGTTAAGATTAGCTGAAAATTGTCTTGTGACATTACCTGATCTGTCTTGTAATATTCCCCAAGCTTTAACATTGCCTGATAAATATTCTTCTACAATTAATCTTGGTTTTTGATCTTTAAAATCTGTTGGTTTCATTTGATTCCCCGAGCAGTTAGTTAATAAAATAGTAGTTAATAATGTAAATAAAATTTTCATATATGGTTACTTATTACACAAAGAGAATTGTATCAAATCAATATTTTTTGATTTAAACCCCGCTTCACAATAGGAAAAGTAGAAATCCCAAATTTTTTTGAATGATTGATCAAAACCTTGCTTAGAAATGTCACCCCAAGAATTTATGAAGTTTTCTCTCCATTTTTTTAAGGTATTAGAATAGTGGGTTCCATAAGAATTATATGCCGTTAGTTGTAAACCAGATTTCTCAGTATGATATTTTATGGACTGAAGTGACGGAAGAAAACCACCTGGAAATATATATTTTTGAATAAAATCCTCACTTTTTCTATATTGATCAAATAATTCATCTTTAATGATAATAGCTTGTATGGCGCCAATACAGCCAGGCTTTAAATTATTTTTGATCATTGAAAAGTATTTGTTAAGATATTTTTCTCCAACAGCTTCGATCATTTCGATAGAAGCGATTGAATCATATTGTCCTTTTACATCTCTGTAATCTAAAAATCTAATATTCACTTTTTCGTTTAGCCCAGCATTAAAAATTCTTTTTTTTGTAAATTCTAATTGTTTTCTTGAAATAGTAATGCAATCTAATTTAACATCATAATTTTTTGTAAGATGTTCAGCAAAACCTCCCCACCCACATCCTACTTCTAAAACTTTATCTCCAGGCTTTGGTTTTATAAAATCAATTAACTTATTATATTTATTGATCTGAGCATTAGATAAATTATCAGAAGGTTTTTCGTAAATAGCGCTTGAATAGGTAAGAGTTTTATCTAACCAGATAGAAAAAAATTCATTTCCTAGATCGTAGTGCTTAGATATATGTTCTTTACTTTTACTTTTAGTGTTAGAGGCAAAAATATTTTTAAGTAAATTCTTTAAGAATTTAATTCTTAAAATACCTGAAAATCTATGAGTTAAATTAATGTTTCTAGCAGTAAGTTCTATTAATGAAGTGAGATCTGAAGTGGTAAACTCATCTCTTACATAACACTCGGCTAGTCCAGTACTTCCACCTTTTAAGATGTTAAAATAAAATTTTGGGTTACGAACGTCAATATCAGCTTTAACAATACCATTGGGTTCACCAAAAATTTTAATTTCTTGATTGTAATTTTTTAAGTTTAAACTTCCACCTTTGATAAGTTTTAGTTTATTCAATATAAAATTTTCAGCTATTTTTGAGGGATTAAAATTCATTTTTCTAAAGAGATATTATTTTTTATTTTAACTTGTCTTTTTTGGAATATAGCTCCTTTTTTCCATAGACGTAATGCTTCATAGTGTATCGATACCATAATCTTAAAAGTCATCATAGGATGTGTGAAGAAATTTATTAATAGCTGTTTTAAAGACATGGTTTGCTTCTTTCCTACCTGACAGGCTACTAAAATTTTTCCTTCTTTATCCGTTTGTTTAATTAGTATTCTTATACTTTCATCGGGCTCTGTTAATCTAAAGTTATAAAAGGTGTCCATTTTAATGAAAGGTGATACGTAAAATTTTTTATTACACTGTTGTGTGATAATTTTTGAACTATCATTTACAGGGAAAACATAAGTATGCTGTTCGTTAAAAGTATTCTTAACTTCATATAAAATTGCTTTAAGTACATTTCCGTCATAACAATAAAAAATACTTAATGGATTAAAAACATAGCCAAATACTCTTGGAAAACAAAGTAATTTGATTTTAGAAATGTTAAAATTCAAATTATACTTTTTTAAATTTATTTTTACCCATTCAGTTAAATCATTTCCATCACGAGAACCATGATCTTTGTTGTAAAAACTAAAAATATTGAATCTGTTAAATGAAAATATACCTATTTTTTTATGAAGATCTTCTAATTCAGTTAGATCAAATAAAATAGAAAAAGTTTTATAAGAAAAATAGTGTCTTAGTGGTTTAAATCTTCTGTGAGTTACAAAGCCTTTGTATATACAAGTTTCCATTTAGGTTTTGAAATATTGCAGCATTTCTAGAGATGATTTTAAACCATCTTCATGAAAACCATAGCCAAAATAACTTCCACAAAACCAAGTTCTTTTCTTGCCTTGAAGTTTATGCAAATCTTTTTGAAGTATAGATGTCTTAGTATTTAAGTAAGGGTGGGTAAAATTAACTTTTTTAATTATTTTTTCAGGTTTAATTTCATGAATTGGATTCAACGTTAAATAATAGTCTTCTTTTGTTTCTAGGTTTTGAAGATTATTCAGCCAATAAGTAACACATGTGCTGCTTAGATCATTTTTGGAAATAGAGTTCCAACTAGACCAAGCTAACTTTTTTTTAGGCATAAGACTTTCATCTGTATGTAGATAAGCAACGTTATTCACGTATTTAAATTCTTTTAGTATGCTTGTTTCTTCTTCAGATGGGTCTTCTAATAACTCCAAGCTTTGGTCGGCGTGAGATGCTAAAACAACATGATCATAGTCTAAATATTCATCATTGTTGCCAATTGAAATTCTAACATTTTCTTTACTTCTGGAAATTTTATTTACTTTAGAACTTCTAAAATATTCACCACTAATTTTTTGTAAAACTTTATTTACATACGTTCTGCTTCTACCTGTAACCGTGTACCACTGTGGTCTGTTCTTTAATCGAAACAATCCATGGTTTATAAAAAAATTTAGAAATAATTTAAGTGGCATATCTTTAGCTTTTGAAAAAGGCATAGACCAGATTGCAGCTACCATTGGAATAATATGAAAGTTTATAAAGTATTTTGATTTTTGAGATTTTTTCAAGTAACTTCCTAGTGTTTCATTGTCTATATTGTCATTTAGTAAAAGATGGGCATTTTTATAAAATGACATAATCTCTGATACCATTTTTATAAATTTAGGATTAAAAATATTTATCTTATTTGCAAAAAGAGCTTTGAACCCTTTACCTCCATATTCTACTATTGAATCCTTAACAGATACAGCAAATGACATATCACTTTTTTCATAAGCAACTTCTAAGTCATCGAAAAATTTAAATAAATTGGGATAAGTAAGTTCGTTAAAAACAATAAAACCTAAATCTACTGAAACTTTGACTCCTGTGTTTGTTGTAATATCGTATGTATAAGAATGACCACCAAAATGATCATCTTGTTCGAATAAATCTACTTTGTGTTTTTTTGACAGATGATATGCTGCTGATAGGCCTGAAATTCCCGATCCAATAACTGCGACTTTCATTCTCTTTATGCTGCTTCATCTTTGTACTCATCCATAGATGGACAAGAACAAACTAAATTTCTATCGCCGTAGACATTGTCTACTCTTCCTACTGGAGCCCAGTATTTATTGTGTCTTAGAAACTCATTTGGAAAAGCCGCTTGTTCCCTTGTATACTTGTGTTCCCATTTATTGCCAGCAAGCTCTAGATAGGTATGAGGAGCATTCTTTAATGGATTATCAATTTTATCGAATTCTCCTTGTTCCACTTTATCTATTTCTTTTTTAATAGATATAAATGCATTACAAAATCTATCCATCTCTTCTAAATTTTCACTTTCAGTGGGCTCAATCATAATTGTTCCTGCTACTGGCCATGACATTGTTGGAGAATGATACCCATAATCAATTAATCTTTTTGCTAAATCTTCTTCAGAAATTCCTGACTTAGCTTTAATAGGTCTAATATCGATAATACATTCATGTGCAACATTTCCATTTTTTCCCGTATATAAAACTTTAAAATCGGAAGATAGTTTTTTTGCAATATAATTAGCGTTCAAAATTGAAACTTGTGAAGCTTTCTTAAGTCCTTCCGCTCCCATCATTTTTATATACATCCAAGAAATAGGCAAAATACTTGAACTTCCCCAAGGTGCTGCAGAAACAGATCCCATCCCATTAATTGGGCCACATTCCTTGATGATATTATGATTAGGTAAAAAATCTTTTAAATGTTTAGCACAAGCTATGGGTCCCATTCCTGGTCCTCCACCTCCATGTGGAATACAAAAAGTTTTATGTAAGTTAATATGACAAACGTCAGGTCCAAACTTACCCGGCTTAGCTACGCCAACAAGTGCGTTAAGATTGGCACCATCCATATAAACTTGGCCACCTTTTTTGTGAATAATTTCACAGATTTCTATGATTTTTTCTTCAAATACACCATGCGTTGAAGGATAGGTTACCATTAATGCTGCTAAATCTTTTGAATGTTTTTCTGCTTTTTCTTCTAAGTCCTTAATGTCAACATTTCCATCGTCATCACAATTAACAACAACAACTTTCATACCACTCATTTGAGCGCTTGCAGGATTTGTTCCATGCGCAGAATCTGGAATTAGGCAAACATTTCTATTCTCTTGTTTGTTTTGTCTGTGGTATTTTCGTATAGTCATTAGCCCAGCATATTCTCCTTGTGCACCAGAATTTGGTTGTAATGAAACGGCATCGAAACCTGTAATTTCCTTTAAATCATTTATTAAGTCATTAAATAAATGCTGATAACCTTTCATTTGTTCTGTTGGCACAAAAGGATGAGGCAATGAGAATTCTTTCCATGTTATTGGAATAAGTTCTGCAGTAGCATTTAATTTCATCGTGCAAGAACCAAGTGCTATCATTGAACGGTTCAGTGCAATATCACAATCTTCTAATTTTTTTAAATACCTAAGCATTTCAGTTTCTGATTGATATTTGTTAAAAACTGGGTGTGTTAAATACTTAGAAGTTCTTTTTAATTGACTTGGAATATTATTTAATTCAACTTTAATTTCTTGATCATATTTTTTATTTGATCCAAATATTTCTAATAAAGTATTTACATCTTCTAATTTTTTTGTTTCATCAAATGCAACTGAAATCATTTCGTTGTTTACATTTCTTAAATTAATCTTTTTAGCTAAAGCTTTCTGATATATTTCTTTTGTTTTATCTTTAGTTTTTATGGTTACTGTATCAAAAAAATGATCGCTTAATATCTCAAACCCAGTAGCTTTAATTCCTTCAGAAAATAATTTTGCTAACTTTGAGGTTCTATTTGCTATTTGTAAAATACCTTTAGGGCCATGATAAATGGCATATGCAGCAGAAATAATTGCAAGTAAAGCTTGAGCAGTACATATATTACTCGTTGCTTTGCCTCTTCTGATATGCTGCTCACGAGTTTGAAGAGATAATCTATAGGCTTTCTTTCCGTAACGGTCTACTGAAACACCAATAATACGACCTGGCATTGATCTTTTAAATTCTTCTTTAGTTGCAAAAAAAGCAGCGTGTGGTCCACCATAACCCATTGGTATTCCAAATCTTTGAGCGCTACCAACAGCGATATCCGCTCCTAATTCGGCTGGTGTTTTTAATTTAGTTAAAGATAGTAAGTCGGCAACTACGATGGCTTTACCACCTTTTTTGTGAATTTGGCTAATAGCTTCACTGGGGTCAATAATATCACCAAGTGTTGCTGGGTAAGGAAGAACACCACATATTAATTTTTCATTAACACTAGATAGAAAATCTTTTTGATTTCCAATTAATAATTTTAATCCAAATGGTTCTGTTCTAGTTTTTATAAGATCAATAGTTTGTGGGTTACAATCACTAGATACAAAAACATGATCTGAATCGTTTTTGTCGATACGTTGACATAATCCAACAGCTTCGGCGGCAGCTGTTGACTCGTCTAGTAATGAAGCGTTTGCAATATCCATGCCAGTCAGATCAGTTATAACTTGTTGAAAATTCAATAACATTTCCAAACGTCCTTGAGCCACTTCTGGCTGATATGGTGTGTATGAAGTATACCATCCTGGATTTTCTAAAATATTTCTTAAAATAACATTAGGTGTGAAAGTGTTGTAATAACCCATGCCAATAAAATTTTTAAAAATTTCATTCTTCTTTGAAATAGACTTTAATTTTTTTAAAGCGTCATTTTCAGAAATTGGTTCATCAACTTTAAGTTCTTCAGCTAAAAGGATTTTTTCAGGAACAGTATTTTTCATCAAATCATCTAATGATTTGGCACCAACTGCCTGGAGCATTATTTCCTGATCTCCTTGTGAAGGACCAATATGTCTTGCTAAAAACTCTTTTGAATTATCATCAATCATTTAACTTGGGTTTTCCGCTACAAATTTGTCATAATCTGATTTAGTCATTAGGCCATCTAATTCAGAGCTATCTTTTATTTTTATTTTAAAAAACCAGCTTACTCCTTCTGGATCCGAATTTACACTAGATGGGTCATCAACTATCAATTTATTACTTTCTGTCACTTCACCAGATATAGGTGTATAAACATCGCTAGCTGCCTTTGTTGACTCAACTACAGCTGCTTGATTGTTTTGTTCAATTACTTTTCCTGCTTCAGGCACCTCAACAAACACAATGTCACCCAACATTTCAGTTGCGTGCTTTGTTATGCCTACAGTTGCTATATCTCCTTCTACGGACACCCACTCATGTTTTTTTGAAAATTTTTTTTCACTCATAATTTTTCCTTATTTTGCATAACTCTTTTTATAAAATGGAAGTTCAGCAACTTTAGCTTCGTATTTTTTACCTCTTACTTCAAGTTTAATTATAGTTCCAATTTTTGAAAAATTAGAATTTACATACCCCATGGCTACTGGGACATTTACACTTGGTCCAAATGTTCCACTAGTTATTGTTCCAATTTCCATATCTGTACTTGAGAATATTTTTGTACCTTCTCTTGCTATGATTTTACCTTCAGGCAAAATTCCAACTCTTAATTTTGATGTACCTTTTTCTATATTATTTTTGATTTTTTCCCATCCATTAAATCCGCCCTCTTCTCTTCTTTTTTTTGCTATCGCCCACTTTAAGTTGGCTTCTATAGGGTTGATTTCTTCGTTTAATTCATGTCCATATAAGCAAAGTCCAGCTTCCAACCTTAGTGTATCTCTAGCCCCTAAGCCTATTGGTTTAACCTTATCTTCTAACAGATTTTTAATTAATTTTTCAACTTGAGTGTTTAATACCGACATTTCAAAGCCATCTTCGCCAGTGTAACCAGATCTTGTTACGTAAATTTTCTCACCGTCAAATTCAAAAGTATTTCCTTGCATAAATTTTAAATTACTTATGCCTTTAATATGTTTCTCTAAAATTCCAGCAGACTCAGGTCCTTGCACTGCAATTAAAGATGTTTGTGTGCAAAGATGAAATTTATGTGTCTTATCTAAATATTTTGATATTTGTTTTATATCATTATTCTTACACGCAGCATTTAGTATGATACAAAAACTTTTTTCTCTTCTTGTGATAATTAAGTCATCAATTACTCCTCCGTTATCATTTAGTAAAAAAGAATATTTTGATTGATTTTCTTTAAGACTTTTTAAGTCAGCTGGTATAATTTTTTCTAAAGCTGCTTCAAGATTATCGCCGCTTACATAAAATTGACCCATGTGAGAAACGTCAAAAAAACCAGCATGTGTACGTGTTGAAATATGTTCCTTGATAATTCCATCAGAATATTGAATTGGCATTTCGTACCCAGCAAAAGAGACGAACTTGGCTCCTAGGGCTTTGTGATAATTATATAAAACTGTTTTTTGAACTTCCATAATAACTCATTTATTTACCCAATCTGTCTATGGTACCTGAGAGATTTGCTCCTTCGGTGAGGCTTACGCCTGCTTTCCAGAGTTATTATTTAACGGTCCTTTTGCCTGAGAGTTTCCTGGGTGTTGCTCCTTCGGCGCCAATTTTTATTGGTCTCTCCCGTTAATTTCACTTTCAATTAATTCCAACTAAAAGTCAAATAGATTTAGACACATCAGAACGCTTTTGTTCTAAGATTTTAAATATTACAGCTGCCATAATTATACTACCCCCAATAAATACACTTATTGGTGGAATTTCATTTAAAAAAAGCCACACCCAAAAAGGCCCAAGTAAAGTTTCAGATAACATTAATAGTCCTACAGTTGCAGCGGGTGTGGACCTAGCACCTATAACTATGCATATGAAGCCAAAAGCATGTTGAAAAGTACCTAATATAAAACTAATCAATAAATCATGAGGTGTAATTACAATAGTTTTAGACATGAAAAATCCAACTACTACTATTATTGTTCCACCGTAAAATAGAGCTGGAACTAAATCAAGTGTTACAAATTTACGAATTAATAATATAAGAAAAGCAAAGTTAATAGGTATAAACAAAGCCACAAGATTACCAAATAAAGACCCAGTTCCTAGTGACCCTCCAATCATAACAACTATGCCAATCATTGCTAAAATAATTGAAAATAATGCTTTTATACTTATTTTTTCTTTTAAAAATAAATAACCAAATATAGCTAACCAAATTGTCTGTGTGCTGATAATAAATAAAACATTTGCTACTGTAGTTTGCGTCATTGAAACTATATAGGCAATAAAACCAAGGGACATAGCAAAACCACCTAAAACTCCTGGCAATCCAGATTTCTTAATCACTGATACAGCTTCTTTTTTATATATTGAAAAAAGAAAGATAATTAATGTAATAGTAAAAAAAAAAGCGCGCCAAAATAAAATTTGCCAAATATCAGCATTATCAAATTCTCTTACAAGTAGACCACCCCAACTTAAAAAAAAAGCTCCCGTAATGATTAGTAAAAAACCAGGAATTTTATAAATTAATTTCACTTAAAATCTTTTTAAAATTCTATTAAAATAATAATTTAAAGTAATTGATCTCATGATCATGAAAAAAAATAATGCTAACCATAGACCATGGTTGCCAAAATTATTAACTAGAAAATGAGATGAGGTAATAAAAATTATTACTGATATAAACATACCATTTCTCATTTCAGCAGTTTGTGTAGCTCCGATAAAAATACCATCAAATTGATAACAAACTGAAGCGATTGGAGGAATAATTATAATCCAAATAAAATAATTAAAAACTAGATACCTAATGTAATCTAGGTCAGTTAATAGGGTAACAATAAATTGAAAGGAGAAAAAATATATTAGAGAAATAATTAAGCCAGAAAAAATACTTAATTTAAATGAGTTTGTTACAATCTGTAAAAAAGATTTTTCTGATTTTTTTCCCACAGCAAAACCTATGACTGATTCAGTGGAAAATGCGTAGGCATCCAAAAAAAATGATGCCAATAAAATAAATTGTAATAAAATAGTATTAACAGCTAAATAAGTTTCACCTAATTTTGCACTCTGGTAAGTAACCCACAAAAAGGAGAAGGTTAAAAAAATAGTTCTGATAAAAATATCAAAATTAATATCAAACAATCTAAATAATTTTTTCACATTTAAAATCTTTGAGGCAGTTATGGTGCCAGAAAATTTACGCTTTAACTCATAATAGCTAAATAATAAAAAAATTATAACTGTTGTGTAGGCTGAAATTAAAGTTCCGAGAGCTGCTCCAAATATTTCTAAATCAAGATGAACAACAAAAATTGTACTTAAAATAATATTTCCAATGCAAAAAATTGATATTCCAAGACTTGCAGTTTTTGTTTTTTGTAAACCTACATATAAACCTGTTAGAACATAAATAATTAGCTCAGCTGGCGCTGAAAATATTCTGACTAAAATATATTTATTAATTAAAAGTTGTGTTTCTTGTGATGTCCTAAAGAAGTGTTCTATTAAAAATAAAATAGGATTCTTTAGTAAAATTATAATAATTCCAAAAACTACAGCTAGAATTATATTCCTAATAAATATTAAAGATATTTCATTCCAATCTTTTTTCCCCATTGATTGAGCAACAAGACCTACTGTTCCCATGCGTAAGAAACCAAAACTCCAAAAAATCATAGTTATAACTGAAGTCGCAATGCTAATTGCTGCTAAAAACTTTTCACTGCTCAAATGGCCCATTAGACCAGTATCTACCAATCCAACGAGTGGTATGGCCATATTGGAAAAAAATATTGGTATTGAAAGCTTAAATAAGTATGATTTTGATGTGTAATCTGAATATTTCATTTTGTGACAATCTGTTAATTTATTCTTTAAATTCTTACAATTAAATAATATAAACAAATAATTAATGTATCTAGAGCAACCAATTATCCTACTTCAGATCATATTTATAGACATAGTTATGGCTGCCGATAATGCTGTCATTATTGGCTTAATAGCTGCAAACTATTCACCGGAGAATAGAAAAAAAATAATAGCATTTGGTGTTGCGGCTGCCTTTATTTTTAGAGTAGTTTTTGCATTAAGCGCTACTTATTTATTGACAATAGCTTGGATGAAAATTTTAGGTGGTGTCTTATTAATTTGGGTAATCAATAATTTAAGACAAGATTTGTTCGAACCAAAAAAAGTTAGATCACCTCGTTTAAAATCTAAAGAATCTAAAACATTTGGAATGGGTGTTTATCAAGTTTTAATTGCAGATATTACCTTGAGTCTAGATAATGTTTTAGGTGTAGCTGGCGCAGCAAAAAATAATAAGGGTTTGTTGTTTTTTGGATTGATTTTATCTGTAGTTCTAATTGGAACATTGGCCTCGTATTTTGCAAAATTTATTAAAGATCATAGATGGTTAGGATGGGTGGGTATTGGAATAATTCTAATAGTAGCAATGCAACTTATTGTTGGCGGCCTAGATAACCTTGGTGTCATAACAATTAATGAAGATTTTAAAATTTTGTTTCATGTATGAAAGATTTCTGTGTTGTTGGCAGTGGTATAGCTGGATCAACTATTGCTAATTTTCTATCAAAAAAATACTCCGTTGAAATATTTGATAAAGCAAGAGGTCCCGGTGGTCGGGCTTCAAATCGTAGATATAAAAATGATCTAAGTTTTGATCATGGTCTACAATATATTTCTCCTAAATCAAATGATTTTAAAAAACTTATTAAAAAATTAAAATCAAAAAAAATTATAAAAGAATGGACTGGTAACCATCTTGATTTGACTTTTAAAATAAAAAAAAACTCAATCAAATATATCGGCACAAAAGGAAATAATGATTTTTGCAAGTTTCTAATAAAAAATATCAAACATAATTATTTATCAGAAATAATACATATAAAATTTCATTCAAATTATTGGACTGTTACTTTAATCAATGGAAACAAAGTTCGTTTTAAGAACTTGATATTAACCTGTCCTTTTCCTCAATTAAAAAAATTAGCCTCTAAGTATTTAGATAAAAAAATTTTAAAACTTAAACCGCAAATGATTGGAAATATTACTGTAATGGCAGTTTATAAAAACTATAAGAAAATTCCTATAAGTAGTATAAAATTTAAAAATAAAATTATAGCTTGGGCTTGTCACGAAAATACAAAAAATAGATTTTTATCTAGTAAAAGTTTATGGACTATTCAATGTACTGACTCATATTCAAAAAAAATTATCAACTTATATAAAAAGAACAAAAAAAAATATCAAATTTTAATATTAAAGGAATTCGAGGAACTTACCGGCTATCAAATTAAGAATATTGTTTTTAAAAATATTCATGGTTGGAGATATGCTTATTCTAAATCAAGCACCAAAATTGATTATAGTTGGTCTAACAAATATCAATTAGGGTTGTGTGGGGATTGGTTTAAAGGCCCTAGAGTTGAAGATGCTTGGTTAAGTGCTAAAAAACTTTATCTTAGAATAAAAAAAAGCCGGTAGTTACAAATTGTAAATACCGGCTTTAATTTTTTTAACTTAGTTGTTTAACTAAAACTTCATTCCTAATTTAAAAGAAGCTCCAACTACATCAAGATTTGCTGTAACAGTGTTTCCTGTCGTGGAAGCTGCTTCGAATTGATTGTAATCAGTTATATATCCTTCAACTTTATAAAAGCCTCTAGATCCAAAATCACCTTTTTGACCTAGACCAAAAGTCCATGCGTCAAGTGTTTTATTTGGGTAACTTCCAGTTGTTCCTGATCCTGTGGATGCTTCTTTAGTTTCGATGTCTACTTGTGCAAAGCCAGCTTTGACATAAACACCAGCACCTATAACTAGGTCAGCGTAATAAGTAACGTGGTCTGATATAGTAGCGTTAGCTGATCTATCACCTGCGGTATCATTAGCATCGCCTGAAGCGGGGTCAGTTCTTTTTAATGTTTTTCTGTTAATATCAAACGAACCTGGAATAAAATCTGCACCGAGCGTAAATCTTTCTGAATCACCGAAGTTGTATTCAAAAAAGTAAGATCCGAACATAGCATCGTTACCACCAGTTGCGCTTTTTTGTCCTCCACCGTGGCCAGCTTCAGTACCATCAACAGATACGCTAGCTGCGTGTCCACCAAATCCTACACCGAAACTTCCAGCGAAAGCCGTTGAAGATAGAGCAGTGATTGCAATCACAGCTATCAACATGTTTCTTAATTTTATCATATTTTTCCTTTTTAATTGTTATTTTTCGAAAATTAACTTGTCCCTTATGTAACATTTAAAATTTAAATTAAAAGGGAATTTTTACCTCTAATTAAACCTTTTTTTCTTAAAATGCCGTAAAATGGGCATTAAATGTGCTATTAATGTCACTAATTGACTCTAAATTACAGCTTTAAAAAGTTGATTAAATAAATTCAAATGAAATTAAATGTATGATTCTTCAACTATTTTTTGAAGCTACCTATTGTTGATTTAATTTTTTTTCTAAAAAAGAAAGGGAGAATAAAACCTATAAAAGTAATGCTCCAGATAACAATGGAAACATTGGAAGAAATAAGCATAAACCAGTCTCCATCATGAATAGTCATAGCTCTTCTTAGGTTAGACTCCATATGTTCACCCAGAATGACACCCATAATTATAGGGACTAAAGGTATGTCTAGTTTTCTAAGTATCCATCCCAAAAAACCAAACATCACCATAATAATTAAATCAAAGCTAGATCCTGAAATTCCATAAATACCAACAAAGGATACCATTGCAACGACAGGCATTAAATATTTTGAAGGTATTAATAATATTTTTGAAAAGTATTTAACTAGTGGTATGTTTAAAATTAGTAAAACAATATTTCCTATAAATAAAGCCGCAATTAAACCCCAAACAACATCTGGATTTTGCTTAAACAAAAGAGGACCGGGTGTTACGTCCAAGGTCATCAACATTGCTAATAAAACAGCTGTTGTTCCAGATCCTGGCACGCCTAATGCAAGCATTGGCACTAAGGCCCCGCCTGCTGCTGCATTATTTCCAGCTTCTGGAGCTGCAACACCTCGCTCATCTCCTTTGCCAAAAGTATCGTCTTTATTAGAAATTTTCTTTTCAAAAGTATAAGCCACAAAGGATCCCAAAGAAGCTCCTGCTCCGGGTAATACTCCTGATAAAAAACCTAAAAAAGTTCCTCTAAATAAGGATGGAATAATTTTTAAAACAGTTTTAAATTTTGGAATTATATTTCCAATAATTATTGATTTTTCTTTATTAATTTTTTCTAAATCAGTGTTTTCTATAAACACAAATACTTCGGAAACAGCAAATAGTCCTACTATAACTACTAGAAAATCTATCCCATCATAAAGTTCTATTATCTCATAACTCATTCGTGGAACGCCTGTTTGATGGTCAACACCAATAGTTGCAATACCTAAACCTAAACAAGAGGCTAAAACAGTCTTAGCTTGATTCTTGGATGCAACGCCACCAAGTGTGGCAAAAGCCATAACGAATAAAGCGAAATATTCAACCGGTCCAAACAATAAAGCAACTTTTACAAGTTGCGGTGCTAATAAAACTAATCCAACTGTTGCAAACATAGCACCAAAAAAAGATGCAAGGCCTGTAAGTGTTAATGCTTCACCAGCTCTTCCATTTTTTGTCATCGGATATCCGTCAAGACAAGTCATCATAGCAGGTTCATCGCCAGGGATATTCAAAAGAATTGAAGAGATTCTACCTCCATACATTGCTCCATAATAAACACTTGCTAGTAAAATCATTGATGAAGCGGCAGAGAGTCCTAATGAAAAAGACAAAGGGATTAAAATAGCGACACCATTTGCAGGCCCTAGACCAGGTAATGCTCCAAACGTTGTACCTAAGATACAGCCGATTACCGCTAACGTAAAATTTTCCAAGGTAAGAGCAACTTTAAAACCGTCTATTAAAAGATCAAGTGTTTCCATTAGAATCCAAGCGGTCCTATTGCAAGTGATAAACCTAAAACTTTTCTAAATAAAATAAAAATAGTAACTGATATAATTAAGCCTGCTGTAAAAGCTGATGTTAATTTTGCACCTAATCTCCAAGATATAAAGCTTGAAGCAAAAAAAGTTGAAAAAACAAAACCTATAATTGGTAAAAAAACTGCATACATAATTAAAATTAAAGCAGTCGTTAAAATTTCAATAATTTTTCCAAATTTAGGCCATTTAGGTTTTATATCTGGTTTGATAATTAGAAATAAAGATGAGGTTATTAAAAAGAATGAAACAATGTATGGATATATTTTTGGGCCAATATGATCTGAAATAAAACTTTCTTCCACAATATAAGCGGAAAAAATATAAAAAAATGTTAGTAAAAGTGTAAATACACCAAACACTCGGTCATTCATAAGAATTCATAGCGCCTCTTTTTTCGAGGCGCTAAAATTTAATTGATTTATTTGATAATACCGATTTGTTTAGAAATAGTTTTTATTGAAGCAACAGAATTAGCAACAAAAGATTGAAAAGCTTTTCCTGATAAATCTAGCGGTGCTAAACCATTTTTTGCCATTGTTTTTTTCCATTGTGGAGTATCGTACATTTTTTTGATTGCACCAGCCCAGAAATTATAGGCATCATCACTCATTCCTTTTGGAACGTAAAAGCCTCTCCAGTTAGCTCCTACTACATTTACACCTTGTTCTTTTGCAGTGTAAAATTTAGAAAAATCACCTGGAAGTCTGTCTGGCGAAAGTACAGCTATAATTTTAATATCTCCCGCATCAACGAAACCTTTTATCTCAGAAACATCACCTGTGAAAATTTGAACATTTCCTGCAAGTAATTGAGTTACAGCATCTCCACCACCATCAAAAGAAACGTATTTAATTTTACGAACATTTGAAATACCATATTCTTTTGCAGCCATTAAAACTTTAAGGTGGTCCCATCCGCCTACAGCAGAGCCCCCTCCAACAACCCATTTTTTAGGTTTTGTTTTAAGGTTTTCTAAAAGCTCTCCTAAAGTTACAACATCTGAATCTCCAGATACTGCTATTACACCATAATCAGCACCAATTGTTCCGACCCATTTAACTTGATCCATTGAATTTCCTGGGTAAGCACCTTGAGCAAGTCTTGTTGCTGTTGCAGAAGAAGCTGCAACGATTAAAGTATCATCTGAACCTCTTTTGTTAACTACTTCAGCAAAAGCTTTACCGCCGCCGCCGCCAGCCATGTTTGTGACTTCTAGCGAACCATTAATAATACTTAAATCTTGAAGAGCTTTACCTACTGCTCTGCAAGTAAAATCCCAGCCACCGCCAGCATTTGCTGGAGCTATACATTTAGTATTATTTGGCTCAAAAGATAAGCTAGAAACAGTTGAGTATAAAACTAAAGATAAAACTAAACTTATTTTTGATATAAATTTAAACATTTTTTCTCCTCGTTATTATTGTTAATTTTTAATGTATTTCACCTCAATGGGTAAAGGGAGTCAAACAGTAATGGGTTGTAAAAGCTCTAAAAAATGCCAGATTCAGACAGTTTTTTTGGCTTATTGCCTTTTTTTACTTCGATGTGCAATTTTTGAATATCTCTAGAAGTTAATTTTTTTAAGTTTTGGACATTTTTCAAAAATTTTCTCGATTCACTAATTGTGATTGTTCCATCAGTTAAAGATTTAAATTTTTCAATATAATTGGATCTTGTAAAAGGTTTTCTTCCGCTTGGATGCGCGTCAGCTAAACCTAATTCATCTGAAACAATACTATCGTCATTCATTGTGATTATAACCTTTCCACCAAAACATTTTTGTTTTGGGTCAGGATGGTGATATTTTTTAGTCCACTCAGGATCTTCAAATGTTTGGATTTTTTTCCAAAGCTCTACAGTGCTTTTTCTTTTGGCCCTTTCAGATGTATAAGATTTAACATGATGCCAAGAACCATCTTCTAATGCAACAGCAAAAATATACATAATAGAATGATCTAAGGTTTCTCTGCTTGCATTTGGATCCATTTTTTGTGGATCTTTAGCGCCTGTCCCAATTACGTTATGGGTATGATGACTTGTATAAATTTCAATTTTTTTAATTTTTTCAGTATTTCCAACTCTTTTCTTTAAGCTTCGAGCAAGGTCAATAAGTGCTTGGGCTTGATACTCTGCTGAATGCTCTTTGGTGTAAGTTTCAAGAATAGCTTTTTTAGTCTCATTTCTTTCAGGAAGTAATACATTGTACTTTGCGTCTTTTCCTCCAAGAACATATGCAATCACACTATCCTCACCTTCATAAATAGGACTTGGCGCACCTTCTCCTCTCATACATCTGTCAACTGCTTCGATTGCAAGCTTACCGGCATGAGCTGGGGCGAAAGCTTTCCAACTAGAAATTTCACCTTTTCTTGATTGTCTTGTTGAAACTGTAGTGTGTAGCGCTTGTTGAATAGATTGATAAACTACGTCGGGATTTAAATTTAGTAATGTTCCAATACCAGCAGCAACACTTGGCCCTAGATGGGCAATGTGATCTATTTTGTGTTTGTGTAAACAAATTGCTTTAACTAAATTAACTTGAACTTCGTAACCTGTTAAAATTGCACGAATTAAGTTTATTCCATTACATTTCATTTGTTGTGCAACAGCTAAGAGTGGTGGAATATTATCTCCAGGATGAGAATAATCTTCTGCAAGAAAAGTATCGTGATAATCTAATTCTCGAACCGCTGTACCATTTGCCCAGGCTGCCCACTCACAATGGAATTTTTGTTTAACATCGATACCAAAAATTGTTGCGCCATTTTTCCTCGGGTGTGCTAACGCCATTTCTCTAGCAGAGATGACAGGTTTTCTAGAAAATGATGCGATTGCAACTGATGCATTGTCAATTATTCTATTAATAACCATTTCAATTGCATCTCCACTTGGTTTAGATTTATCTGTTGCTATTTCAGCAATTTTCCATGCTAACTGATCTTCTTTTTTTAAATTAGCGGATGATGGGTGAACCTTTACATTAATTTCTTTCATAGATTAAGCTAACATATTTCTAAGAACAAACTGAAGTATGCCCCCGTGTTTATAATATTCCACTTCATTTTCAGTATCTATTCTACATAATAACTGAACCTTTTTAATTGTTCCGTCTATGTATTTAATTTCACATTCTACTTCTTGTCTTGGGTCAACACCTTTTTCAATATTTGTAAAACTAAAAAGCTCTGAGCCTTTAATGTTTAATTTTTTTCGATCAAAACCTTCTTTAAATTGAAAAGGGAGAATACCCATGCCAACCAAATTAGATCTATGAATTCTCTCAAAACTCTCAGCTATAACTGCCTTGACACCTAAGAGCTTTGTTCCTTTAGCTGCCCAGTCTCTTGAGGAACCTGTTCCATATTCTTTACCTGCGACTATAACTAAATCATTTCCTCTTTCTTTATATTTCATTGCAGCTTCATAAACGCTCATTACTTTATTGTCTGGAAATAAAGTTGTTACTCCACCTTCAGTGCCAGGAGCCATCTCATTTCTTATTCGTATATTGCCAAAAGTACCTCTCATCATAACTTCATGATTTCCTCTTCTAGCACCATATGAATTAAAGTCTTTTTGAAGAACTTGATGATCCATAAAGTAATCTCCTGTAGGACTATCTTTTTTAATAGAGCCAGCTGGAGAAATATGGTCTGTTGTAACCGAATCTGCTAAAACTAATAAAGGTCTGGCATCTTTAATTTCAAAAAAACCTTCTGGTTGGTCCGGGAGATCTTCAAAGAAAGGTGGTCTTTTTACATAAGTTGATCCATCATCCCAATTATAAATACTACTATCTACTGTTTTAATTGAGTTCCATTCTTTAGATCCTTCAGAAACATTTGAATATCTATTAATAAACATATCAGCATTAATTGAAGTTAAAATTAAATCTTCTATTTCTTTATTGCTTGGCCAAATATCTTTTAAAAATACATCTTTTCCAGATTGATCTTTTCCTAAAGGTGTTTTGTATAAATCAAAATGCATTGTTCCCGCTAAAGCATAAGCAACAACTAATGGCGGTGACGCTAAATAATTGGCTTTTACATCTGGATTAATTCTACCTTCAAAGTTTCTATTGCCCGATAAAACAGACACTGCATAAAGATTTTGCTTTTGAATAGCGTCTGAAATATTTTGATTTAACGGACCAGAGTTTCCTATACAGGTAGTACAACCATAACCTACTAAATTAAAACCGAGCTGATCTAGATATTTGTTTAATCCTGCTTTTTCTAGATAGTCAGTTACGACTTGAGAACCTGGTGCTAACGAAGTCTTGACCCAAGGTTTTACCTTCAAACCTTTTTCAATCGCTTTTTTTGCTAATAAGCCAGCTCCAATTAAAACGCTTGGATTAGAAGTGTTAGTACAAGATGTTATTGCAGCAATAACAATATCACCATCTTTTATACTAAAATCAGCTCCATCAACTTTAGCTTCTATAGATTTTTCTCTTTTAGTATTTTCTTTATAAACTTTTGCAAAAGCAGTTGATGCTTCTGTTAATAGGACTTTATCTTGAGGTCTTTTAGGTCCAGAAATACTCGGCACAACTGTGCCTAAATCTAAAGAAAGTGTATCTGTAAAAATCATATCATCGCTTGCCCAAAAACCTTGAGCTTTAGAATAAACTTCCACTAGATCAATTGTACTTTGATCTCTACCAGAGAATTTTAAATATTTTAAAGTTTCTTCGTCAACTGGAAAGAATCCACATGTAGCACCATACTCTGGTGCCATATTAGCAATTGTTGCTCTATCGGCTAAAGTTAAATTTTTTAATCCTGCTCCATAAAATTCAACAAATTTTCCTACAACACCTTTGGCTCTTAACATCTGAACAATTGTTAGAACTAAATCTGTTGCAGTTGTTCCTTCTGTAAGTTTTCCATTAACTTCAAAACCTATAACTTCTGGAATTAACATTGAGATAGGCTGACCTAGCATGGCTGCTTCTGCTTCAATACCACCTACACCCCATCCTAAAACTGATAAACCATTTACCATTGTTGTGTGACTATCTGTGCCAACTAAAGTGTCAGGATAAGCATAGCTTTCGCCTTCAAGGTCTGTGGACCAAACGACTTTTGATAAATACTCTAAATTAACTTGGTGACAAATTCCTGTGCCAGGAGGAACTACTCTAAAGTTATTAAATGCTTTTTGGCCCCACTTTAAAAAAGAATATCTTTCACCATTTCTTAAAAATTCTTGAGCTACATTTTTTGTAAATGAATCTTTAGTCGCGTATGCATCAACCATTACCGAATGGTCAATTACAAGATCAACTGTTGATAAAGGATTAATTTTTTTAGGGTCTATATTTTTAGATTTTACCGCATCCCTCATTGCTGCTAAATCTGCAACAGCTGGTATACCTGTATAATCTTGCATTAATACTCTTGCTGGCCTGTAAGCAATTTCAGTATTCGAACTCTTAGTCTTAAGCCATTCTTTTAAAGCAACTATTTGTTTTTTGCTTACAGTTAGATCGTCTTCATATCGTAATAAATTTTCTAACAAAACTTTAAGGGATTTTGGAAGTTTTGAAATACCTTCCAGGCCATTTTGTTCAGCTTTTTTTAAATTAAATATTTTATAAGTTTTTGATGAAACTTTAATTTCATCTAGGGATTGAAATGAGTTTTTACTCTTTTTTAACATGCGCTATACATAAAACAAAATAACACAAACTATAAGTAAAAAAGACATTGAATAATTAAAAATCTTTATAAAATTTTCATTTGTGGCAACTTTTCTCAAGTATTTCCCAATCAGGACCCAAAAAGCCACACTAGTTATGGTTATGATAAACATTATAGATGTAACCCATATAGCGTCTCTTAAATAATTATTATTAGGATCAAGAAATGTTGAAACAATTAACATGGCAGTTAATATTCCTTGAGGGTTAATAGTCTGAAGGAGTAGAGTGTCGACAAAAGTTATTGGTGCCTTAGTTGCTTTGGTCGTCCGCATTTTTGTAAATGCTACTTTATAAGCAAGAAAGACTATGAAAATAGTCCCAAGAATCTTAACTATACTTTGCAAAATAGGAAACTGTTGAAATACAAAAATTAAACCAGATTCAAACATTACTAATATAAAGATCCATCCAAAACCAACACCAAAAATTAAAGGTATTGTCTTTATAAATCCAAAATTAAAACCTGAGTGTGAAGCAATAATATTGTTAGGGCCAGGTATGTAGGCACCAGCTATACCAAAGAGTATTAGAGTTGTTAATTCAGGATACATTTCTAATGCGGAGCTCTAAATTTTTCATGACAAGCTGAACAATTATTCCACATTAATTTTTTTTGGGCAACTCTAAGGTCATCAGCGGTATCAATTGCTTTTGCAAGTTTAATCATATCCTCAGACGCTTTTTGCATTAAAGCATTAAATTCATCTTTGTTTTTCCAAATACTTGGGAGAGCTCCTGTTTTAAATCCTTCATTAGTATTTTCAGGAAAATAATCTAATAACTTTTTATAATTATCAGACATTTTTTTCATTAATGGTTTGGCTTCTTTAATTTTATTTGATTTAAGTAAAATAGAAATTTTTTTCCCATTTTGATAATTTTCACTAAACATTGCTTTCCTCCCTTTAATAATCTCTTCTACACTTTGGTTGGCATAAGATGCTATGTGAGAGCTTAAAGAAAAAATTAATGTAATAAAAAATATTCTTGTAAATTTCATATTTTAAAATATTTATATGGTCATGAAAACTGAGGATTTTCCATCAATAAGTTGATAAATAACAAATGGTTCTTCTTTTTCTCCTGGCATTCCTGGTGTTCCTGTGGGCATTCCCGGCAAGGCTATACCATCAATATCTGGTTGTTCTTTTAGTAATTTATTTATTGCTTCTAAAGGAACATGGCCCTCTATAAAATATTTACCTAGAATAGTTGTGTGGCAAGATTGCATTTCTAATGGAATATTGTGTCTCTTTTTAATCGAGTAAAGACTTCTCATATTTGTTTGTTTTACTTTAAAATTTTCTTCCTCTAAAAATAAAACATATCCATCACAACATCCACAAGATGGAGTTTTAAAGACCTCTACACTTTGATTGGCTGATACAGACAGGCAAAAAGATGAGATTATGACAATTGAGATAATTAATGTTTTTATTTTTTTCATATTTTGATATTAAGTTGAATGAAACTTTCTAACAATTTAATTGGTTACGGTCTACTAGCAAAATTGTTTCATTGGGTTACATTTTTAGCGTTAATTACTCAGATACCTTTTGGTTTTTATCTTGTTGAACTTGAATTTTCTGATCGAAGAATTGATATAGAAAATATTCATATATTAATAGGAATAAGTATTTTTTACCTTGTTTTATTTAGATTGATTTGGAAATTAATAAGTCCTGCTCCAAAACATTGGAACGAATTTTTCAAAGGTCAATCAATTATAGCTAACATTAATCACTCACTTTTATATGCCAGTATTTTTGCAATCACTATTTCAGGAATATTAAAGAAACTTTATATGGGAGAAAAACTAAACTTTTTTATTTTCAAATATTCATTAAAAGAGTCTAATTTTCAATTAGCTGATAGTTTTTACTTAGTTCATATTTATGCCAATTATTTATTAATCGCTTTAGTACTTCTACATATTGGAGCAGTAATTGTGCATCATTTTTTCTTTAAAGATAAAATCATAAAGAAAATGCTTTAAGCAATATCTATGCCATTCTCAGTTTTTTGAGATGGATGAACTAAGACAACTTTTCCATCTTTTTCAATAGCACCAAGAATTAATACTTCTGATGTAACACCTGCAATATTTTTTGTTGGAAAGTTGCAAACACCAATAACTTGTTTGCCAACTAAATTTTCAGCACTATAAAAATGGGTAATTTGTGCAGAGGATTGTTTAACGCCAATTTCTTTACCAAAATCAACTTTAACCACTAGAGATGGTTTTCTTGCTTTTTCATTTTTCTTAACTTCTAAAATAGTTCCTACTTTAATTTGGACTTTTTTAAAATCACCATATGTGATTTCCATATTTATTCCTTTTAAAAAAAAGGGGGCTTTCGCCCCCTTTTAAATTTTATTTATTTATAAATTATAGAGGTGCGTATGAACCTTTAGAAAATTTATAAAAAATGTAAAGAGGATCTTTACTTGTAGCAATTACATCACCTTTTTTATTAAAGTTGATTTTACCGATAACAGTATCGAATTCTGTTGATCTCATTGCTTTTTTCACATCGTTAGGTTTTGTAGATTTAGCTTTTGTTGCTGCTTGCTCAAACACTTGAAGAGCTGCATAAGAGTAAAGAACATAACCTTCTGGGTTTAAACCAGCGTCTTCAAATCTTTTAACAACGGCTCTAGCACTAGCTTTACCTCTTGGATCTGGACCGAAAGTCATTAACGTACCTTCACCAGCATCACCTGTGATATTCCAATATTCTTGAGTAACTAAAGCATCTCCACTTATAATCTGAACATTCATGCTTTGATCTTTCATTTGTCTAGCCATCAAGCCTGCTTCAGCGTGGTAACCACCAATGTAAAGTACATCAATTTTTTTTGATTTAAGTTTTGAAACTAAAGCTGAGTAATCTTTTTCACCCGCTGTGTATGCTTCATACAAAGCTGCTTTAAGACCATTTTTTTTCATATTTTTTCTAGTCTCGTCAGCTAAACCTTTTCCATAAGCAGTTTTGTCATGGATAACGGCAACTTTTTTTCCTTTGTAATTATCAGCAATAAATTTACCAGCAACTTCACCTTGTTGATCATCTCGTCCACAAACTCTAAAAATGTGATCTGATTTTGCTTTATCAGTATAATTAGGATTTGTTGAAGCTGGAGTTACTTGAATTACACCTGCCTCTGAATAAACCGCTGAAGCTGGAATTGAAGAACTAGAACAAAAATGACCTGCAACGTACACTGCGCCCATACCAACAAGTTTGTTTGCAATTGCAACAGCTTGTTTAGGATCACAGGCATCATCACCAATTACTAATTTTACTTTTTCTCCGTTTATTCCACCTTTTGCATTAACGTCTTTTTCCCACATCTCTGCACCGTATTTTAATTGCTCACCGAAAACCGCTAAATCTCCAGTCATTGGTCCTGCAGAAGCTACAACAACTTCAGCTTTTACTGACATGGTACCAATCATTAAAAAAGCAGCTATCAAAGATATTGATTTTTTTAAATTTTTTAACATGTTTATTTTTCCTCTGTTTGTTAATTAATTAATGGGTGATTAAACAACAGTGCTTGAAAATTGTAAATATGTATTTATTGATTAGTTAGTGTTGCTAGAGTTGATTCTAGCCTCCGCCTTCTAAATAGGCCGCTTGTATATCTTGATTTTTTAACAATTCTTGACCGGTTCCTTGAATAGTTACTCTACCATTAACTAAAACATATGCTCGGTCAGCTAATTCAAGTGCTTTCTTGGCATTTTGCTCAACTAAAAAAATTGTAACTTTCTTTTCTTTATTTATATTTTTTATTGCAATAAATATTTGATTAACTAATTTTGGAGCTATCCCTAAAGAAGGTTCATCTAATAAAAGCATTTTTGGTCTTGCCATAAGTGCTCTTCCTATTGCAAGCATTTGTTGTTCTCCTCCTGACAACGTTCCTCCTCTTTGTGTTTTTCTATCACTTAGTACAGGAAAAAGTTCAAATATTTCTTTAATATCATTTAAATAGTTTTTACCATTTTCGTAAATATTTGATCCCAGCTTCAAATTTTCTTCAACTGTTAATTTAGAAAATATTCTTCTTCCTTCTGGAGATTGAGAAATTCCTAATTTTACAATATTGTGTGGTTCTTCTTTTTCAATATTTTTACCTTCAAAGATAATTACACCCTCTCTCGGTTTGTTAATTCCGCTTACCGTCATTAACAATGTTGATTTTCCAGCACCATTAGCTCCAATAAGTGAAACTATTTCTCCTATATTGACCTTAATGCTTACGTCTCTGAGTGCTTGAATTTTGCCGTAAAAAGTTTGAATATTTTTTATATCAAGCATTATTCTTCTACTCCTAGGTATGCTTCTATTACTTCCTTGCTATTTCTTGTGTCTTTTGCCGTTCCTTCAAATATTTTTTTTCCATAGTTTAAAAC
>Ga0209383_1000486_pt1 | contig 28372 bp, 32 predicted proteins | sample CoawatmetaG02DNA_FD_187510 | JGI IMG/M metagenome (GOLD analysis project Ga0209383, IMG submission 187510) | Marine microbial communities from the West Antarctic Peninsula - Coastal water metaG029-DNA (SPAdes) (version 2) | ecosystem: Environmental > Aquatic > Marine > Coastal ... | reverse complement strand
ATATACCTTAGGCAAGTTGTCTATAAAATTACCTTTTATCATATTAATCTCCTCTTTCTGAGTAGCCAAACTCTTCATCAATTTTCTCTTGACTATTTGCAAACCAAAAAATGATTAATACAAAAGCCAAAAGAGACCCTTGGCACGTCATGTAATATGACAGTGGATATCCAAAAGGCTTGAAGGAAGATGCTTGCATTTCTGCTCCGAAAAAAAAGATGCCGATTGAGAATACAAACCAAATTGCTAAAGTCTTGAATAGCAATCCTCTGGTTTTTCCCCAGTGTTCTGATTGTTTTGACATTTTTATTTTCTCCCTATAGTTAACTGAAAAAAAACATACTCGTTTCGATCATGCATGAAAAGCATTAAAAAACATCGAAAAATAAAGGTTTTTGCATTATATTAGAATCAAAATGTACAAACTAACTAAAATAAACTAGTCCAAAAAACAAACTATGGCTTTAAAATATTCGTTAAAAATTAAGGATATTAAGTGGGATGATTTCAAGACCTACTTCGATACCTATTTTTTTGGGCTCTTTAAATCCATTCTGCCTAAAAAAAAAATAAAAAACCTGGATGATCTTAAGTCTTATGTTCAAAAGCAGTCAGCATGGGTATCCCAAGTAACATTGTATGGTTATTTAAAAACAAGAATGGGAACTAGATATGTTCTTATGTTTAATGACGAAAAATTTTTAGCCTCCATCAATTTGGCCAAGTGGAATATTTATTCTATAGCGTTACAAGATCTAACACTCTTTACGCTTTCTTATTTAAAAGTTTTTTATAATTCGCACGAAACAACAAAAGCAAAAGAAATTTACGAAGAAATTTTAAATAATGAAATAATCAATGGAATGCCCGAAGATATTGTCTCGAAAGGCAAAAATCTTTTTGAAGAAAGACTAAAAAAAGTAGATTGGGATAAATATTATGAATCTTGGCCGTTTAATGAAAGTGCTTTGGCCTTGTACGAATGGGCGCCTATTGCCGAAAACTTAAAGACTTTAGATAGAAAAATAGTTTTAAATTCGATGATTTTAAAATGGGAAAACGTTCAGAAAGAATTCTATCAATTGGTAAAAAAAATATGAGCAAAAATTTTAAAGAAATAGCTAAGAAGGCTCTAGAAGAGGTCAAAAAAAGGAAAAAGTTAAAATCTGCAAAAAAAGCTCCAAAGGAAATAAATGGTCCTGCCGGACCTGAGCCTACCAGGTATGGAGATTGGGAAAAAAAAGGAATAGTTTCTGACTTTTAGATTATTTATTTAACCTATTGTCTATTAAACTTTGTACCACTGTTGGATCTGCTAGAGTCGAGGTATCTCCAAGGTTGCCATAGTCATTTTCAGCAACCTTTCTTAGAATTCTTCTCATAATTTTCCCTGATCTAGTTTTGGGTAAACCTGGAGTAAAGTGAATTATGTCAGGCGTTGCAAGAGGACCGATTTCTTTTCGAACCCATTGTTTTAAATCTTTGATAAGCTCTTCTGACCCTTCTAAGCCCACATTAAGAGTTACATAACAATATAGACCCTGCCCCTTAATGTCATGAGGGTAACCTACAATTGCTGCTTCAGCTACTTTTGGATGTGATACAAATGCACTTTCAATTTCAGCAGTTCCTAAATTGTGACCTGAAACAATAACGACATCGTCTACTCGTCCAGTAATCCAATAGTAGCCATCCTCATCTCGTCTACAGCCATCACCTGTAAAATATTTTCCTTCGTAGGCTGCAAAATATGTTTCAATAAATCTCTGGTGGTCTCCATATACAGTTCTCATCTGTCCAGGCCACGATTGACCAATGCATAAATTTCCTGAGCAAGCACCTTCTAGCTCATTTCCTTTTTCATCGACAATAATTGGTTTAATGCCATAGAACGGTTTTGTTGCTGACCCTGGTTTTAAATCGATTGCTCCAGGTTGGGGAGAAATCAGGATTCCACCTGTTTCAGTTTGCCACCACGTATCTACAATAGGACATCGAGAGTCGCCAACCACTTTATGATACCAAAGCCAAGCCTCAGGATTAATAGGCTCACCAACAGATCCTAAAAGTTTTAAAGATTTTCGATTGTGTTTCTTGACAAAACTATCTCCTTCTCTCATGAGAGCTCGTAGAGCTGTAGGAGCAGTATAAAAAATATTTACTTGGTGCTTGTCACACACTTGCCAAAATCTTCCAGCGTCTGGATAGTTTGGAACTCCCTCAAATACTAAAGTAGTAGCTCCATTTGCAAGAGGACCGTACACAATGTAACTATGGCCTGTTACCCAACCTACATCCGCCGTACACCAGTAAACGTCACCTTCTTTGTAATCAAAAATATATTCATGGGTCATGGATGCATACACCATGTAACCACCCGTCGTATGCATAACACCTTTTGGTTTTCCTGTAGAACCAGACGTGTAAAGAATAAATAGAGGATCTTCTGCATTCATTTCTTCAGGTTTGCATGTAGTAGATTCGTCTTTGGTTAAATCATGATACCAAACATCAATCTTGTCATTCCAATCAACTGAACCATTCGTATGTTTTAAAACAATGTTTTTCTTAACATTGGGACACTTTTTTAATGCTTCATCCATATTCTTTTTTAAAGGAATGAACTTTTGTCCACGAACACCTTCATCTGCCGTAATGACATATTCAGATTTACAATCAATAATTCTTCCAGCTAAAGATTCTGGAGAAAATCCTCCAAATACTACAGAATGAATTGCACCAATTCTGGCACATGCCAACATAGAATATACGGCAGCTGGAACCATGGGCATGTATAGAGTAATCCGGTCTCCTTTTTTAATTCCAATTTTTTTAAATCCATTGGCCAATTTACAAACTTCATCACTTAATTCTTGATAGGTGATTTTATTGGAGACGGTAGGATCATCTCCTTCAAAAATGATGGCAGTTTGATTAGCTTTGTTTTTTAAATGTCTATCAATACAGTTGTATGAAGCATTTAATGTTCCATCATAAAACCACTTGATTTCAGTTTTGGTCTTACTATAAATTACATCTTTGATTTTAGAATAGGGCTTAATCCAGTCAATTCTTTTCCCTTCTTCTGCCCAAAAAGCGTCATTATCCTCTAAAGATTTTTTATATTTTGTTTCGTAAATCTCTTTATTGGCGTGAGCAATTTTCGACCACTCATCGTTAACTTTAAAAACTTTATCTGTATCTGACACTTAGCTTTCCTCGTTAGAATTTTTTTATAGTTTACCCATCTTATATAAGATTTTCCAGCTTTTTGGGTCAATAGAGGTGACCGACAATCTGCTTTGTTTGACGAGCGATAAGCCCTGCAGTTCCTTAGTTTTTTTAATACTTTCTAGCGTAACTGGTTGATTTAATTTTTGTTTAAACTTTACTTGAACCGCGACAAATCGTTTATCTGGATCTGTCACATCTATAAATGCAGTTTTAATAACTTCTACAATTCCAACAATTTCTTTTCCAACATTTGAATGATAAAAAAAACAAAGATCCCCTTTAAACATTTGCTTCAGGTTATTTGCAGCTTGATAATTTCGTACACCGTCCCAAGCAGTTCCTTTGGCGCCAGCTTTTTTTTGTTGATCAATAGACCATACGTTAGGTTCTGATTTCATTAACCAGTACTGCATCTAATTGTTTCTCCAGTGTTTACTTAATTTTTTAAACATAGCACTTTTATAATACGCCTTTTTTAGAAAACACGTCATATGCAAAGCTATATACATTTTTAATTTTGAGAATATAATATACCCAATAATGTCTCGACCACTACATATTAGTTAACAATAATTAGCTTTAATCAACATCTTTTATTTATTAAAGTATAAATCAAAAAATAATTAAATTAATGAATGCTAAAAAAGAAAAAATAAAATGCTTAGAAAGTTACAGGGGCTTAGCGTGCTTAACAATTGTGATATTTCACTATCCTACTAGCAGCTTTTTACACTTAAATTCTTTTGTACAATCAGCCAATTTCCTTCTCTTCTTCTTTTTTGTACTAAGTGGTTTTGTTATCAGTCATAATTATTTTGATAAATTGTATAATTTTCAATTATTAAAAGAATTTGCTATTAAGAGATTTCTTCGTCTGTGGCCACTTCATATAACAATTATTTTGTTATATCTGTTCTTTGAAGCAGTAAAATATTTTATTCTTAACACCTCTTATGTCAATGCAAATGTAAATGTTCATCCGTTTGAGGGTGGAAGGTCTGTTCGAAATTTAATAGAAACTATCTTTTTAATACAAGCATTATTTGAACAAAAATATTCAACATGGAATACACCTGCCTGGTCCATTTCTACAGAATTTTATACATATCTCCTTTTTAGTCTGGCGTTATTTGTTTCAAGAAAGAAATCTTCACTAGTTTTAATTTTAACGTTTGTATTTTTTTCACTAATTCAGCATAGGGATTTGATAGATATTGGTTTTATAAATGAGTACAAACGCTTTTTTAATGGAAGCCCCGAGTCTATTATTTGTTGGCATCATAACTGTAGGTGGAATTTAATGAATAATAATAGTTTAACAGGAACAGTATTTTCCGGATATGCCAGTATTAGTGGAATGTTTTTTTTAACCATTGGCTCTTTTATTTTTGGTGTAATTGTAAACTTAATTTATAAAAAATTTTATCATATAAAAGTCAATGAAATTTTTTGCTGGTTCTTTCTTATTTTGGCAACTTGTTTACTGGTAGTAGAAAAAAATTTTATAATTTTTGACGCTGTTTGGTTATTAATTGTAATATTTGGATTCTTAATATTTACTTCTGCTTTTTTAAATTCCAATTCTTATTTGAGTAAAATATTGAATTTAGAAATACTACAATTTCTTGGTAAGATTAGTTATAGTCTTTATATGATCCATTTTCTTTTAGGATATTTGTTAAATCAATTTTTAAGACTTGTGATAAAAGTCAACGTTACAATGACCGAACAGAATACGGCAGCACATTTTAATTTTTCTCCTTTAGAATCGCTTGGATATACTTTTATTTATTTGACCTTATCAATTTTAGCTTCTTGGTTTCTTTATGTATTTATAGAAAATAGGTTTAGAGCAAAATAGATTACTACGAGTGATCTACTCCTGCTCCTTTTAAAAATGGCGCTTTTTCATCAAGAGGCCATCTTGGTCTAGCAGAAAAAGTTACATCATCTATAAGGTTTTTTTTATATCGTTCTATTCCAGCCCACGCAATCATAGCGGCATTATCTGTACAAAGATTTGCTGGAGGAAAAATATATTTAAAATCCTTCTCCTTGCACACTTGTTGTAAATTAGACCTAATTGTTTTGTTAGATGCTACTCCTCCGGCAATAACAAAATAGTTTCTTTTATTTTTTTTTTTATTTTTTAAAAATAATTCCATAGCTCTTTTGCACTTTACTCTTAGAATTTCATTAATAGTAAATTGGAAAGATGCTGCCAAATCATATTTATCTTGTTTATTTTTAATTTTTTTTGAAGCATGAAGTACAGCTGTCTTTAGACCTGCAAAAGAAAGGTTGCAGCCACTTTTGTTTAGAATGGGCCTTGGTAAAATGAACCTATTTTCATCTCCTTGTTTTGCATATTCTTCAATTTGTGGACCACCAGGAAAATCTATCCCAAGTATTTTTGCAGTCTTGTCAAAAGCTTCGCCTAGAGCATCGTCTATAGTAGTTCCTAATCTTTTGTATTTATTAACTCCCCGTACCTCTAAGAATTGACTGTGACCTCCTGAAATTAATAACAACAAGTAAGGAAATTTTATTTTTTCGACTAGTCTTGGTGTTAAGGCGTGACCTTCCAAATGATTAATTGCTAAAAAGGGTTTGTTTAAAAAAGTTGCAATTGTTTTTCCCGCGCTCATTCCAACCATTAAGCAAACAAGTAAGCCCGGTCCTGACGTAACAGCAACTCCAGTAATATTTTCAAGCACAACACCACTTTTTTGGACAGCCTTTTCAATAATAGTATCAATTTTTTCTACGTGCGATCTTGCTGCCAATTCAGGAACTATCCCCCCAAAGGGCTTGTGTTCTTCTACTTGACTAGAGATAATATTAGACAAAATAGTAACATTGCCTTCATTGTCTTCTTTGACAATTGAAGCTGCTGTTTCATCACAACTGCTCTCAATACCTAAAAAAATCAATTCTTTATTCATTTTTATGCGACCTCCCGTCGCTTACTATTTAATACTAATATAATGAAAAATAATATTTAAACAGAAAAAATGATTATAAAACAAAAATTAATAATTGGTAGCCGCGGCAGTAGGCTTTCTTTAGCTCAATCGGAGCACTTTAAAGATGAGCTGCTTCTTGCCAATCCAGAACTTCGCCCTGATCAAATTGAGCTTAAAGTTATTAAAACATCTGGAGATAAGTTTAAGACAGAAAATTTAGCAAGCATAGGGGGCAAGGGTCTTTTTGTAAAAGAGATTGAGCAAGAACTTATTGATAACAATATTGATTGTGCAGTGCATTCTTTAAAAGATGTCCCTACTTTTAGTTTGCCCACCCTAAAGTTAGCTGCATTTTTAAAACGAAAAGATGAAAGAGATGCATTTATTTCTCCTATTGCAAAATCTTTTGAACAACTAAAACCAGGATCTACTGTAGGAACTTCATCAGTTAGAAGAGTTGCTCAATTAAAAAAATTAAGAAGTGATTTAAATATTGTAAGCATGAGGGGAAATATCGATACAAGAATTGAAAAAGTAAAAGAGGGAATCTACGATTCTATTGTATTAGCTTATGCTGGATTAAAACGATTAGGATTTCATAACCATGTCTCAGAAATTCTAGATAAAGATAAAATGTTACCAGCAGCGGGACAGGGTGTGGTAGTAATTCAGTGCAGGTTTAACGATGAAAAGTTAATTAAGTTGCTAAAATCTGTAAACGATAAAGAAACTGAAATTATTGTTAGCGCAGAAAGAAGTTTTTTACAAAGAGTAAATGGTGCATGCGATACACCTGTCGCTGTAAATGCCGTTTTAAACGACGACGGTGAAATTTTTATCCAAGCAGAGATACTATCTTTAGATGGAAAAAAGGTATTTAATGCTCATAGAACGGGAATTTCGGAAAAAGCAGTGAGCATAGGGCTAGATGTTGCTGAAGAAATTTTAGATAAAGCTGGCCATGATTTTGTAATATCGGAGACTAAACTTGCACATACTATTCACAAGACCTGAAATAGATTCGATTTATTCAGCTAAAAAATTTATTCAACTAGGGCATCAGGTTAGTGTATTTCCAATTCTCAATATTATTAAAAAAAAAATTATAGATATTAATTTTACTAATTATAACTCTGTAGTTTTTACTAGCTCAAATGCAGTATTGTGCTTAGATCAAAATATTCAATCTAATATTAGATGTTTTTGCGTGGGAGAAGCAACGGCGGTACAAGCCAAACAAAAAGGATTTAATCATATTATTACTGCTGGAGGAAATTATTTGCAGCTTAAAGAAATGATTTTAAATATAACAGATAAAAGTGATGGAAAATTTTTATATATCAGAGGAGAAGACATTGCTCATAACCTTGAAGAAGATTTAAAAGCAAATGGATATCATATCGATAGCACCATTAATTATACTACCTCTCTTAATATAGATTTTGACCAAAAAACTTTAATAATTTTAAAAGACCAGAGCATAGACCTAATTTTTGTTTATTCCAATCGTTCGGCTGCACATCTTTCAAAATTGATATTTAATAATGATTTAGAATCTAAGTGTAGCTCTATTCAACTTCGATCTTTAAGCGAAAATGTTTTTTTCCCTTTAAAAAAAATAAAATGGAAGAATGTAAAAATGTTTAGCGCTGGAAATGAGCAATTTAGCCTTGATTAGATCAATTTAGGAGTATAATTCAATATCTAAAGGTATGAATATTATCAGCAATTTTACAAATTTGTTTTCTGACGTCTGGTCTAAAGGAGTTGGCGGTATAAATTTTTCTGAAGTCTTTCTTGCTTTAATTATTTTTCTAATATTTTTATTTTTAAGGGGTTTTTTCGCAAAAATTATAATCAAAAAATTAGAAAAATTTGTCTCTTTAAGCACCAATCGTTTTGACAACCAGTTAGTTACTTCCTTGGAGGGGCCAGTCAAGTTCTTTCCCCTAGTAATAGGTTTTTTTATTGCCACTAATTATTTACAAATCGATGGAAAAGCTTCTTATTTTATAGAAAATTTAAATCGTTCTTTAATTACTATTTTAATTTTCTGGTCTATTCACCAAATTATTGAACCAGTTTCTTTTCTTATTAAGCAGGTAGAAAATTTATTATCTAAAGATTTGTTAAGCTGGATTTTAAAATCATTTAAAATTATTATTTTTATTTTAGGATCGGCTGCAGTACTCGACATATGGGGAATTAAAATTGGACCTGTTATTGCTGGTTTGGGTTTATTTGGAGTAGCAGTTGCACTTGGTGCCCAAGATCTATTCAAAAATTTAATTTCTGGAATTTTAGTTTTAGTAGAAAAAAGATTTAAAGTCGGGGACTGGATATATGTGGAGGGTATCATCGAAGGAGTTGTAGAACGAATTGGCTTTAGATCTACAGTTATTCGTAAATTTGATAAATCATTAGCAACTATCCCCAATTTTCAATTTGCGGAAAAAGCAGTGATAAATAATACAGAAACGACCAACCGTAGAATTGATTGGATTATTGGTCTTGAATACAAAAGCACTGCCGAACAACTTACTAAGTGTAGAGACCAGATAGAAAAACATATACTTTCCAGTGAGGATTTTTTGGTTTCTAAAGATACTCAATTAATTGTCAAATTAAATCAGTTTTCGGCAAGTTCTATTGATATTCGAGTTCGATGTTTTACTAAAACCAATCAATATCTCGAATGGATGAATGCAAAAGATCGTTTAATCATTGCGATCAAAGCTATAGTTGAAAAGAATGGTGCTTCTTTTGCCTTCCCATCCCAATCTGTTTATGTGGAGAAACTAGAAAAATGAAGTCCGTATTTATTTTGATAGATAGTCTTTTTCAATTATATTTATGGATCGTAATTATTAATGCAATACTGGGTTGGTTAGTTACTTTTAACATTATCAACACCTCAAATAGATTTGTTTATAGTTTAATTGAATTTTCATACAGATTGACCGAGCCTGTTCTAAGAAAGATTAGAATAGTATCGCCGACTATCGCAAGTATTGATTTTTCTCCAGTTATTTTAGTTCTCGGTTTAATTTTTGTAAGAAATTTAATTTTCGAATTGTTTGCACCTTATTTATTTTAATGATTATTGATGGAAAAAAGATAGCGGAAGAGCTTCGTCACAAGTTAAAAAAAGAAATTGATCAACTACCTAAAAACCTTAATAAACCGGGCTTAGCAGTTATTTTAATTGGTAATCATCCAGCAAGCCAAATATATGTAAGGAACAAAGAAAAGTTTGCAAAAGAAGTTGGAATTATTTCTAAGCTATTAAAGTTTGGAGAGACAATTACTGAGCAAATTTTAATCAAAGAAATTCATAAATTAAATGATGACCATGCAATTCATGGTATTTTAGTTCAGTTGCCCTTGCCTACTCATATCAATTCAAAAAAAATTATTAGTGAGATTCATCCGACCAAAGATGTAGATGGTTTTCATCCTAACAATGTGGGAAACCTTTCCTCTGGCAATGATGCAATGATACCCTGCACTCCTTATGGATGTTATCTTCTTTTAAAAAAAGTTATACCTGATTTAACGGGTTTAAATGCAGTGATTATTGGAAGATCCAATATTAATGGAAAGCCAATGGCACAATTATTGCTTAAAGAAAATTGCACTGTGACGATTACCCATTCTAAAACCAAAAATTTAAAAGATCTTTGTTTAACAGCAGATATTTTGGTTGCTTCTGTAGGAAACCCTCAAATGATCAAAGCAGATTGGGTGAAAAAAGATTGCGTTATTATCGATGTTGGTATCAACCGTTTTGAAGATAATGGAACTAAAAAAATTGTGGGAGATGTAGACTTTGAAAATGTTAAGGACTTAGTTAAAGCAATTACCCCTGTACCAGGCGGAGTGGGTCCCATGACTATTAGCTGCTTATTAAATAACACTGTTAAAGCTTATAAAAAAATTAATTTAATTTAAATAGTTAGAATAATTATTTTCTTAACATTCTGCTATGTTTTCTTATAAAATTTTCAATATTTTTTTTATTAAAAGTTTTGTTTTCTTCAAAAGAAACTTTTTTTACGGAGTATGCTTTGCTTTTAGTAACTCTTGAGACAAGAGTTAAGTTTCCTTTGTATAGTGCTATTTTAATAGTCCCATTTACCTTTTTTCTTTTTCGGTCAATGATTTTTTGCAACTTCTCTCTTTCTTTTGAAAACCAGTAACCATTATAAATCAGTTCTGCATATCTTGGCATTAACTCATCTTTCTTGTGCATGGTTTCTTTGTCTAAAGTAATTGATTCAATTGCTCTATGAGCAAAAGCTAAAACAGTTCCACCTGGTGTTTCATAAACTCCTCTTGATTTTATTCCAATAAATCTATTCTCAACCAGATCAACACGTCCAATTCCATTCTTACCAGCTATGTCATTGAGTATTTTTAGAATTTTTGAAGAAGAAAGTTTCTTATTGTTTAAAGAAATAGGATCGCCATTTTTATAACCAATGGTTATATAGGAAGTTTTGTTAGGAGCTTTTTGGGGAGACACTGTTCTTTGAAAAATAAATTCTGGTGTTGCTTTACTAGGATCCTCTAATACCTTGCCCTCAGTTGAAGTGTGGTAAAGGTTATCGTCTACAGAAAAAGGAGGTGCTCCTTTTTTATCTTGAGGAACAGGGATATTATTTTTTTTTGCATAGCGAATAAGGTCAGTTCTTGATGCCAAGTCCCAGTCCCTCCATGGAGCAATAACCTTAATATTAGGACCAAAATAGTAGTATCCCAATTCAAATCTAACTTGATCATTTCCTTTGCCAGTAGACCCATGAGAGACGGCTTGAGCATTGTATTTTTTTGCAACTTTGATTTGTCTTTTTGCAATCAATGGCCTTGCAATGGAGGTGCCCAGTAAATAAGTACCTTCGTATAAAGCATTTCCTCTAATCATAGGAAAAACATAGTCTTTTACAAACACCTCTTGAAGATCTTCGATAATAATTTTTTTTACTCCAAGTCTTTTTGCATTTTGTATGATTTTTTTTTTATCTATCTTTTGTCCCAAATCTGCTGTGTAGCAGATAACTTCACAACTATATTTTTCTTGTAGCCATCTAAGTATTACTGAAGTATCGAGGCCTCCAGAATAAGCTAAAACAATTTTATTTATTTTTTGCATTTATTTTTTGCGGAATTGTATGCGTCTGTAAAACCTAGCAAAGAATAAGTATCTGTTGTTTTGTTACCTCTTGCTGAGACACCAATAACTTTTGCATCATTTTTTTTTTTCATTTGTCGTATAATTTTAATTTCATTATCTTTCTTAGGAAGCCATGCAAATTTTTCTGAAGATAAAAATTTAAAATTACTATTTGCAATACTTACATTCACCGAAGTATTTTTTTTATAAGGATAACCTCCTGTAACGCTTACCTCATCTCGAATATTATCCTTTGTTCTGAAGGTTACGAAAATTCTTGACTCAGCTCGATTTAAATTTTTTGGTTGCATTTTAATAGGCATAGATATTGCAAAGCAAATCAAATCATTTCCTTGTTTTATAAAATGGGATTCCCAATTTTTAAATTTTCCTTGAATTTTAATTTCAGCATAAGCATGTCCAGTCACGAGTAACAGTGTAAGAAGATAGAGTATAAATTTTTTTATGGACATGGATTTGAATATATTATTTGAACTTCATTAATATCTTTTATTACTTCTTCACTTAAGTTTAAAGAGATACTACCAATATTCGTCTTTAGTTGCTCCATAGTTGTTTGTCCGATGATTACGGAGGAAACAAATTTTTGTATTTCACAAAACTTAATCGCCATTTGACATGGATTTAAACCATGTTTCAAGGCTACGGCATGATATTTTTTTGAAGCAGCTTCGGCATTTAATGTTTTATATCTGGGATACCTGACCCCAAAAAGATCCATCCTACTTCCTTTTGGTAGCTTTCCATCAAAATATTTTCCAGTTAGGACACCGCTAGCTAAGGGAGAATAAGCAAGTAGACCCACCTGCTCCCTTATTGCTATTTCTGAAAGACTTACTTCAAAACTTCTATTTAGAAGATTGTAAGGATTTTGTATGGAGATTATTTTAGACATGCTTTTTTCTGCAGCAACTTTTAAAAATTCAACGGTACCCCAAGCAGTTTCGTTAGAAAGGCCTATGTATCTAATTTTTCCTTGCTTAACTAATTCATCCAGAGCTGTTAAAGTTTCTTCAACTGAAACTTCATCTTTGCTGTTGGTGTGTTCATACTCCAATCCCCTAAATACATTGATAGGTCTGTCAGGCCAATGTAGTTGGTAAATATCTACGTAATCCATTTTGAGATTTTTTAACGTTCTATTTAGTGCAAATTCAATCTGTTTTTTGTTTAGTCTTGTCTCCGCTCCTTCAGGGCGAAACCAATTCATTCCGGACCTACCAACAATTTTATCTGCAATAATTACTTTGTCCCGTATTTTTCGACTTTTAACCCACTGTCCTAAAATTCTACTTGTTTCTCCCTGAGTATCTGCAGAAGGGGGTACAGGGTATAATTCGGCACTATCAAAAACATTTATACCTTGGTCATAAGCATAATTCATTTGTTCAAATGCTTCTTCCAAAGTATTTTGCTCCCCCCAAGTCATAGTGCCCATGGAGATCGTACTTATGTTTAAATTAGAGTTACCAAGTTTTTTATAATTCATTTTTTTTTATCCTAGCAAAATTTTTACAAAACTATAGCTATAGTTAGTTAATTCCTTTATCTAAAGGTCTTGAAATTGACAAATTTTATAGTCATATTAACTATTACGTAATTAGTAGAATTAATAACAAAGGAGAAAAATGAATTTAAACGATCGAATTAACGCAATTAAATCTACAACTGCCGAATCAGTAAACGAAGGCTTAAGAACCTATATGTTATCTGTTTATAATTTTATGGGTTCAGGAGTTCTTTTAACAGGTGTCATTGCCATGTTATTTTTTAAACTTGCGGTCGTTACAGACGGTTCAGGCAATATTGTTGGCTTAACGGGTTTGGGTAATGCGATGTATAACTCAGCTTTGATGTGGGTGGTGGCGTTAGCTCCTCTCGGAATTGTTATGTACATGAGTTTTGGAATTAAAAACATGAGTGCCTCTAGAGCACAGACTGTTTTTTGGATTTTTGCAGCTTTAATGGGTGCTTCATTGTCATCTATTTTTGTTCAATACACAGGAACTAGTATTGCAAGAGTTTTTTTTATTACAGCTGGAACTTTTGGAGCAATGAGTCTCTATGGATATACGACTAAAAAGGATTTAACAGGGTTGGGATCTTTCTTAATGATGGGTCTGTTTGGAATAATTATAGCATCTATTGTTAATATCTTTTTAAAGTCTAGTGCAATGCATTTTGTAATTTCAATTTTAGGAGTTTTAATTTTTGTAGGTTTAACTGCTTATGATACTCAAAAAATTAAGAACATGTACCTTGCTAGCGATGGAAACGAAGTAATGAGCAAAAAAGCCATCATGGGTGCTCTAACGCTATACTTAGACTTTATTAATCTATTTATAATGTTGCTTAGACTTTTTGGTCAAAGAAGATAAATTCAGTGCTGATCAATTAAATAAAAAAGCTTCCAAGTTAAATCTTGGGAGCTTTCTTTGATCCAGCACATTTTTTGGAGCAGTATTTAATTTCGTCCCAACATCGCTTCCACTTTTTTCTCCAAGCAAAGGATAGTCCACAATTTACACAGTTTTTTTTTGGTAAATTAGTTTTTTGATGAGTCACTTAACTAGTTTTAATTTTTTTCTTTTTATAACTTCTAAAATATTTTTTAATTGATTTGAGTTTTTCAATATAGATCCTGCCTGATCTTTTATGGAATATTTTTGATTTTTACTTTTGGCACTTAAATTCTTTATGATCTGATAAAGTGGATTTTCCGTTGCTTTTCGATAAATGTTAAAACCAACAATATTTGTATTAATAAAAATAGCATAATCTTTCCATTCACCAACAGACACCATTGAACCGTATAAGTTTAGTATTTCCCCCAGTTCTTTTTTATTAAAAAATTTTTCTTCTTCGAATTTTTGATTATGAATAACCTTGTATCGAAACATTATTTCTCCATTTTGTGCTTTTCAATGACTGAAATCTGAAAAAAAGTGTAGACTATGGTAATAGGTATCATTCCGAAGACTTTAAATTGAACCCAGAAGTCCTCTGTCTGTGTTCGCCAAACCAACTCGTTAAGTATTGCAATAAAAATAAAAAAATAAATCCACCTGTCTGTGAGAATATTCCATCCAATGTCTGTTAACTTTAAGCTTTCTCCAAGAATTTTTTTTAGAAGAGAGGTTTTTAATATGAACTTTCCATACAATAAAGCCAAGGCAAACATTGTATTTATAATTGTTGGTTTCACGTAAAAAAAGGTCTTGTCATTAAAATACAATGCAAGTCCACCAAATCCAGCAAGCAAAATACCACTTATCAAAGGCATGGTAGGAACTTTTTTTTCGGTTAAATAAATGAAAGATATAGCTATAGTAGTTGCAATTATTAAGGGCAAGATAGCTTCTTGCATTCCATATTTTTTATAAAATATAAAAAAAATTAGTAATGGCCCAAAATCTGTAATAAATTTAATTAACGATTTATTCATGAAAAAATTATTTATTTTTATATTTATATTATTTAGTTTTGTAACACAAAATTTGCATGCAAAAATTTTTTTTTATGAAATTTATGGTCTGAACTTAAAATTTATGGAAATTCAGTTCTCCAGCAGTCCTCATCAGGAATTAGCAACAAAAATTAAAAGCAAGGGTCTTTTAAATTTTTTTGTTTCTTTTAAAGGAGATGGCTTAACCAAAAACAATACTAAAGAAACCTCCTACCAGTTTCAATATCAAAAGAAGAAGAAAGCAAGATCAACCACTGTTGTTTTTGAAGATAAAAAAGTCATCAAGAATATTTCCCAACCTGCTAGAAAAAAACAAACTAACATTATTCCTATCCAGTCTTATCATTTACTAGATGTTGTCGATCCTCTTACTGCTATAAACCAACTTTTATTTAATCAAAAAAATAAATTAAATTGCAACCAAAAAATAAAAGTCTTTGATGGATCTGATGTTTTTTATCTAATTTTATCGAAGCAGAATAATAAAGATTATGTTTTTAAGTCTTCAAAAATTATTTTCAAAAAACCTTTGAAAAAATGTAAAATACAATATCAAACGATTGCAGGCCACAAGGTAAAAGATGAAATAAAATTTAATAAGTCTTACGTAGATATTTTTTATGGTAAGCAAAGCACAGTATATTTGCCTTACTTTTTGAAGACTAAATCAAAAATTTCACTTAAAATGTTCTTAAAATAATTTATTTAACTCTTGATTAATTTTGGATCATCACTATCTTCAATATAATAATGCAACCAAAACAACTTAAAAAAGCAAAGTTTTCCATCGGTGAAGTTGTAAGGCACCGCCTGTTTGAGTTTAGGGGTGTAATTTATGATGTAGATTTTCAGTTTAATAATTCGGACGAATGGTACCAATCTATTCCAAAAGACGCGAGACCAAGAAAAGACCAGCCGTTTTATCACCTTTTGGCTGAAAATGATGAAATTACCTATGAAGCGTACGTTTCCGAACAAAATTTAGTTCTCGATGACAGGAGTAATCCAATTGGCCATCCTTTAGTAAACGAGATATTCAAAGGAAAGACTAAAGATGGACTTTATCTTAGACCAGTAAATTAAGATTGTCTCATTTGCCTAAAATCCAACAAAATTAGTACAATTATAAGACAAATTAGGTACATAAATTATTTTTAAGCGTCTGGTTTGGAGTAACGCTCTCCCCGTTCTTACTTCTCTAAACCAGACAAACTTTGTCACATTTTTTCTCATTATTTTTATATATAACATCTATGTATGTTCGGCTTATTCCAATTAAAAAAAATATTTCAGTTAAATGATAATTTTTTTTACTGGTTAAAAATTACTTTTCTTTCTTTAATAATATTTGGATTAATTTTATCACTAGTTGTTTCTCCCAAGGATTATTTGCAAGGAGATACGGTCCGTATCATGTATGTGCACGTCCCTGCATCTTGGCTTGCACTCATGATTTTTGCTGCAATGGGTATTAGCTCTATTGTAACTTTAGTGTTTAAGATTAGAGTTTTTACTATTTATACCAAAAGTTTAGCACCCATAGGTTTTACTTTTTCATTAATATCAATTTTTACAGGCTCATTATGGGGACAACCTACCTGGGGTACTTTCTGGACGTGGGATGCAAGGCTGACATCCATGCTTGTTCTAGTTTTTTTTTATATTTTCTATATTTTATCTTGGAAGTTTATTAAAAACTTTTTTGTAGCTGAAAAATACTCTTCAATCTTAGCTATTATAGGATTAGCCAATCTTCCAATTATTAAGTTTTCTGTTGAATGGTGGAACACATTACACCAACCTGCCAGTATCAAGCTTACTGAATCTCCAGCTATACACTCCTCCATGTTGATGCCTTTGCTAGTTATGTTTCTAGGGTTTTCTATATTTGTTCTATTTATTTTTTTTATACGATACAAAATTGAAATTTTGAAACTACAAGAAAGTAAACTAAATAAAGTTTTAAAAAAATGAGTCCATCTAGAAAAAAAAGAATAAGTTATTTCTTAGTATCTGCAGTAGTAGTTCTTATATTAGGGAAGTTTATTTTTAATTCATTACAAAAAAATACTATATATTTTTTCTCACCAACAGATTTGTTATTGAATAGCGAAACGCCCAGAGGCCTAATAAGAGTTGGTGGATTGGTTAAAAGAGACTCAATTCAAGAAAAGAAAAGTGAAGCAATTTATACTTTTGTAGTAACAGACTTAAAGAACGATATTTATGTAGAATACAAAGGAATATTACCAAATTTATTTCAGGAAGAAAAAGGGGTAGTTGTTGAAGGAGTCTTGAAGGATAAAAAATTCTTATTAGGCAAAACTATTCTAGCAAAACATGATGAGAATTATATGCCGCCAGAAGTTGCTGAGGCTTTAAAGAAAAGTGGAAAATGGAATAAGAAATATGATCAGTAATGTAGGTTCGATGTTACTAGTGCTTTCTTTTGTGATTACTTGTTACACACTATTTATTTATGTTAAAAAAAATATTGTTCAAAAATCCTCAATTTATTTAGAATTTTTCTTATATTATAAAGCTAGTTTCCTTCTACTTTTATTTTCTTTTTTTATTTTACTAATTTCTTTTGTTATGTCGGATTTTTCGATCATTTCTGTTTATGAAAACTCTCATACAGATAAGCCTTTATTTTATAAAATATCTGGCACTTGGGGAAACCATGAAGGAAGTATGCTTTTATTAATTTTGGTTATTTCTTTATATGGAATTTTATTTTTATTAAATAGTAAAAACATTAGTGACTCTTTAAGAGCGACTACTATTTTTTTTCAAAGCATTATTCAGCTAATTTTTTTATCTTTTTTAATTTTTACCTCTAATCCTTTTAGTAAGATAATTCCTATTCCCAGCCAGGGATTGGGATTAAATCCTATTTTGCAAGACCCATTATTAGCTATTCACCCCCCCTTTTTATATTTGGGGTATGTTGGATTTTCTTTAGTTTTTAGTTTGCTATTAGCAGCTCTGGTTTTGAAACAGTACAATTCTAGATGGGCTTCTATTGCTAAAAAATGGATTATGTTACCCTGGTCATTTCTTTCTTTTGGAATAGGGCTTGGGTCCTTTTGGGCTTACTACGAGCTAGGTTGGGGAGGATACTGGTTTTGGGATCCTGTTGAAAATGCCTCTTTAATGCCGTGGATTGCATCTACAGCTTTAATTCATTCGATTGTGGTTATGGAAAAAATGAAAAAACTTTTTAGTTGGACAGCAATTCTAACTATACTCACTTTTGTATTAAGTTTGTTTGGAACTTTTTTAGTTAGATCAGGAGTTTTAAATTCAGTACATGCCTTCGCTAATGACCCGGAAAGAGGGGTCTATATACTTTTTATTATTTCTATAATTACTCTGGGATCATTGGCGATCTATATTTTAAAATTTCCAAAAAAAATTGAAAATAATAATAGTTTCGCTTTATTCAGTCGAGATTTTTCCATTTTATTGAATAACTATTTTTTAATTTTTATTCTAGCGGTGGTAATTGTTGGAACAACGTACCCAATATTATTATCTGTTTTTATAGGAGAAACTATTTCTATCGGACCGCAATACTACAATACAATTTTAGCACCCTTCATTTTTATTTTTATGGTTTTGATGGCTATAGGGCCCCTAATGAAATGGAACAATAATTCACTTGTTTTAAGGAAGCAAAGAATATTTTTGTTTTTTCTACTCTCTATTTTTTTAACAATTCTAATTAGCTTCTATCTAAGTAAATATAATTTTATTTTTTTTTTAGGAGTCTTGTGTTCCATGTATTTGATTGTATCTGTCTTTTACGAGATAGCTATGTATAAAAAAAATTTTTTTATTAAACAAAATTTTTCAAGGTTATTTTCTCACTTAGGATTTGGTTTGTTAATATTGGCAATCACGCTTAATCATTTTTTTTCTAAAGAGATATCTACCAAAATAAATTTGGGAGAATCTTTTTTCAAACAAGGAATTAAAATCAATTTTTTAAAATCAGAATCTAATAAAGGAAATAATTTTGAAGAGTTGTTTGGTAGTTATGAAATAACAAAAGATAATAAAATTTATATTCTTAAACCCAGTATAAGAAAGTATAAACAGCCCCAGCAGTTTACCTCAGAAACAAGCATTCAAAGCGATGGTCTTAGTGATGTTTATATTGCTATGGATTATGCAGGGGACCCAAGTACCGGAATAGGAGTGAGGTTTTATTATAATTATTTCATTAGATTAATATGGATATCATTTGTCCTTATTACTATTGGAGGAATTGTGAGTTTTGCTGGAAGGAAAAATGAAAAATAAATTTAAAATATCCCTTTTATTTTTTATTACTGTTATTTTTTTTATAATTTTTTATTATTCCTTGAAAGCTAACAATAAAAATAACCCCAATACAATGTTAAATAAAAAACTACCACCAATAGAGCTTACTTCTTTGATCAATACTAACCTGAAACAGACATTGCCTATTATAAGTGAAGACAAGTTTTATTTAATTAACATTTGGTCTTCTTGGTGTGTACCTTGTAGAGACGAACATCAAATATTAATGTTACTGAAAGATAAAATAAAAATCTATGGAATTAATTACAAAGATCAAAAATCAAATGCCGTTTCTTTCTTAAATGAACTGGGTAACCCATTTTATTTTATTGGAACTGATAAAGATGGTAGTACCGCAATTGAAATGGGAGCCTATGGTGTTCCCGAAACATATATTGTTAATTCTGAAGGTTTAATTGTTTTTAAGCATGTAGGTCCTCTTAATAAGAAAATTTATTTAAAAATAAGCGAAATAATAAAATGAAGAGTATATTTCTAATTTTAATATTTATTTTTTTACCCATCCAATCAGCTATGTCGTTTACGGAAAGAGAAATAAATATTTATAAAAACCTAAGGTGTTTAGTTTGTCAGGGTCAGTCACTCAATGACTCAAACTCTGATTTTGCTATTGATTTAAAAAAGGTAATAAAAAAAAAAATAATTAATAAACAAACCGACCAAGAGATTTATAAATATTTAACAGAAAGATACGGAGATTGGATCTTACTTGACCCACCTTTAAAAAAAACCACCATAGTTTTGTGGATTTTTCCCTTATTGTTTATTTTTTTTGGGGGTTTTTTTGTGTATAAAAGTGTTAGAATTTACTCAAATAATTAATGATTATTAGGAAAATAAGTGACTAGATTCTTAAATAGTTTATTAAATCTTTTTTTTGGAAAAATTCAATATATAAGATAATTAATATTATGAAAAATTTATCTATATTTTTATCTGTATTTTTATTTATCGGATCTGTTGATTTGAAAGCAGGAGATTTCTCTTCATCCGTAGGGCACTTTGGCTACAGTGACAATAAAAAAAAAGCAGGATTATTAGATCTTACTTATAACTTCTCAGAAAGAAACATAGATACAAACTATGGACTAATTAAGCCTGTGGCTGGTTTATTTTTAACTAATAGATTGTCTAGCATGGCGTATGTAGGAGTCCAGGCAGATTATAAAGTATCAATATTTAGAATTTCTCCTAGTTTTACACCTGGATTATATTCCAGTGGAGAAGGAAAAAGAGGAAAAGACTTGGGCAGTGTGATGCAGTTTAAGTCACAAATAGATATTGGTATTGATTTTAACAAATTTACTTTTTTTAATTTAGGTTATAGCCATATTTCAAATGCAGGTATTGGAACTAATAACCCAGGAGCAAACAGTTACTCATTGAAATTTTTTCAAAAATTTTAATCCTATATGAGACTTAGTGATTGTTATAATGTTGATGATTTTAAGAAACTTGCAAAACAAAAACTACCTTCACCTATATTTCATTACATAGACGGAGGTTCGGATGATGAAACTACTTTAAAACGTAACACAGATTCTTTTAATAAATGTGATCTAATTCCTTCTGTATTAACTGATGTCAGTAATATTGATCTTTCAACAAAAGTTTTGGGACAAGAAATAAAATTCCCACTTTTCTTATCACCTGCTGCCATGCATCAAATGTATCATCCTGATGGGGAGAAAGGAACGGCCAAAGCTGCAGAAAAGTTTGGAACTTTTTTTAGCTTATCTACAATGGCAAATACTAGCATTGAAGATGTTTCTAAAGTTTCTAATGGACCAAAAATGTTTCAGCTTTATATTCATAAAGATCAGGGCTTAACAGATAATCTAATAGAACGTTGTAAACATTCAGGGTTTAAAGCAATGTGTCTAACCGTGGACACGATTGTTGCTGGGAACAGAGAGCGCGATCATCGCACAGGTTTTACCACACCTCCTTCTCTTACTCTTTCTAGCCTTTTAAGTTTTGCTATGCGTCCAGAATGGTGTGTAAAATATTTATTGGGAGGAAAATTAACACTAGCAAATGTTTCCCATATGACAAAAAAAGGAAGTAGTATTGAGATGTCTATTATGGACTATCTTAATGAGCAATTTGATAGATCTATGAATTGGAAACATGCTGAGTATGCTATTAAAAAATGGAATGGGCCTTTTGCTTTAAAAGGAATTATGTCTGTAGAGGATGCAAAAAAAGCAATAGATATTGGAGCTTCAGCAATTATGATTTCAAATCATGGTGGAAGACAATTAGATGGATCTAGTGCTCCCTTTGATCAGTTACAAAATATAGTTGATGCGGTAGGAGGTAAAATAGAAATTATATTAGACGGAGGAATTAAAAGAGGAACTCATGTGTTAAAAGCATTAGCTTTAGGAGCAGATGCTTGCTCAATTGGAAAAGCTTATTTATATGGTTTAAGTGCTGGCGGACAAGAAGGTGTCGAAAAAGTAGTTGGTAAATTAAGAGATGAAATTGAAAGAGGAATGACATTAATGGGATGTAGATCAATTAGTGAATTAACTAAAGATAAAATTTCATTTAGATAGTTAAAATGAAAATAGCTGAAAATTTTTCAAGGCTAGGAACAGAGTCTGCATTTGAAATACTCGCTAAAGCCAAAAAACTAGAGTCTGATGGAAAGGAGATAATCAATCTTGGAATTGGACAGCCTGATTTTAGAACTCCCCAACATATTGTGGAAGCAGGAAAAAAAGCTTTAGAAGACGGACATCATGGATATACCGCTGCAAATGGAACTTTAGAGTTAAGACAAAGTGTATCTGCTCATATTAAAAAAACGTATTCAGTTAGAATTGACCCATCCAGAGTACTAATCACACCTGGCGGAAAACCAACCATATACTTTGCCACGATGCTTTTTGGAGAGCCTGGCGCAGAAATTGTTTATCCAGAACCTGGATTTCCTATTTATGAATCTATGATTAATTATTCTGGAGCTAAAGCAGTTCCCATGTATTTATCAGATAAAAACAATTTTTCTTTTAATGTCAAAGAAGTCTTGTCCTTAATTAATGATAAGACGAGGTTATTAATTATAAACAATCCTCAAAACCCGACGGGAGGATTAATTCCAAAAGAGCAAATTGATGAACTGGCCAAAGGATTGGAGCAATATCCTCATGTGGCTATCATGAGCGATGAAATTTATAGTAGACAAATTTATGATGGAAACCAAATGCCATCTTTTTTTTATTATCCAAAATTATATGACAGGTTAATTGTATTGGATGGTTGGAGCAAAACATATGCCATGACTGGATGGAGACTTGGTTGGAGTGTTTGGCCTGAACAATTAATTGAGCACGTAACACGAATGGCAATTAACAGTTATTCCTGTGTCTCCGCAGCAAACCAAGTTGCTGCTATAGTAGCTCTAGATGGCCCACATGATTTTCTTGAAGGTATGATGAGTAAATTTAATAAAAGAAGAAAGCTAATCGTAGAGGGATTGAATTCTATTGATGGAATTAGGTGCAACAATCCAGGAGGGGCATTTTATGTCTTCCCCAATATCAGCAAAACAGGCCTAACGGGAGCTCAGTTTGCTGATAAATGTCTTTATGAAGCTGGTGTGGCAATTGTTCCAGGTACTAGTTTTGGAAAATCAGCCAATGATTTTGTAAGATTTAGCTTTGCAAATTCTTACGAAAACATTGAAAAAGCTCTAGAAAAAATAAAAAAAATTTTATAATTTCTTCATAATTTGTACGGAATTATCTATAAAAAGCGTTAAATTTATTATAGTTTTGTATCATGTCTTTAGTTATGCCAAAGCCTGACGAGGCTACTTTATTAAAATCTGGTAGCATAATTAATGGTCTTAAAAAAATTTCCAAACACGTGCTTTCAGAAGAAGAAGAAAAGACAGTTTATGAAACTGACGGCTTAAGTATTCATCGTCAAAAACCAATTGCGGTAGTGTTGCCAAAGAATACAAAAGAAGTGAGCCAGATTTTAAAATATTGTTTTGATAATAATGTAAAAGTAGTTCCTAGAGGTGCCGGAACGGGCCTTTCCGGAGCAGCATTGCCATTAGAAGATTCAGTATTAGTAGTTTTGGGAAAATTTAATAAAATTTTAGAGATTGATTTTGAAAATAGGTGCGTAGTTACCCAGCCAGGGGTAACGAACTTATCAATTACAGGGGCCGTTCAGCATGAAGGTTTTTATTATGCTCCAGATCCATCTAGTCAGATGGCTTGTTCTATAGGAGGAAATATATCGACTAATGCCGGAGGCGTTCATACCCTAAAGTACGGAGTTACCACCAACAATGTTCTAGGGGTAGAAATGGTTTTAATAGATGGAACTATTATACGCTTAGGAGGAAAAAATTTGGATGCAGAAGGTTATGATTTGTTAGGAGTTGTTACTGGTTCAGAAGGATTGTTAGGTGTTATTACGGAGGTTACAGTTAAGATTTTAAAAAAACCACAATCAGTACGTGCTGTTCTAATTGGCTTTGACACTAATGATGACGCTGGCAACTGCGTAGCAGACATTATTAGCGCTGGTATTATTCCTGCAGGAATGGAAATTATGGACAAACCATTAATTATTGCTACAGATAATTTTGCTAAAGCAGGATACCCAAGAGACGTAGAAATATTGTTAATAGTGGAATTGGATGGAACAGAATCTGAGGTGAATACGTTAATTGAAAGAGTTTTGGAAATTGCAAAAAAAAATAAAGCTTCATATAACCGTGCAAGCGAAAGTGATGAGGAACGTTTGCGTTTTTGGAAGGGAAGAAAAGCTGCCTTTACCGCTTTGGGTGCTATTTCACCAGATTACATATGCATGGATGGTTCTATACCAAGAAAAAAATTAGGTACTGTATTAAATGAAATAACTCGTTTGTCTAAAAAATACGAATTAGCTGTTGCAAATTGTTTTCATGCAGGAGATGGTAATTTACATCCTCTAATCATGTTTGACTCAAATAATAAAAAAGAATTAAAGAAAGCTGAGTCATTTGGAGCCGATATTTTAAAATATTGTGTTAAAGTTGGTGGTGTTCTTACCGGAGAACATGGCGTAGGAATTGAAAAAAGAGAGCTTATGTGTGAGATGTTTAATAATGATGATATTCAACAACAGCTCAATTTAAAGAAAGCTTTTGATGAGAAAAGTCTTTTAAATCCTGGTAAAGTTTTCCCAATCTTACATAGATGTGCAGAGGAAGGAAGAGTTCATGTTCATAAAGGAAAAACAAGATTCCCAGATCTTCCCAGTTTTTAATGACTGGTATTTATTGTCCAAATAATCAAGAGGAAATTTCTCAGTTTATTTATGATTGTTATAAATCGAATAGACCCATAGAAATTACAACTTTAAGTTCCAAGCCCATAGGCAGAAGTATTCAATGTTCACAAACATTAGATCTAAGAAAAAACAGTGGAATTGTAGAATACCAGCCAGAAGAACTTTATATCAAAGTGAAAGCAGGAACGCCTTTAATTGATATTCTAGAAGTTTTAAAATCAAAAAATCAAATGTTAGGTTTTGAACCGGTAGATCTTGGATATTTATACAATGGAAAACCAAATTATGGATCTATAGGTGGGATAGTGTCTTGCAATTTATCAGGGCCAAGGAGGTTTAAGTCGGGATCTTTAAGAGATCACTTATTAGGATTTACAGCAGTTAATGGAAAGGGAGAATGCATTAAATCGGGGGGGACAGTAGTTAAAAATGTTACTGGATATGATCTTAGCAAACTATTAGCCGGATCTTATGGAACATTATCAGTTCTAACCGAGCTAACCCTTAAGGTAGTACCCAAGCCAGAATTTTCTGAAACTTTTGTGTTATATGGTTTGTCGGCAGAAGAAGCTTTGGAAGTTTTTTCCAAAGTCATGAAAACTTCCCTAGAGATTTCAGGAGCATGCTATTACCCGAAAAATAACATTGATTTTCTTCGTTTAAATGATTTAGATAACTCAAAGACAATCACGGCCTTGAGAATTGAGGGTCCAAAAAATTCAGTTCAAGAAAGAATTGAAAGTTTAAATAAAATATTCAAAGACATGAAAAAAAAAACAATTTTAGAGATTTATCAGTCAGATTTATTTTGGAAGATTAGCGCAAACCTTGAATGCTTTAACAATTCACAAAAGATGGTAGCCAAAATTTCTCTTCCACCAACCGAAACTACTGATTTTATTAGTCAATTTTGTGAAGATGAAATTATGGATATTAATAATAAATATTTTATAGAGTGGGCGGGCGGATTAATTTTCTTAGAGATTGGTAATGAGGATCCTTCTTATCTGATATTAGAAAAAATAAAAAAATTTTGCAAAGAGAAGAGTGCGCACATTACGATTATGAAGGCCGACAATAAATTTAGAACCACTGGATTTTTTCTTTCTAGCTCTGATGAAAATATCAAAATTTTAGCATCTAGAGTTAAACTCAGTTTTGATCCAAAAAGCATTTTAAACCCAGGGAAAATTTATGCAGGTATTTAATGCAAACTAATTTCACAAAAAAACAGCAAGAAGATCCCGAAATAAAAAATACGGAAGATATCTTAAGAAAATGCGTTCACTGTGGAATGTGCAACGCAACCTGCCCAACATTTCAAGTATCGGGAGATGAATTAGATGGGCCAAGAGGTCGAATTTATTTAATCAAAGATATGATTGAAAATAACAAGGCTCCTACTGAAAAAGTAGTGAAACATATAGACGGTTGTTTATCTTGTTATGCATGTATGACCACTTGTCCGTCTGGAGTAAACTATATGCACATTATAGATCACGGAAGAAATCATATTGAAAGAAATTACAAAAGACCTTTTTTAGATATATTGTTAAGGAGCATGCTCTCCTACGTTCTCCCTAGGCCCAATATATTTCTTTTGCTTGGTTGGTTAACGAAAATCACAAAACCACTCTCTTTTTTAATGCCAAGGAAAATTAAAAACATGGTTGCATTGATGCCAACCAATTTTCCAAAAGCACAACATAAAGCAAAAAATATTCATAAACCTGAAGGCAAAATAGTTGCTAGAGTAATTTTATTAACTGGCTGTGTTCAAAAAGTTATAGCACCGCAAATCAACGATTCTACTATTAATATTTTAAACAGACATGGTGTAGAGGTTCATGTATCCCAAGAGGTAAGCTGCTGTGGTTCATTAAATCATCATTTGGGAAAAGAAAAATTAGCACATAGTTCTTTTATTCAAAATATTAATGCCTGGACAAATATATCTGCAACAAGCCACATAGACGCAATTCTCGTTAACACATCAGGGTGCGGGACGACTTTAAAAGATTATGGATTTATTTTTGAAAATCACCCAGACAAAAGTCTTAGAAAAAAAGCAAAGCAAGTTTCAGAACTAGCAAAAGATGTCACAGAATACTTAGGAAAAAATATAAAGCTTAATTTTATTAAAAATGATAAATCATATAAAATTGCTTATCATTCTGCTTGCTCAATGCAGCATGGACAAAAGGTTCACCAACAACCAATGAATTTATTAAAAAACTCAGGGAATACTATTTTGGAGATACCTGATGGACATTTATGCTGCGGTTCTGCTGGAACTTATAATTTGTTACAAGATAAAATGGCAAGTGAGCTACTTAAGAGAAAAGTAGAAAATATTGATAAAATCAAGCCAGACTTCATTTCAGCAGGAAATATTGGCTGTATTACACAAATTGAAACAGGCTCATCCATACCAATAGTACATACTATTGAATTATTAGATTGGTTCACTGGTGGTTCCAAACCAAAGCAAATAAGGACGGAATAAGATGAAAAAAATATTAGTGACCAGAAATTTATTAATGGAAAATGAAAAAAGAGTTTTAGATTTATTTAATGCCACACTCAACAAAGAAGATAAAGTTTTATCAACTGAAGAAGTAATTTTTTTATCTAAAGACTGTGATGGAATTTTGTGTGTTGGTGGAAATAAATTTGACAAAGAAATTATAAGTAAACTTTCGTCTAGTGTTAAAATAATAGCGAATTATGCTGTAGGATATAACAATGTAGATGTTGATGCTGCAGAGGAACGAGGAATAGCAGTAACCAATACACCCGAAGTTCTTACAGATGCCACAGCAGATATATCTATTTTGCTTTTGCTTGGAGCTTCTAGAAGAGCTTATGAAGGAAGAAAGCACGCGGAAGCACAAAGTTGGAACTGGTCTACTAATTTTTTAATGGGCAAACAAATGTCGAATAAAAAATTAGGAATTTTAGGAATGGGCAGGATTGGAAGAGCAGTAGCCCAAAGAGCCAGAGGTTTTGGAATGGAAATACATTATCATAACAGGAATAAATTAAGCAGTGATTTAGAATTGGGTGCTACATATCATAAAGATATTAAGTCTCTTTTTGCAGAAAGTGAATTTTTATCCATTAATTGTCCTGCAACTGCCGAGACTACAAATTTACTTAATCAAGAAACAATTAAATTTTTGCCAGATAAGGCGGTTGTTGTCAATGCTGCTAGAGGAGATATCATTGACGATAAGGCTATGATCCAAGTAATGAAAAGTGGAAAAATTTTTGCCCTTGGTTTGGATGTTTATAATGGAGAGCCAAAAATAAATGAAGAATACTTAAAGCTTGATAATCTTTTTCTACTTCCGCACCTTGGAAGCTCAACTAAAAGAACTAGAATCGATATGGGTGATAGAGCCATAGATAATTTAGAAGTTTTTTTTTCAGGGAAAAAACCAAAAGACCAAGTTAATTAAAACAACTTTAAGTTGAAAAACAAAAAAAATTTCACTCTTAAATGGTTTTTTTCATAAAAAATATTACTATTTATGAAGACAGGGGCAAACTTAAGTGATTAAATATTCTAAGTTAAAACTAACACGGGAGAAAACAAAATGTCAAAAAAAACTATTTCGTCTAACTCAAGACGAAAATTTTTTAAAGTGGCAACTAGTGCAGTTGTTGCTGGAGGATTGCTTGCAGCTTGTAAGCCAGAGGATAATACGAAAAAGTCTGGTGCTGCAGAAAAATCCGTTAAATTAACTATGCAGGCAGCTTGGCCATCTGGAGCGAATATATTCTTTGAAATGGCTCAAGATTATTGCAACATGGTGAGAGATATGTCTGGCGGAAGCTTGACGATCGATCTTAAGCCAG
>Ga0209383_1000481_pt1 | contig 28648 bp, 23 predicted proteins | sample CoawatmetaG02DNA_FD_187510 | JGI IMG/M metagenome (GOLD analysis project Ga0209383, IMG submission 187510) | Marine microbial communities from the West Antarctic Peninsula - Coastal water metaG029-DNA (SPAdes) (version 2) | ecosystem: Environmental > Aquatic > Marine > Coastal ... | reverse complement strand
AAAGTCGGACCCTGAAATACTAAAGAAAGGCACCTTAGCTTCGCCAGCAATGGCTTTAGCTAGCAATGTTTTACCGGTACCTGGGGCACCAGACATGAGAATGCCGCGCGGGATGTGTCCACCCAACCGTTGGAATTTTCCGGGGTCACGTAAAAACTCCACCAATTCTTCTACGTCTTCTTTGGCTTCTTCTACCCCTGCAACATCTGCAAAGGTCGTTTTAATTTGGTCTTCGCTCATTAACCGAGCTTTACTCTTACCGAAGGACATTGGGCCGCCCTTGCCACCAGCACCACCTTGCATTTGGCGCATGAAAAACATAAACACCACAATGATAATAAGAATAGGTGCACTAGCTACCAATAACTGCATCCAAATGCTTTGTTGCTCTGGCTGTTTGCCCACAATTTCAACTTGGTGAGTGAGCAAATCATCAACCAACTTAGGATCTGACAATGCTGGTCGGACAACTTCAAAGCTAGTTCCATCACCAAATTTACCATTAATAATGATGCCATCAACTTCAACGTTTCTAACTTGATCGCGCTGCACTGCTTGCACAAATTCTGAATAGCTCACGCGGTTGGGAGCAGCTTCTTGGCTAAAATTATTAAACACCGTCAACAGCACTGCTGCGATGATGAGCCATAAAACCAAATTCTTTGTCATGTTGTTCAAGTGCTAGACTCCTAATCCTCAGTACGAGGGCGGCTTGGGTAATGAGGACTATAAACTAGGTTTACTGACCTTTAAAACCGGTTGCCAATTGATAAACTTCCCGCGAACGTCCACGAGAAGCATCGGGTTTACGTGACCGCACACTGTTAAAACTGGTACGGGTGTCTTTTAATAAATCATCAAAACCTTCACCATGAAACACCTTAGTCACAAATGTACCTCCAGGTTTCAATACACTACGGGCCATATCTAAGGCCAACTCAACCAAATACATCGATGCTGGTTGATCAATAGCTGGGTTACCACTCATATTGGGGGCCATATCAGAAATTACAAGGTCTGCTTTTTCGCCACCTAAAGCAGCTACGATCTGATCGTAAACCGCTTGCTCTGTAAAGTCTCCTTGCACGAAGGTGACATCGGCAATCGAATCCATCGCCAATATGTCTGAGGCCACCACAGTGCCCTCTTCACCGACCAGCTGCACAGCCACCTGAGTCCAGCCACCTGGAGCTGCGCCTAGATCGACCACCGTCATTCCTGGGCGTATTAGGCGGTCTTTTTTACTTATTTCAAGCAACTTATAGCTAGCCCGCGAACGGTAACCATCTTTTTGTGCCTGTTTTACATATGGGTCATCAAAGTGCTCTTTTAGCCAGTTGCTGCTGGTTTTTGATCTAGCCAAGGGAATCTCTACTGATAGTTCGAAAAGTAAGTGGGTAAATCTGGCTGCTAACAAGCGCAAACGCCAGACATGCGGTATAATGGTTGGCAGTTTAACACAGCCACGGGGCCTATGGGGCCCAACAATTTACCTTTGGACAACCATGAATTTAGCTCAATCGCAGAAAAAACAATTTCGCACCATCGGCCATGACTTGCACCCGCTTGTTACTGTGGCTGGCAACGGACTTTCAGAAACCGTAATGACAGAAATCAGCCGAGCTCTGTTTGACCATGAATTAATAAAAGTGAAGTTTTCTGTGGGTGATCGCGACGTTAAGAATGCACTCATTGCGCAAATGTGTAAAACAACGGGCGCCACATTAGTGCAGTCTGTTGGGAACGTTGCTTTAGTCTACTCAAGCAACCCTAATGCAGACCCTAAGAAATCTAACGTAGAGCGTTAATATTTAGGCCCATTTCATCTATATCTCCCACGTTAAGCCTGAGAGATGTAGATGATTATTAGCTAAGCTATACGATGTGCCGCACCTCAGCAATCTCATAATTAATGACCCCACCAGGTGTAGTTACGCGCACCTCATCACCTTCGTTTTTAGCGATCAAAGCACGTGCTATAGGCGACCCAATGGAGATCTTACCGGCTTTAATATTAGCTTCATCTTGACCCACAATGCAGTAGGTCTTTTCTTCATCAGTTTCCAAGTTAATGATAGTTACCGTAGCACCAAAAATAACCTTGCCCGTGTGGGGTATTTGGCTAACATCAATCACCTGTACTAACGATAATTTAGCTTCAACCTCTTGAATACGACCCTCACAAAAGCTTTGCTGCTCTCTGGCTGCATGGTATTCGGCATTTTCTTTTAAATCGCCATGCTCGCGCGCCGTAGCAATATCTTGAATGATTCGCGGCCGAGTAACACTTTTTAATTCCACTAACTCTGTGCGCAGTAGTTGCTCACCACGCACCGTCATGGGGACTTTAGTAATCGCCATAATTAATACTTCCTTATGCTGTCAGCGTAGCATGCATATCTTGCAAACGACGCACTTCTTGTTCTTCCCCAAACGCTAAACCTTCCATCACTGCAAGACCGCCAGTTAGGGTAGTGGCATAAGCCACTTTATGCTGTAACGCAGAGCGCCGAATTAGCGATGAGTCATTAATAGCCTGACGCCCTTCTGTTGTATTTACAACAAAAGTGATCTCGTCGTTCTTGATCTTATCAACAATATTAGGACGGCCTTCCATTACTTTATTGACTAGCTCACATTCGAAACCAGCGTTAATCAATGTTTTTTGAGTTCCTCCAGTCGCAACCAAAGTGAAACCAAGGTTAATCAGGCCTGCCGCCAACTTAAGAGATGCAGGCTTATCTACTTCACGTACAGAAATAAAAGCTTTTCCAGCCACTGGCATAGACTGGCCAGTACCTATGTGTGCCTTAGAAAAGGCTTCCGCAAAACTGTCGCCAATACCCATTACTTCGCCCGTTGATTTCATCTCTGGGCTAAGGATTGGGTCAACACCTGGAAACTTGTCAAACGGAAATACTGCTTCTTTAACACTAAAATAGCCTGGAATAATCTCTTTAGTGAAGCCAATGTCTTCAAGGCGCTTACCCGCCATAACTTGAGCACCAATGTCTGCTAACGAAACACCAATACACTTAGATACAAAAGGCACTGTGCGAGAAGCACGTGGGTTCACTTCAATGACATATATTTCATCATCTTGCCATGCCAACTGAGTATTCATTAAACCAATGACACCCAGCTCTAAAGCCATGCGCTTTACTTGCTCACGCATTGCATCTTGCACATTTTGTGGCAGATCGTAGGGAGGCAGTGCACAGGCTGAATCACCCGAGTGGATGCCCGCTTGCTCAATGTGCTGCATAATAGCGCCAATAACCACCTGCTCACCATCACACACAGCATCTATATCCACTTCTACAGCATTACTTAAGAAACGGTCTAGTAATACGGGCGCGTCGTGAGACACTTGAACCGCTTCGTTCATATAACGTTTGAGTTCGGTTTCTTTGTGAACAATTTCCATGGCGCGGCCACCTAATACATAGGATGGGCGAACAACCAAAGGGTAGCCAATTTTTTCTGCTGCACGAACCGCTTCTTCTTGAGTGCGCACAGTGGCGTTTTCTGGCTGCAACAAACCTAACCGCTGAATCATTTGCTGGAACCGTTCGCGGTCTTCAGCGCGATCAATTGCCTCTGGGCTTGTGCCTAGTATCGGCACACCCGCATTTTCCAGATCGACAGCAAGCTTAAGTGGAGTTTGCCCACCGTACTGCACGATCACACCTGCAGGCTGCTCAATGTGCACAATTTCTAACACGTCTTCTAGAGTAACAGACTCGAAGTAGAGCCGATCTGAAGTGTCATAATCTGTCGATACAGTCTCTGGGTTGCAGTTCACCATAATGGTTTCATAACCCTGCCTGCGCATCGTTAGGGCAGCATGCACGCAGCAATAATCAAACTCAATACCTTGGCCAATGCGGTTGGGGCCACCACCGAGAATCATAATCTTATTGCGCTTGCTTGGGCGAGACTCACATTCTTCTTCATAGGTAGAGTACATATATGCCGTGTCAGTAGAGAACTCTGCTGCACAGGTATCTACACGCTTATATACTGGACGTATACCTAACTTTTGGCGGTGTTGACGGAAGCCTTTTTCAGTAAGACCCAACAACTTAGACAATCGAATGTCTGAAAAACCCTTACGCTTAAGGCTATAAACACGATCATAATTAAGGTCTGCAAGGCCTAGCTTGGAAAGCTTGGCTTCCTCTTCAATTAGATCGTGCAGCTGCACCAAAAACCAGGGGTCAATACCAGAATATTCATACACTTCTTGAACGCCCATACCCATACGCAAAGCATCACCAACGTATTGAATACGATCAGCCCGAGGGATTTTAAGTTCGGCAATAATTCGACTAGGAGCATCTTCTTGGGTAATGTCTAAAATAGGGTCCAAACCATGGATGCCTGTTTCTAAACCACGCAACGCTTTTTGTAATGACTCTTGGAATGTGCGGCCAATGGCCATGACCTCACCCACAGACTTCATTTGTGTGGTTAAGCGATCGTCTGCTTGAGGGAATTTTTCAAAGGTGAACCGAGGGATTTTGGTCACAACATAGTCAATGGCAGGCTCAAACGAGGCCGGTGTAGCGCCACCTGTAATGTCGTTTTGTAGCTCGTCTAGGGTATAGCCTACAGCCAACTTAGCCGCAACTCTTGCAATAGGGAAGCCCGTAGCTTTCGAGGCCAGAGCCGAAGAACGCGATACCCGAGGGTTCATTTCAATAACCACCATGCGGCCATCTTCTGGGTTAACACCAAACTGTACGTTAGAACCCCCCGTTTCTACACCAATTTCACGCAACACTGCCAGTGAGGCATTACGCATGATTTGATATTCTTTGTCGGTAAGGGTTTGGGCTGGGGCCACGGTAATAGAGTCACCCGTATGCACACCCATGGCATCAAAGTTTTCGATGGAGCAAATGATAATGCAGTTGTCATTGGTGTCACGCACCACCTCCATTTCATACTCTTTCCAACCAATTAAAGACTCATCAATGAGCAATTCACTGGTAGGCGAAAGATCTAATCCGCGGATACAAATTTCTTCAAATTCTTCTCGGTTGTACGCAATACCACCACCAGAACCGCCCATGGTGAAGGATGGCCGAATAATGGCTGGAAAACCGATTCGGGTTTGCACATCAAATGCCTGCTCCAAAGTGTGGGCAATTTCAGCACGAGGGCACTCTAGGCCAATGTTTTTCATGGCCTTGTCGAAACGATTTCTATCTTCTGCTTTATCAATGGTGTCTGCATCAGCACCAATCATTTCCACATTGTACTTTTCTAACACGCCCATACGATTTAGGTCTAGCGCACAGTTAAGCGCAGTTTGACCGCCCATAGTAGGTAAAATGGCACTGGGTCGCTCTTTTTCAATAATTTTCTCTACTGTTTCCCAGCGGATAGGCTCAATGTAGGTGGCATCTGCCATAGACGGGTCGGTCATGATGGTAGCTGGATTAGAGTTTACCAAGATAACGCGGTAGCCTTCTTCGCGAAGCGCTTTGCAGGCTTGAGCACCAGAATAATCAAATTCACAGGCTTGACCAATAATAATAGGGCCAGCGCCAAGGATCAGTATACTTTCTAGGTCGGAACGTTTAGGCATGTCAGTTATCCAATAATCTGTGGCTGTGTTAGTTAGCTTTTCGAGCTGTCATGATCTCAATAAATCGATCAAACAGCGGCGCTACGTCATGTGGGCCGGGGCTTGCTTCTGGGTGGCCTTGAAAACTAAAGGCCTGCTTATCGGTACGTTCAATACCCTGTAACGAACCATCGAACAAGGACTTGTGCGTAGCCCTCAAGTGACTTGGCATAGACTCTTCTGACACAGCAAAACCATGATTTTGACTCGTAATCATAACCACTTTAGTGTCAAGATCTTGCACTGGGTGGTTGGCGCCATGGTGGCCAAACTTCATTTTCTCTGTTTTAGCACCAGAAGCCAAGGCCAGTAATTGGTGTCCCAAGCAAATACCAAACACGGGAGTGTCTGTTTGTAAAATTTCTTTGATGGCAGCAATGGCATAATCACATGGCTCTGGATCACCAGGGCCGTTAGACAAGAACACACCATCTGGATTCATAGCTAGCACGTCTTTAGCGGATGTTTGCGCAGGCACAACGGTTAAATCACAACCCCGCTCAACTAGCATGCGAAGGATATTACGCTTAACGCCATAGTCGTATGCGACAACCTTTAAATGACCATCCGCCTTTTCACGATTACCTTCTACTAAGTCCCAGGTAGAGCCCGTCCAGTTATAGGCCTCTTTAACCGTAACTTCTTTGGCAAGGTCCATTCCCTTTAGCCCAGCAAACCCTTTGGCTGCAGCTAAGGCTGCAGCTTCATCAATATTGTCACCTGCTACTATACAGCCGCTTTGCGCACCTTTTTCTCGCAAAATACGCGTAAGGCGACGGGTGTCTATATCGGCAATGGCCACAACGTTATTTGCAATCAGGTATTCATCAAGGGGTTGGGTGTTACGCCAGTTACTCGCCATTAAAGGTAAATCTCGAATAACTAAACCAGCAGACCAGACAAACTCAGACTCTTCGTCTTCTGAGTTAGTGCCCGTGTTGCCTATGTGTGGGTAGGTAAGCGTCACTATTTGGTGCGCGTAGGAGGGGTCCGTTAGAATTTCTTGGTAGCCAGTCATTGAGGTATTAAACACCACCTCACCGGTACTTTGGCCAGTGGCGCCAATAGCAACCCCTCTAAATATGCTGCCGTCTTCTAAAGCCAGAATGGCGGGAGTAGTCAATGGGGGCCTCCTCAGGTGTAGTGCGTAATACGTGCAAATGTTTTTTTAACAGGTACAAAAAAATGCGGTCTCTAGTCGCAAAAAAGCGAGGTGTGTAAGACACACCCCGCTTTCTATAAATGCTATGACCGGCAGCTAAGTTATTGCGCCTTTTAACTGACGAAATTATACAGAACTAAAGTGCCATTTGTCTAGCAGATTATGCAGGCCAGGGCTCATAAACTAGCCTTTGAGCGCTAATACATCTTGCATGTCGTACAAACCGGAGGGCCTACCATGAAGCCAAGCACAGGCGCGCACCGCACCTTTAGCAAAGGTCATACGACTACTGGCCTTATGAGTAATCTCTATACGCTCACCTTCGCTGGCAAACAGTACCGTATGATCGCCAACTACGTCGCCAGCACGAATGGTTTCAAAACCAATCTCATTAGCCTTTCGCGGCCCAGTATTTCCCTCACGCCCATAAACGGCACATTCGTCTAAGTTACGGCCCATAGCATCGGCCACAACCTCTCCTAAACGCAGGGCTGTACCAGACGGCGCATCAACTTTATGGCGGTGATGGGTTTCAATAATTTCCACATCATAGCCGTCTTGAAGCACGCTAGCTGCACGATGGAGAATGTCTAACAACAGGTTAATACCAACGCTCATGTTGGGCGCAAATACTACGGGGGTATGCTGAGCCTGCTCAGCTAATGTTTGCTTGTGCGCACTACTTAAGCCTGTAGTACCTATTACCATGGCTTTACTTAGCTTCACACATTCTTGCAAGTTAGCTAAGGTTAATTCTGGGTTGGTGAAGTCTATAAGCACATCAAAATCATCAGCTGCACCAGCTAGAGAGCTTTTAATACTTACACCCAGCTTGCCCACACCTGCCAACTCGCCAGCATCCGCCCCTATTAAGCTACTTTTAGGCGAAACGATTGCAGCCCCAAGGGTTAACCCAGGAGCTTGATGAACAGCCTCAACGAGCACTTTACCCATTCGCCCTGCGGCACCCATTACTGCTATTCGCGTCATGCTGCACCTCTATGCATTGCCACGCTTTTTTACTCGCAATGACAGGTTATTTTAACTATCTTCGAAGAAGCTTTTAACACCTTCAAACCAAGATGATTTTTTAGGTGAATGCTTACCTTTAGTGGCTTCCATAGTGTCATGGAATTTACGCAATAAATCTTTTTGCTCTTTATTCAAATGCACCGGTGTTTCAACAGCAACACGACACATAAGATCACCCTGACCACCGCCTCGCACTTGCGTGACCCCTTTACCACGCAGGCGGAACATTTTACCACTTTGCGCACCCTCAGGGATTTTTAACTTAACACGGCCATCTAAGGTCGGCACTTCAATTTCGCCACCCAAAGCTGCATCAGTAAAGCTAATAGGCACTTCACAGTATAAGTTTTTGCCATCTCGGGTGAATATCTTATGCTCACGCACAGATACTTGTACATACAAATCACCACTTGGGCCACCGTTTCCGCCGGCTTCACCTTCGCCAGTTAAACGAATGCGATCACCCGTATCAACACCAGGTGGAATCTTCACAGATAAGGTTTTGTATTCTTGTACTCGGCCTTCACCATGGCATGAATAACACGGGTCGCTAATCACCTTGCCGTTACCATGACAGGTTGGACAGGTTTGCTGTACTGAGAAAAAACCTTGTTGCATGCGCACTTGGCCTTGGCCATGGCAGGTACCGCAACTTTTGCTGCTAGTACCAGGCTTAGCACCAGAACCATCACATGGCTTACACTCTACTTGAGTGGGTATACGGATTTCTTCGGTTGTGCCGCGCACAGCCTGTTCAAGGTTTAGATCCATGGTGTAACGCAAGTCTGATCCGCGCTGAACGCTTGACCGCCCACCAGCACCAGCTCCACCAAAGATGTCACCAAACATGTCACCAAACACATCACCAAAACCAGCACCGCCAGCGCCGCGGGCGTTTGGATCTACTCCAGCATGACCGTGTTGGTCATACGCAGCTTTCTTTTGGTCGTCTGATAAAATTTCGTAAGCCTCGTTCACTTCTTTGAAGCTTTCTTCGGCCGCTTTATCACCTGGATTACGATCTGGATGATACTTCATCGCCATACGGCGAAAAGCCTTTTTAATTTCTTTTTTATCAGTGCCCTTGGCCACACCAAGAACTTCGTAAAAATCGCGTTTAGACATAGTTATTCCACTAAGCTTCTATTGTATTTTTTACTGCAAGAAGCAGATACAAGAACGCAGGGCCTAAGCCCCGCGTTATAACATTACGCCGCATTTAAGCGGCACTAGCAGGCGTATTCGGCTTACTTTTTGTCTTTGTCTTCGTCTTTAACTTCTTCAAACTCTGCATCAACAGCGTCATCAGCAGCTGCATCGCCAGCATTTTCAGCATCACCCTGAGCGGCTGCGTCTTCTGCATACATCTTTTGAGCAATTGCGCCAGAGGCTTCAGTTAAAGTGGCAGTAGCAGATTCAATGGCTTCTTTGTCTTCGCCTTTTAAAGCTTCTTCAAGCGCATCAATTGCAGTTTGTACTGCTGCTTTTTCTTCGTCTGTGGCCTTATCACCCGCTTCTTCAATCATCTTCTTAGATGAGTGAACCATGCCATCTGCAGTATTACGGGCTTGTACCATTTCTTCAAACTTCTGATCTTCAGCAGCATTAGCCTCTGCATCTTGTACCATTTGCTCGATTTCCTCATCACTGAGGCCAGAAGAGGCTTTAATGATGATGGACTGCTCTTTACCCGTGCCCTTGTCTTTAGCAGACACATTTAAAATACCGTTGGCATCAATGTCGAAGCTTACTTCAATCTGTGGCATGCCACGGGGTGCTGGTGGAATATCACTAAGGTCAAAACGTCCCAAAGATTTATTCTGCGTAGCCTGCTTGCGCTCACCCTGACACACGTGAATGGTCACGGCAGCTTGGTTGTCATCAGCTGTAGAGAATACCTGAGACTTCTTGGTAGGAATGGTCGTATTCCTGTCGATCACCGAAGTCATCACTCCACCCATAGTTTCAATGCCAAGCGTCAAAGGCGTAACATCTAGCAACAATACGTCAGTCACGTCTCCTGCCAATACACCACCCTGAATCGCTGCGCCCATGGCTACAGCTTCGTCTGGGTTAACATCTTTGCGTGGCTCTTTACCAAAAAAGGTTGTCACTTCAGTTTGGACTAAAGGCATACGGCTCTGGCCGCCAACCATAATCACTTCGTCTATTTCACTTGCCTCTAGGCCAGCATCTTTAAGCGCTTGGGCACACGGCTTCAAAGTACCAGACACCAAGTCTTCTACCAAAGATTCTAACTTAGCGCGAGAAATCTTAACGTTTAAGTGCTTAGGGCCTGTGGCATCTGCCGTAATGTACGGCAAGTTAACATCCGTTTGACTAGAGCTAGACAATTCAACTTTAGCTTTTTCTGCAGCTTCTTTTAGACGCTGCAATGCCAATGGGTCGTTATGTACATCAATACCAGAGTCTTTCTTGAACTCAGCCGCTAAGAATTCAATCAACCGTAGGTCAAAGTCTTCTCCACCTAAGAATGTGTCACCATTCGTTGCTAGCACTTCAAATTGTGTCTCGCCATCTACATCGGCAATTTCAATGATAGAGATATCAAAAGTACCACCACCCAAGTCATACACAGCAATCGTAGAATCGCCACGGCTCTTATCAAGGCCGTAAGCCAATGCTGCAGCTGTAGGCTCGTTAATAATGCGCTTAACTTCTAGGCCAGCAATACGACCAGCGTCTTTAGTGGCTTGACGCTGCGAATCATTAAAGTACGCAGGCACAGTGATTACCGCCTCAGTAACCGTTTCGCCTAAGTAGTCTTCCGCAGTTTTCTTCATCTTTTTCAAGATTTCAGCAGAGATCTGCGGTGGTGCTTTGCTTTCGCCGTTTACGTTAACCCAAGCATCACCATTATCGGCTGCTTCAATTTTGTAAGGCACCATTTTGATGTCTTTTTGTACCACGTCATCTTTGAACTTACGGCCAATTAAACGTTTGATAGCAAATAAGGTATTAACCGGATTAGTCACGGCTTGACGCTTGGCAGATTGACCGACCAAGATTTCTCCATCGCCCGCGAAAGCAATAATGGAAGGCGTGGTGCGATCGCCCTCTGCGTTCTCAATTACTTTAGCGCTGCCGCCATCTAAAACAGACACACATGAGTTGGTTGTGCCTAAATCAATACCAATGATCTTTCCCATCATAAACTCCAATTCTTAATTCACCCTTAACGGGCTTTTGATTCAATTTTGCTCAGCAGCGTTAGCGGTCTAGGTTGTTCTTAGCCTTAGGCTTAGCCCTGCTTGCTTGTTTGTTATATAGGACCATTTGCCCAAATTTCAACTACAAAACCTTAATTTTTCTATTTAGAAACCACGACCATGGCTGGGCGCACAAGACGCCCATTTAAGGTGTACCCTTTTTGGAACACTTCCATCACTGTGTTAGGCTCAAGATCTGGGTTAGGCACTGCCGTCATCGCTTCATGCAACTCTGGATTGAACGGCTCACCATGAGGATCTAGCTGAGTGACATTGAATTTCTGTAATCCGTCAAGGAGCATTTTTTGGCTCATCTCAACACCTTCAAGCAAGCCCTTTAAGCTAGCCCCGTCAGCGCTGCCCGCTTCAATTGCACGACCCAAGTTATCTAACAAAGACACGACTTCTGTCATGAGCTTTTCTTGGCCAAACTTGTGTGCCTTAGCCACATCTTGCTCGCTACGGCGGCGAATATTTTGCGCCTCTGCTTGCGCACGCAACACATCTGCTTGCTGCTCATCTACCTTAACCAAGGCCACTTCTAGTTCGGCCTGCACTGATTCTAGAGTTACTTCCTGCAACACGTCTTCAGTAGGCGCTTCAGCACTGTCTTCAACCACTTCGGCGTCCAGTTCCAGTTCAACTTCAGTTTCAGATGGCTGTTCTTGCTCGCTCATTAACTTCTCCGTTACATAACTTTCGCAACCTTTACAATAAGGTCGCTTGACTGCCCTTCTATATGGGGACACCATCGCGCGATTCAAGCAATTGCGTGTTGCTTTTATGAGGTTTTAAAAAAAAACAGTAAAGCCTTTCCAAAACTACTGGACATAAACCCACTACTGGTTATACTGCCAGTATAATAATTCACCGGAGCAGCGCCATGTTGCAACAGCTAATTGTTCACCATTACGCGTTAGTAGATTTTTTACACCTCGACTTTAGCGACAAAATGACCGCCATTAGTGGCGAAACTGGCGCGGGCAAATCAATACTTCTTGGTGCACTAGGCTTAACTTTGGGCGATAGAGCTGAGTCTGGGTGTGTGCGACAAGGAGCAGAACGAGCGGACATTCACGCTGTATTTGACCTTAGCCACTTACCCCAGGTGAAAGATTACTTATCAGCTAAGCATCTGGCGGCAGCCGAAGACCCCGACACTTGCATATTGCGCCGAATGATTAACCAAGATGGCCGCTCCAGAGGCTACATTAATGGCAAGCCAGTCAACATAACTGCGCTTAAAGAGTTGGGTCGCCAGCTAATTAATATACACGGCCAGCACGAACACCAGCACTTGCTGGGCCGCGACAGCCATCAAACTCTTTTAGATGCATTTGGCAATTACCCACAACATCAAGAAGCAGTGGCTTCAATAAGCCATGATTGGTTTGAGTTTGATCGACAAATTAAGGCCCTTACAGGTGGCCAGCAGCTCTCTGAAGCCGAGCAACAGTTATTGCAGTATCAAGTGGATGAACTTGAGCAGCTGGCCCTATTGCCTGAAGAACTGCTCTGCCTAGAGCAAGAGCACAAGCAACGAGCCAATGCAGACCAACTGCTTCAAGCCGTTCGCTGCGCTCTGCCAGAAAACCCATTAGGTGAAGACCCTACAGCTTGCCTGCAGCGCTGGCAGCAACAGCTGCAGAATTTTAGCCAGCATAGCCCCCACCTACTGGCTGCAGTAGACATGCTTGCCAGTGCAGTTATACAAATAGAAGAGAGCCAGATTGAGCTACAAAACTTTCTACAAGGCTTTGATGAAGACCCAGCACGCCTGCAAACTTTAGAGTACCGCTTAGACCAAATTTACAGCATGGCAAGGAAACATAAAATTCAAGCGGCAGATCTGCCAGAGCACCTTGATAAGCTGCAGCAGCAGCTGCGACAAAACCAAGACCAAGAGGGCCAGCTTGAAGCCATCTATGAACAACAAGCAGCACTTACCGACGCGTACGATAAAGCTGCAGCCACGCTCACTAAAGCAAGACAAGCTGCGGCTAAACAGCTTGAAACAGCTGTGGGTGAACAACTTTCATTACTGGGCATGCCCAACTGCCGATTAGAGCTAAGCATGCAGACCAAAGCAGATACTCGCCTACAACCACAGGGGCGTGATGACACTGAGATTTTAATTAGCACCAACCCTGGCCAAAGCGCCAAGCCTTTGGCTAAAATCGCCTCTGGTGGTGAATTGTCACGCATCAGCTTAGCGATCCAAGTGGTCATCGCGACTACTAGCATTACGCCAAGCCTTATCTTTGATGAAGTAGACGTGGGCATTGGTGGGGCTACGGCAGAAATTGTTGGACGACTCTTGTCTCAACTAGGCCAACATTGCCAATTGTTATGTATCACTCACCTGCCACAAGTAGCAAGCCAAGCACAGCACCATTTGCAGGTGAGCAAGTCTAGCCAGGGCCAAACAACACAAACCCAGGTTGCCGCATTAAATGACGATCAAAGAATACAAGAAATTGCGCGAATGCTAGGCGGTGTGAAGCTAACGCAACAAACACTAGCCCACGCTAAAGAAATGTTAGGTACTGGCGCACTCCTGCACTAAACGCAGAACTAAAGTGCGCCTAAGCAGTTAGTCTTCACTAACGCCATAGAGGTATACAGTGCGGCTAGTAAGTTTGTAACCTAATTCAGCAGCAATCTCTTCCAAGCGCTTGTTTAAAACTGGGTCGTTGAACTCTTTAATTCTGCCCGATTTTATACAAACAATATGGTCATGACTGCTTTCAGTGGCTAATTCAAATACTGAGTTACCACCTTCAAAATGGTGGCGAACCACTAAGCCAGCAGCTTCAAACTGTGTTAACACCCGATAAACTGTCGCTAAGCCAACATCTTCACCCTGTTCCATGAGCAGCTTATAAATATCTTCTGCACTCCAGTGGTCGCCTTCCATAGCTTGTTCGAGCATTTGGTAGATTTTGACACGGGGCAAGGTCACTTTCAGCCCTGCTTTACGTAATTCTTGGCTTTCTGATGCCATAGTAATGTTTACACTCTTTAGACTCATGGGGGATTGAGGTATGATTCTCAACCACATATTCAACACACAGACTTGGTCCATGAAACGCTATCTTATCACGTCTCTTTTTCTCGCGCTTACTAGTGGGTGCTCAAATATCGACAGCCTAGGTTTTCCGGGCGTCCATAAAATTGATATCCAACAGGGTAATCTCATCACCGATGAGATGATAGAGCTACTTCGACCTGGCTTAACCCAAAGCCAAGTGCAATATGTTATGGGTACGCCTTTAGTAGTGGACACCTTTAACCCAAGCCATTGGGACTACATTTATCAATACCGTCGTGGCGATGGCTCCTTTGAAGAGCGTAAACTTAGGGTCATTTTTGATCAGGGTAGAGTCACCCGCATAGACCAGTAATTGGCCGCCATACTGCTTATAACTATTAGGCTTTTAGCTGCGCTTTAGCCGCTGCTTTGGCGGCACGGTTGGCCCTTGCCACCTTTGGGTCTATGGTTAGTGGGCGATAGATTTCTACCCGCTGACCCTGCATAATTTTTTCTGCCTGTGGGTTTTTCACTGCTTTGCCAAAAATACCCATAGGGGTGCCGGCAAGCTGCAGGCCGTCAAAGTGTTCAACAATGCCCGACATCACCGCGGCATCGAACACTGTTGTGCCACGAGGGACTTGTAAAGCCATAATTTTTTGTTGATCTGGTAGCGCAAAAGCCACCTCTACGTCGATCATATCTGCAGTTTCAATCACGTTATTCTCACTTATATATGTTGTCTGCACGCTTACAAAAAGCGTCCACCATATTACCTGCTATGGGGCTAAAAAAGCCACTCAGCGCCTTACCTTTAAGCCCCGAAACACCAAACTCTAACGCCATTTCAACCTTACAAGCATCGTCTGTTAATGGCGTAAATACCCAGCTTCCCCTAAGGTAATCAAAGGGGCCATCTTCCAGCACTAAGGTTATTTTTTCATCAGCTAACAACGTGTTACGAGTTACAAACTGGTAACTAAGCCCTGCCTTACTCAAGTATAAGCGGGCACTCATCGTCGTTAAAGTAGACTCTATCAAATCAACTTTGGAGCAACCATCTAAAAACTCTGGGTAACGCTTAACGTCATTCACAAGCGCATACATACTGGCAGCAGAATGCATCACCAAAGCCGAACGGTTTATCGTAGCCACAGACTTTACTCTTAATAAAAAGACTATATTAAAGTTAAAACAGACACCAATAAAGCAATATCATCAATTATTCACTAAATGTCACTGCAGCGGATTCTGGCTTAAGGTAGAATGCGCCCATGGCAAAGAAATCAAAAACTCAAAAGCACTCCACCGGCACCATTGCGCTGAATAAACGGGCAAAATTTGAATACCATTTAGACCAGCGCATTGAAGCAGGTTTGGTATTAACCGGTTGGGAAATTAAAAGCATTCGTGATGGCCGTGCAAACCTAACAGATTCATATGTGGTCATAAAAGACCAAGAAGCGTATCTTGTAGGCATGCACATATCACCGCTAATGACAGCCTGCACCCACGTGGTGGCAGAGCCCCGCCGTGAACGTAAGCTTTTGTTAAATAAAAAAGAAATATCACGCTTGTTTGCCTCGTCGTCGCAAACTGGGCAGACTATTGTAGCTACAGCGCTATACTGGAAAGGCCACCGGGTGAAGTGCGAAATCTGCTTAGCTAAAGGCAAGCAACAGCACGACAAACGCGCTACAGAAAAAGATCGCGATTGGAGTAAGCAAAAGCATCGGATTCTAATGAAAGCCTAAAGCCACCATCAGCATACTAAAGACGGCACTGCCATGTGCCTGCATACTCAGAATAAACCCCCCAGCTTTCCTTTTGACACCCTTTCAGCACTAGTAAACCTCTGAATTAACACCATTATTAATTTAATGCTGCTATAATCATAACCTGCTAAGGGGATGACTGGATTCGACGTTGGTTACAAACCCTGAGGTGCATGTAGAGAATGTAAGGTTTCTCTTTAATCCCACCTTGCAAAAGTTATAGTCGCAAACGACGAAAACTACGCACTAGCGGCTTAAATCCCGCTTACACTGATCACCGGATGCCTGTAAACGGTCGTGAAGTGGCTCGCAGAACAGGATCGTGTGGACTCCTCGCTCGTGGAGAAAACCCTAAAACCAATCGAGATCGCCTTATGCGCCCTGACACTTGGGCCGCGGTAGGTTAAAACAATAAAGTGATCTAAACATGTAGAGCTGATGGCAGAGGACTGGCGGACGGGGGTTCGACTCCCCCCATCTCCACCACATGCGAGTTTCAAGCGTTCTTATTGAGACTCACAATTAGCCTCGTTACCCACTAAACAAGGGTTTCGGGGCTTTTTTATGCCTGTAGCATTTGCGTATAGGTGTGATTAATAAACTTAACTGGTATGGCCTGACTACAACAGACCAAGCACACCAAGCCTTAGATAGTCTGTGCGACCACAGATACTGATGCGTTTTTGATGGTTATGCTCGTAAGCTAAATTTCCCACGACCGAAAAGTATTACAAGAAGCTATTCTAGGCGGCCTAGGCATCGGTTTTTTGTTTAAGCATGAGGCGCAACCCAATGATCAATTAATTGAGCTTTTTCCAACCCTAAATAGAGTGGCTTATCCAGCATTGGCTGGTTACCCATGGTGCTTTGCACCGCAGTGCTAAGGTCCGGGCCTTTTTAACTATACTTCGGTCCATCACTTAAGGCTTAATGAAAAGCTTCTGACACCAAATAGCCAAACCAAATCTAACTTCGCGCATGAATAAAGGTGCTTAATTTTTGATAAATTCAATTGGTTTTATTTTTCACATAAGCGCTAATAGTTAGCTATGAATTCTATTATTAAAAAGGAGAGTAACAGAATGAATATTTAACAGGGCTACGGTATGTCGCTGGACGTTTGGGATATAACGGAATTTGCTTGTACCCCCCCCCACTTCACCCAGACGACACCCATCGCATCATCCTCTGCTTTTTGTCTTTCTATATCACTTCTTAAATCTACAGCTATCTTTACTTGCTTCTCAACGTTGCTAGCGGCTGTTGCCATATTAACTAAGGACCAGGCCAGAAAGACCCATGCGAACGCGTATACTATTATTAGAATCATTAGAACTCCCTGTTCAGACGCACCACTTCTTAAAAAAACCATTGAGGAGGAGACCTTTCTTTACCTCTGCTTCATGAACATACTTAATTGATGAGGATTTATTTAAGTAGGTTCATAGCTTTATAGTAGAGGATGCAGGAAATATCTATAATGGGTATTAATACCCGTTTTTTAAGATTCAAATGGCCCTTGCAGTTGCGTTAAATGAACATATTGTTATTGCCTACGTGAAATAGATCCAGCTGAGGACAGTAGACGCCATACCACCAGAGATGGCGCCCCGTATGTCAGTATCAGCAATGGCAGGGGAAGGACTACTGCGCATGTCATAGCTGGACAGCTAACAAGGGAGGAAAAACTCACTACTTTATAACATACTAGATGCCCCTTAAATGGTTGCATTATTTGCTAGCCATTGAGGGGAGGACCTTTCCAAAGTGCCTTTTAAGATACGTAATCCCCCTGTCTAATATTAGTATTATTAGTCCTTTTTTTCCTTTAGAGTTATAAGGACCTAGACTCCTAAAAGAACACTCATCCCTACACCTTTATTGTGGACAGCTTAGTTGTATTCGGCGATGCAACCGTTCTTATGCCATGGTCAGATATACTTGGCCACGGTTGTTAGGGAAACAGTTCTTTGTAGTTAAATAATTTTGTAATACACTGGATGGGGGCTAACAGTGGTTAACTATGTGGTGTGATCTGAGTGAATGCGAATTTAAATTGTAAGCAGCTGACTATAGAAGTTAAACGCCTCCGGGAAGAGGTTCTTAGTCTGACTCAATCCAAAAATGAGCTCCTGACCTACAAGCAGCAACTCGACGCGATAATGGATAACGCCCCTGTCGAAGTGATCTTGAAGGACCGAGAAGGTCGCTATCTTAGGGTCAATAAGCACTGCGAGAACATATTTGGGGTCAAAAATAACGACCTATTGGGGATGCTTCCGGCCGACATTCATGAAGACACGCTGGCTACTGCTTCACAAGAAAATGATCAATTTGTGCTCAAATCTGGGGAAGCTAAGTGGTGTGAAGAGATCACCGAATTAGTAGGGGATAGCTTATTACATACTTTGTCGGCAATACAGTTTCCAATATTCAATGGTGATGGAGAGATCAATGGTGTAGGGGCAATAATTAGCGACATCACTGAGAAAGTGCTAATTAAAGATAAGCTACTGAAAAAAAATGCACTATTTGGTATGGCGGAACAATTCAGCAAGCTGGGCCATTGGGAGTGGGATGAAATAGCGGGCGGCTACATTACCTGTTCGGAGCAGTATGCCAGTATCTTTGGTAAGACCGTTGAGCAGGTGGTTGGGGATATAACAAACCTTAAAGAAGATAAATTTCGTGTTTGCGTGGAGGATCGGGACCGATACAATCAGGTCCTTGATGTAGCGCGTGAAGGCAAAAAAAGGTGGGAGGTTGAGTACCGTAGTTATAGTACGGTCGGTAAACAGATTTACCTACATGAAATAGGTGAGCCTGTGTTAGATAATCATGGCGTGGTGATTAAGACGGTAGGTGTGATCCAGGACGTCACCGAGCGCAAACGAGCTGAAGAACTGGCCGTTGCCAATGAACAAATTGAGAAATCAAAACAAGCACAAAATCAGTTTCTATCGCAGATGTCTCACGAGTTACGGACGCCTCTGCATGCCGTGACTGGTTTGAGTAAAGCATTAGTATCTGACAAAGCAGGTCTAAGCCGTGAAAAGAAAGACGAATATTTAGGCCAGATTCATGACTCTGGGCAACATTTACTCCAGATTATTGGAGACATTTTAGATTTAAGTAAGTTGAACGCTGATGCGCGTTATTTGGAAAAACGGCCGTTTACTATCACTGAGGTTATAGATGCGTGTCGCAGTACATTCAACCTCTCGTGTCAGAACAAGGGTATCAGCTTCATCATTGAAAATCAGCTTGCTGGGGCATATACCGTTTTAGGTGATATTACTGCCTTAAAACAGATATTATTTAATTTACTCAGTAACGCCGTTAAATTTACTGAGAGTGGCACTATTACCCTAGCAGTAACACCTCACACAGGTAGCGATTTTGATCCCAGCATTACCTTTATTATTTCGGATACCGGTAAAGGCATCTCTACCGAAGCCATACCTTTGCTATTTAACCGCTTCACTCAAGAAGATAGCAGTATAACTCGATCCTTTGGGGGAAGTGGTTTAGGGCTCACTATTTCACAAAACTTAGTCAATTTGATGGGTGGCAACATCACTTGTACCAGTAGCGTAGGAAAAGGCTCTCAATTTGAATTTACGGTGAGCCTGGGGCCGCAACATGAAAGCATAGACGAAAATAGTAGTGATGACTTAGATTCTTATAAACTACCGCCTCTTAAAGTATTGTTAGTAGACGATTTGGCTCTCAATTTGATGGTAGGTGCGGCGTTACTAGAGCCAAAAGGCCACGCAGTAGCAACAGCATCTAGTGGCCAGAAAGCGGTAGAAATGGCATCTAACAATGATTATGACATCATTTTAATGGACGTACACATGCCTGACATGGACGGTATGGAAGCCACCAAAGCGATTCGTAATTCCACCAACAAGCGACGTGCTGCAGTACCTATCGTTGCACTAAGTGCTGACGTAGAGGTGGGAAACCAAGCATCCTTTATTGCCTCAGGCATGAGCGCCACATTGAGTAAATCGAGTTTAGCGAAAGGATTTGATAAAGAGCTTCAGCGCATACTCAAACTTACATAAGCAGCGTCGACAGTAGCGAATTCATAGCCGGTGGGAAATACCAAATTTTCCGAAGAAGTTACGGCGTATGTGCAGCTTAACTACCTATGGTTTCCGCCAACAAGATCGCCTTCACTAGCTGAACTGGGTGATCTATTCTGTGAGAAATTCGCTGCCATACCAAGGGCTTTAGGCTTAAACTTGAAAAAGGTTAGAACCAATAAACTAATCCGCTTGCGGCCCAAGTACTAGGGTCACGCGCCTGCCCAACCAAGACACTCCCAGGGTCTTAACCTAAAGAATTACTAGACACACTAGATACATCTAGCGGAGTTATTTAGCTCTTAGACTTATTTCCGATAGGGCTATGGATACTTAAGGTTTGGTTGACCTAGGCAGACCTGGAGCAATAGCGTGAATTCTGAGCTTCTTAGCATAATCTTTTGACACTTATCTAACCCCTTACACTTCAAATGATAACATTGATGAAATCGTTATCTTTCATACAGTGGTTTAAATCTTAACTATATAAAACGCCTCTTTATTCCTTGAACATGCTGGTTTTTACCTGCAAAGTGCGTAGTATGTTGGCCTTTATAATGTCATAGAAATATAAGGCCGTCATTTGAAACCTTTGTTACGTATGCTGCTGGTTGATGACCAAGAATTGATAGTCAAAGCTTTATCCATATTATTGCTTAGTGAGGGTGCCACCTTAGGTGCCGAGATCGTGGGAACTGTCGGAAATGCTAAAGATGCGCTCATTCAGGCTCAACACTTGAAGCCAGATTTGGTACTAATGGACATGCATATGCCAGATATCAACGGTAACGAAGCCGCTGAAAACATTAAACGGCACCTGCCACACACCAAAATATTAATGCTGAGTGGCTTTGACAGTCTAAAAGACGTTAACAGTGCAAAGTCAGCTGGCGCAGACGGCTATGTTTATAAAAGCGATAGCCCACAGAGCCTTATTACCAACATTATTAAAGTTATGTCGGGCGAGCACACTTTTGTAAGTAAGTACGACGTCGCTCTTCTTGATCAAACCGGCCCTCATAGTCTAACGCGGCGGCAAGGACAAGTTCTTAAATTATTGATGCAAGGTGAGAAAAATAAAAGCATTGCTTATACGCTAAATATTAGCACCCGGACGGTGGAAAAACACCGCACATTACTAATGGCAAAACTTAACTATCCAAACCCTGCCGAACTTTCTAATGTTGCACACGAAATGGGCTTTATTGACAACTTACCCCCCTAATTTTCCTGCCCACAGCCGGTAGCCCTTTAGCTGCCGCTCTGCCTGCGCTAGCAGTGTGCTAAGTGCATCCATGTCGTAGGGGGTCCTCACTAATGCTTCCTCTATGTCCAAGACTGTTTGATGCAGCTCATCTGCACCGAACAAGCCTGAATTGCCTTTGCATTTATGTAACTCGCTGCTCAGAGCTTCGACATCACCCGACGTTAAACTGTCCCTACACAGCTGTATCGAAGCGAGATTCAGGTCCAAAAAATCGCCTAATAGTGGCATTAGATTAGGGTTAGTGTTGGGCTTTAGAGGCGGGCAATCAGAACCATTAGAAATTTTCAGCCCTTGGCTAATAATATTAATAAGCTGAGTTTGAGTAAACGGCTTAGAGAGTAGTTGGCCGATACCAGCCAATTGTGCTTCATCCCTTAAGCTTGCTCGATTATCTGCCGTATGCATAACAATTGGACACTCAGGGCTGCCTAGTTGCTTTTCGTAAGCTCTAATGATCTTGGTAACTGCCAGTCCATCGGTATCGGGTAGCCTATAGTCCATTAAGATTAAGTCTGCACCATGGTCTTTAAAGTCGTCTATCGCAGTGGTACCGGTGTCAAAAACGCTAACTCTAGCCCCTGTCCCTTGAAGAAATGTGGTCATCACATGTTGGTTAATGAGTGAGTCTTCTACCAACAATATATTAATACCCGTGAAACAGTTCTGATTATCATCTAACGTTTCAGATTCCAGATGGTTGGGTTCTTTGTCTGGGATCATAGCTGCAGGTAAAGGTAGCGTAAAGGAGAAGCGGCTGCCTTGGCCCAATTCAGAAGTGACTATAATAGAACCACCCATCGCTTTCACGAGGCCCTCAGAAATCGCCAAACCTAGCCCTGTTCCAGAGTTCCTTACTTTGGCGGCCTTTAATGCAGATGGTTGCGTCTGGTCTTCTATTTGGTAGTAAGGTGAAAATACATGTTGCAGCTGACCCTGTTCCATACCATAACCCGTGTCTGAGACCTCAAACGTGATGAGGTCAGCCTGATCTTCACTCTGCCTCTCGCTGGGTTGACTATGGCTAATGGCCAATCGCACTTCACCTGAATCTGTGAATTTAATGGCGTTACCAATTAAGTTGATGAGTATCCGCTTTAGATGGGGCATATCACCGCGCAACCACTCGCTTACATCGGTCTCTACCTGAAGGAAAAGATCGATACCCTTTTGTTCTGCTGAGAACGAAAAGAGGCTAGTCAACTCCAGCACCAAACTCTGGGTAGCGAAGTCTTCAGCTTGGATGGAGATTAAGTTTTCATCGATCTTTGAGAAATCTAAGACATCTTCAACAAGACTTGAAAGTTGTCGGCTAGCTACGCCCAGATGGTCTAGCTGCGTCTCTTGTTCAGTTGCAGATGGTTTACGTTGTAACATTTCCACCATACCCAATATGCCGTTAAGTGGGGTGCGCATTTCATGGTTTATAGTGGCCAAAAACTCACCCCTAGCTCGATTGGCTTGTTGCAACTCGAGCGTACGCTCATGAACAGCCTTCTCTAGCCCTACTTTGTCTTCTTGAAAAGCGTGTACCAGCGCCAAGTTGGCTGCATTTTTGTCTTCGCTTATGGTGAGAACGTGCCTAAATAAGGCCATCGAAAAAATCAACATCTGGGCCAGAGCCCCAAACATGGTTGCATGATCAGTGAAAATATTGCTTGGTATTAGGGCTAAGTTATTTAAATAAACAATCATCGCGCTCAATGAGAAAACAGCTATACCGATAGCTAATAAACGAGCGCGCTTGTCGCCTATACTGGCGCCATAAATGGATACTCCAAATACGAATACGGTAAATGGAAAGAAGACGAAGATGGTGTAAGAAAAGAAGCTGCCGTCATACAGGGTAAGGCCAGCAGTGATGACCGCAAGAACACGGGCGAGCTTAAGCATCGAATAGAACCAGGGTATGGAGAGTTTAGCGTCTAATACCTTTCCTACTAATAACGACAAGGAGATAACCACACAATTGTAGCTTAAGCCAAGAACGCTACGGTCTGTTATGGGTAACTCAAAATACAAGTCGAATGCGTTATTAGCCATCACCAAAAGTGTTAGGCTAATGCTATAGGCGCTGTAGTATAAATACATGGCATCTCTAAAAGAGAAATACATCAGTACATTGATGAACCCAAGCAACAGTGATGCACTGATGAACATTTTTACTATAGTGATATGAGCCAGATCAAAAAGGTAACTGTCTTTCGCTTCTCCGATCCTAATGTTCACCCTAGAGAACTTGATTCTATTGTGGGTCTCTAAGTAATAGGTTTGCTCTTGGTGAGGGGCAAGGGAAAGGTTAAAAGCTGGAAATATAGTTTGCACAGACCGCTGTTTTAACGGTATATCTGTACCATTGAGTAGGCTTATCCACTCGACTTGTGACTGATCTGGCAATTGCTGTTGATAATGTAAGTTAACCGTTTTTGAAAAGGTTTGCTTAATATAAATGCTAGGGTTAATAGTGTGGTCAGTGGGGTTGCTGAGGGTCACTGCAAACCAGTGGCTTACGTCTTGTTTGGGTACAGCGAACCCTGCGGTTATCAGCTCACCTGACACCATGGCAGCCATGGCCTGCGCTGGCGTCGCCACCTTGCTAGCATCCGCCCAATGTAATGTGGGTAAGCTTTGTGGTTCAATATTCTCACTCAAAGTAAATTGGGGTATTGCACTTGCCCATGATGGACTGGTGAGAAGTATTAATAAAGCCGCGATCAGTCGCACCCATGGCGCAAGGGTCATAACATCTTTTACTCTTATGGCCAATCACCTATGAAGGCTTGGTGTGTAGCGCCTACGCAATCGAAAAAACCCAGACTTTGTTACATTAACGAACTCTATCACACACTCATCGGCAATGGCTCCTAAATACAGGGTCTAGCATTGCATGGACTGCGGACAGTTAAGCTCATACCTGAAAAAGGTTAGAGCCAATAACCTAATCTGCCTAAGAGTCGGGTACTAAAAGGGTACGTTCCTACCAAACCGAGACATCCATCAGGCCTAAACCTAAAGAATCATTATGAACACCAATATGTTAGCCACTGCACATGCCAGCTTTTGATTGTAAGTCTAGTCAGCTTTATAGCGCTGGTGAAACTAGCGGTAAGGCTTTCAGATATTTTATGAACTAGGCTTTATGTGGGATGGAAGAACATAACTCCTGACACAGTGATTTTATGGCCCCCTAGTTGTCACCCTAATATCGCTAAATATTTAAAACACCCTTGGGAGGCTTGTGTAGGCATAAAGGGACATTCGTAATGGTCGGTGTAAACGCCACGATGGAGTCTCTAAAGGGTCGATTAACCAGGCCTTTGGGAGGAACCATCATAGCGCATGTACATAGCCTTAGAACTCAAGAAATCACCATCTTGGGTAAGTTAGTCGCAGAGATGAGTAAATCATCGAAAGATCCACCACAACTATCCTAACAAAGGGCCTCACTTTCGATATCGGAGCTCACCACTAGTGGAACACACTCATGTTATCAATTTAAACTAGGGCTAAGCGTTCCATCTATATATAGTAGGGCATTTTTTTTACACACACGGATTCCAGAAGTGTCACCTACCGTCATTTCGGTATGTTTACGTGTCTTTGCTTTAATTATGACTCCAGTGGGTAATTTTAGCGTGACGACGCCATCAACACCTAAGTGTTCTATCTTAATAATTGTACCCTTGCCAATGCTATCACTCTCTTCATCTACCATTACTATGTGTTCAGGGCGGATACCCATCTGGTAAATGGACGCATTACTTCCCACTGGCATTTCTGCAGGTAGTGGTTTGGTTAAGTTGAGGGCCTCTGTGCACAGTGATCCCAAATTCGGCTCTAGAGTGATCATATTCATCGGTGGTGAGCCGATGAAGTAACCAACAAAGTCATTCTGTGGCTGTGAAAATAGTTCTTCAGGAGTGCCTGATTGCTGCACTAAACCATCCTTCATCACCACAATTTCATCAGCAAAACTCATGGCTTCACTCTGATCGTGGGTTACCAGTATCATTGTCATACCCGTTTGGCGATTAATCTCACGCAGTTTACGACGCAACATAAACTTCATCTGCGGATCGATCACTGTTAAGGGCTCATCCAATAGAATGGCGCTTACATCCTCCCGCACTAGGCCACGCCCTAAAGAGATCAATTGCTTTTGATCAGCACTTAGCTTGCGAGCAGGCATATCAAGCGCATAGTCCAGGTCTAAAAGTGTGGCCACTTCAGCCACACGCTGTTTTATTTTAGACGGAGTCATGCCTCTACATTCAAGTGGAAATGCCAGATTCTGCCTTACGGTCTTAGTTGAATAAATAACTGGGAACTGAAATACCTGTGCAATATTTCGGGCAGATGTGGGCACCGCTGTTACGTCTTGATCATCAAAGTATAAGCGCCCATGGGATGGAGGCACCAAGCCTGAAATAATATTAAGCATAGTTGTTTTGCCACAGCCTGACGGCCCCAGCAAAGCGTAGGTTTTACCATCTTCCCAGGTAAGGTTGACCGGTTTAAGCGCAAAATCATGCTCACCTTTTGGATTGGACAGATAACTGTGTCCAAGGTTTTCCAGTACAATTTTAGCCATCTTAGTTGTCCCTGAGTGTTATATTGCGGCCATCTGGTGCAAACAGCATCATTTGTTCTGCTTGAATAGAGATGCTTAGGTTATCACCAGATTTAAAGGTTTCTATGCCTTCAACCATCATAATTGCTCGGCCAAAGTCAAAATCAAGATGGATAATAGTTTGCGACCCACTAAATTCGGATAACCCAATTTTAGCTGTAAATGCTCCATCAGGTTCAATTGCATCTGGACGAAGGGCAATAGTTACAGGGCCATCAGGTGGCAGTTGCAGGCCTTCACTTGGCGCTAACTGGCCTTCACCAAAGTAAAGCACTTGGTCACGTACAAACCCAGAAATAAAGGAAATTGGGGGGTCACTTATTACGCTTGCAGTATCTTTAGTGGGGGGGTGTGCGAATAGATCTGCAGGTGGCCCACTGGCAATTATTTCCCCATCATGCATAACAATCATAGTGTTACCCAACTCCATTGCCTCACGTGGCTCTGTGGTGGTGTAAAGAATCACACTTTCTTGATTGTCTGCCACTAACCGTGGAAACTCTTCGCGCAACTGTTCGCGCAGTTTATAGTCAAGGTTGGCCAATGGTTCATCTAGCATTAAGATACGAGACTGTTTGACCATTGCCCGCGCCAGAGCAACACGCTGTTGCTGACCACCAGAGAGTTGTGAGGGCCTTCTATGTAAAAAGTCTCCCAACCCCACGGTGGTCAACATGGTGCTAGCAAGCGACTGGGCCTCAGCTTTCTTCTTACCCTGTCGACGCAACGGAAAAGCCACGTTATCCAGAACACTGAGGTGTGGGTAATTAATAAACTGTTGGTACACAAGTGACATATCACGGTCCCTGATGGGACGTTTGGTGATGTTTTCGTTGTCTAACTTGATGTCACCATTAGTTAAAGGATTGAGCCCCATTAAGGCCCGCAAAAGCTCAGTTTTCCCTGCACCTGTGCGGCCTAAGATAGTATAAATATTACCTGCCTCAAAAAGGAATGAGACATTATCCAAACAAACTTTGGCTTTGGCAGTTGTGAGATGATCAATTTGAAGCATGATAATTACCTAATGGCCCCTGACATTGTGCCGCGTGACATGTAACGCTCAACGACGATGGCAACTAAAGCTAGTGGTGCAACAGAAATTAGCGCAAAGGCTGACAGCGACCACCAAGGCGTCACTGAAGAGTTAAGGGAAACAATTGATACTGGCAATAGCTGCGTTTCAGTAAACGTTAGCGTAAAGGCAAAGAAGAAGTCATTCCACCCAAAGATAAGGCAGAACATCCCTGCAACCACTAAGCCTGGCACTGAATTAGGCAGAATGACTCGGAAAAATGCCCCAATAGGGCTACATCCATCGGTCATGGCCATTTCGTCTAGTTCTTTGGGAATACCTGCAAAGAAATCAGTCATCACCCAAACAGCAATAGGCAAAAGCAATGCCACATACACCAAAACCAAGCCAAAAATCGTGTCCAACGCACCCAGTTCCTTAAGCATTAAAAAAAAGGGTATGGCCAGCACAATGGGTGGCATAATTCGCTGAGATATGAAGAAAAAAGTAATGTCTGCGTTTTTCACAAAACCTAAGCGGTACTCAAACCTAGACAAACCATAGGCGGCAAGTGTGCCCAAAATTAAACTCACAAGGCTGGCAATAAGGGTAACGGCCGCAGAGTCTATAAATGGCCCAACAATATTAATACCCTGAGAACCGTTGGTGAAGAGTGAAGTCCAGCCTTGGGTCGAGGGTTCAAAATCTACCCATGGAATGTAAGTAGCACCACTAGTAATGGCGTTTGCGTCTTTGAATGAAGTTGATAGCGCCCAAAGAAAGGGAAACACAACAAAAATTGACCAACCTAGTAAAAAAAGAGTTTTAAGTGTGTGGTAGAACTTATTCATTTTATTCGTCCTTCCCAACCAGTGTGCGTAACAGAAGTTTAGCAATTATAGTGAGGCTTATAATCATAATCACCAAATACACAAGTGACAAAGCTGCAGAGTAGCCAATCTGGAAATCTCTCAAACCACGTATATAAATATAATACGATGAGGTTTCAGTTGCAGTGCCTGGGCCACCCGAAGTAAGCACATAGACGGTGTCCATAATCTTCGATGCCTCAATGAGCCGAATGATCAATGCACCAATAGTGATAGGCGCCATCAAGGGAAAGGTCACCTGCCAAAATGTCCGCCACGTGCCAGCACCATCGATCGCTGCAGCAAGATAGGGCTCTTTTGGCAACGACACCAAGCCAGCCAACAAAAGCAAAAACATAAAGGGTGTCCACTGCCAAACCTCTACAATAAGAACACTGATAAAGGCTCCCGTAGCACTTGAAAGCCACGGCACAGGACCGACACCAAATGCACTTAAAATATCATTCACTGGCCCTAAACTTTCATGAAAAACAGTGCGCCAAATAACTGACATAACCACTGGAGTGGTCATCATTGGGATGAGGAACAACACCCGTAATAAGCGCCCACCTCTGACCTGTTTCCATACTGCTAAGGCAAGCGCAAAGCCTAGTGTATATTGCAGTGATACAGACATAATTGAAAGAAGTGATAAGCGTTGTAGGCTTTGCCAGAACCGATCGTCCTCAAATACGCGAACGTAGTTGCGGCCGCCAATAAAATCGAGCCCAGACTGAAATACATCCCAGCTTGAAAAGCTAACTCTAACCGTGAATAAAAGTGGGAAAAGAATAATAGCTACCAGCGTCAAAAGGGCTGGTAGTAAAAAAAAGTGCTTTGAAGATAACATTATATTTTTTCCAAGATTGTTGGTGGGCGCCTAAGGGCGCCCACCCTACAGCATCAACCTTCGT